>Ga0209477_1000115_pt1 | contig 42544 bp, 33 predicted proteins | sample KloWWTupernatant_FD_187180 | JGI IMG/M metagenome (GOLD analysis project Ga0209477, IMG submission 187180) | Active sludge microbial communities from Klosterneuburg, Austria, studying microevolution and ecology of nitrifiers - Klosterneuburg... | ecosystem: Engineered > WWTP > Aerobic digester >...
TAGGTAAATGTTGCTTTGTTAGGTAAATCGGGATTTGGTGGAATGTAGGTTAAGTCTTGTTCCATCGTTTTATATCCTTTGTTTGAATACTGAACTCCGGTTTCGAAACCAAGAAATTCGGAAAAGCTAAAGGTTACATTAACTCCAGTTGTGTATCCAAACTTTGCTTTTTCAATATCGTTTCTGTTTTTTATTACAAGGTCAGTAGAACTATTGCCATCTCCATTTTTAAGTGTTCTGAAACTATAATCTGGAGAAAAACTGTAACCGATAGAAATTTTGCCTGACTTTTTAGATTTCTGTGCAAATATGTTTAATGACAGCAATGTGAAGAATAAGATGAGGAACTGTTTCATAGAAAAATTTTGGTTAGGTTAAGTTGTGAATGCATAGCTAGTGTAGCAATCTTCCAACACATAAATATACAGCAGCAAATCCCTTCTTTCCAAATTCTTGACTCTGGAAGCCGAATATTTTTCTTTGCTATGTTGATCTGCTTGATAATTTAGGAACGCAACGTCCCCTTCGGGAGACATTGCTGGGAAACAACTTTTTGTTATGCTTTTGCAATCTTTAATAGTCGGCTTTAAAATAATTTCCATAATCAGGTCGCCTATAATTTTGCTCTGCACTTAGATTGTACAAGCCTAATAAAATTTTGGAGAAGGCATATCCTTGAAAGTCTGGTGATGCTAAAGGGACAAACTCATAATAGTGAACTATGTCACCATTTGAATCTTTTCTAATGAATTTTTCAAACATCCCTTTTTTATTGACCATAATTATTGTTGGACACAAGGATTTATTTACAGCGGCCGCAAGATGACTATTTAATTCATCCATCCATTTTTCAGTTAAATCTCCTGTAAATCCAAAGACACATGAAAAGGGAATTGCATTTTCCCAGACCTTATGGGTTTCCTCTCTAAACTTATCACCGAAATACTTCTCCATATGAAAGCAGAAACCTCTTTTTGGGATTTTTGTCAAGACTGAAAGATCTTCTTTAAACTTTTTAAGAGTTAAGTTTGATGTAACGCTGAAAACTCCTACTAACGTTTCAATTGGGTAAAGCCCTTTGTCATCAAATATTTTCAGAGTATTCCTGCTGGTTAATATAATATCCAATTGAGGCGATTGCTCTCCCAAAATATTTACAACATTACCTCCTCGAAATATCTTGTAATGATTGTCGATGTAGTTATTTAAAAAATCTTTTGTAAAGAGTTCACATAGTTCGCCCTTGTCCGCTGAATTCAAATCAGGTCTTAGGTGTGACTTAAATTTTGTATCTAATTGGTCAGAAAGTCCATTTAGATAATTCTTAAAAACCATTGTCTTTTATTTTTGAAGGCAAACTGGTAACGTACGACACATAAATTTATGATATAAGATGTGCCCTTCAAAATAAGATTAAAATTAGTCTCTTGTACAAAACGTTCCTACGGAACATTGCCTCGTTTTCGGTTTGTGGTGTTACCGATAAAATGTCCCTACGGGACAGGGAGTGAGATTAGTAAAATGCTGAGTAGAATTACCGAACGATGCAGTGAGTGACACAACAGACGATGATAGTAGCAATGTAGCTGGGTAACAAAACCACCTTCGCCAAGGCTACGATGGACAAAGAAAAATCCCAAACTCCTTAACTGGAATTTGGGATTTATTATTTGTAATTTCTTTTACTTAAATATGTGCTTCAATCTTTTTTACAAAATTTCCTTTGGGTTGTGCACCTACTAATTTATCAACCACTTCGCCACCTTTGATGAAAAGAATAGCAGGGATGGAAGTGATACCATAGTTCATAGATACCTGCGGGTTGTTGTCAACATTCAGTTTGCCCACATTTACTTTGCCATCATACTCTTTGCTCAGTTCTTCAATTACTGGTCCGATTGCACGGCATGGTCCACACCACTCTGCCCAGAAATCCACTATTGTTAATTTATCTGATGCCAATACATCTGTTTGAAAATTTGCGTCGTTAAACTCTTTTGCCATTGTTATTACTTTTATTTTTTATTGAATACTTTTTCTTCTTAGAGGAGGACAAATTTAAGCCCATTCCATTGATTATGCAGCTCTGTCGTGGATTTGTGTAAAACTTGTCAGCTACAGGTGTCAGATAGCTTACAAATATGCTAAAATGGCGAAAATGTGGTTTTATTTTAACAGTTTGTACCTATTGTTTTCTGGGGAACATTTTCCTGAGTCTGTACCGCAGTGTATTATAAAATGAGCCTTTGAAAGCCTGGTCGTAAAGCTCTTTTGCAGTTTGTTTTACTTGCAGCTGATGTTCTCTTTTTTGTGGTTGCAGTATGGCGAGAGAAAGTCCGCCCCACATGGTATTTTTTTGCAGTTTGCCATTTTGTATATCATCAACATAAGTGCCGGGCAGATAATCAACATCTATAAAATGAACGTAAGGACAAGCCTGCCAATTGGCTTCTACAATTCCTTGCCTGCATTCTGGATTAAAACTATCGTGGAATAAAATAATGAGTGTGGTGACAGGAATATAATTCTCCAGCACTATATTAATATCTGCTTTTACACCTTCGGTTGTGTGGTCGCCGTCAATGAGAACAAGACCGAGCTTTTCATTTTTCTCCTTTATTGATTTTAAAAGAGCCGGAAGTATTTGTTTTGAATCGCCAGTATGGAATTCAATGTTTGGAAATTGCGGCTTTAGTTTTTGATGAACCTCTTCATACAGATCGAGGGCATATACTTTTGGAACGAGTTTGTTGAGTACCTGTAAGCTTCCACCATCTGCATTGCCAATTTCTATGGCGACTTCAGGTTTTAGTTGTTGTACGATGCTGATGAAACTATGTTTTTCCCAATTGGACATCATCCATGGATTGGGAAATTCTTTTTCGTAAAAAGATGGTGGATTATTTATTGGTTCGGTGGATGATGACATTGTATAAATATTATGCAGTAACTACCTGTACATCAAACTGCGGACTTTCTTCGAGGAACTGTACCATTTCATCATTCATTTCAAATCCGCTGCTCATGGTTACAAGGCTGATCTTTAATTTTTCTTTTGGTATGCCCAATGAAAAACGTAAAGTGGTCATGCCCGGATGAGCTTTTACATTTTGCTCAATGAACTTTACTGTCTCGGGGTTTAAATCCTGCGGATGTGCTTCGATAGTTACTTGTTTAGTCATTACCCGTTTCATGGTTTCTGCCAGCGAAACAGATTGTATTTTTAACTCAAATGTTTCCTGATTATAACGTTGTTTTAAAAAACCATTAATCAAAACAGTGCTGCCTTGCTGAAGAATGGGTGTTAGCCGCATATAATCTTCTGTGAATAAAGGGAAATCTGTTTTGCCAGAATAATCTTCAATAAAAAAGTTGCCATATTTATTTCCACTCTTGGCAACACGGTGCTGTGCATCTACTACTAAACCAACAAGACGGAAAGGTCTGTTGGGATTAGATTGCATATTTATGGATTCTTTGAATTCAATAAAGTCGGCAATAGGAGTGACACCGTAGTGCCGCATTTCGAATTTGTAATTATCTAATGGATGACCACTTAAGAATATTCCGGTAACTTCTTTTTCAAAATTTAATTGTATTACCAATGGCCATGGTTCGCATTCTGGAATTCTTGGGGGAGGTATTTCCATAGTGATAGGAAGGTCGCCAAATAGAGTGTTTGCAGTATTCGTATTTTGATTGGCGTAAACCTGTCCGTACTTAATTATCTTTTCCAAGCCATTGATAGTTTCACCGACAGGTACATTAAAATATTGTGTTCTTGTCAGTTCAGGAAAACAATCGAAACCTCCGGCATAGGCAAGGGTTTCCAATGTTTTTTTACTAACGGTTCGTTGATTGATACGTTTTATAAAATTAAAGATGTCGGTGTAAGCACCGCCCTTTTTTCTTTCTTCAATTATACTTTCTATAGCTGCGTCGCCAACACCTTTTAATCCTCCAAGGCCGAAACGGATTTCGCCTTTACTGTTTACAGCAAAACCTTTTAATGATTCATTGATATCTGGCCCGAGTACTTTTAATCCCATCCGTTTACATTCTTCCATAAAAAATGTAATCTTTTCTGTGCTGCCAGCGTTATTGAGTACAGCCGACATATATTCAGCAGGGTAGTGGGCTTTTAAGTAAGCGGTTTGATAGGCTACATATGCATAACAAGTGGAGTGAGATTTATTGAAGGCATATTGTGCAAATGCTTCCCAATCGGTCCATATTTTTTCTAACTTTTCAACGGGTAATAATTTTTCTGTTGCTCCTTCGATGAACTGTTTTTTCATTTTGTTCAACGTAGCAATCTGTTTCTTACCCATTGCCTTTCGCAATACATCCGCATCACCTTTACTAAAGCCTGCCAGTTTTTGCGCAAGCAACATTACCTGTTCTTGGTACACGGTGATGCCATATGTTTCTTCTAAATATTCTTGCATCTCTGGCAAATCATACTGAATTGCTTCCCTTCCATTTTTACGATCAATATAATTTGGAATGTATGCAATAGGTCCCGGTCGATACAAGGCGTTCATTGCAATTAGATCACCAAATTTATCAGGTTTTAGTTCCTTTAAATATTTTTGCATTCCTGCACTTTCAAATTGAAAAGTGCCAACGGTAGCTGCATGTTGATAGAGTTCAAACGTTTTTAAATCGTCCAATGGAATTGCATCTATATCAATCGTCACTCCATGAATTTCTTTAATAAGTGCTAATGCATTTTTAATGATGGTCAATGTTTTTAACCCCAGAAAGTCCATCTTTATTACGCCGGCATTTTCAATATCATTTCCTTCTATCTGCGTAAGCCATAGGTTTGATTCTTTTGAAGTCGCAATCGGAATTAATTCCATCAAATCTTTTGGCGCAATGATAATACCCGCCGCATGAATACCGGTATTACGAACAGAACCTTCAAGGCGTTCTGCTTCATGCAATATTTTACTCAACATAGTGCCGGTATCCTTATAAATATCACGGAGCTTTTTTACATTCTCCATATCATCACTTCCCAATCCATCTTTTTCTTCCAATGATTTTTCTCCGTCCTTTATTTTCATCGGTGCATGTAACACTCTTCTTAATTCTGTGCCCGGACGATCAGGAACTAATTTTGTTAATGCCCTACTTTCTGCTATTGGTAAATCCATTACTCTTGCTACGTCGGCAATACTTGACTTAGCCGCCATCGTACCATACGTAATAATTTGTGCTACCTGATTCTTGCCATATTTTTCAACAACGTAGTCAATTACTTTTTGTCGCCCTTCGTCATCAAAATCTGTATCTATATCCGGCATAGATTTACGATCGGGATTTAAAAATCGCTCAAAAAGTAAATTGTATTTGATCGGGTCAATATTGGTGATGCCAATACAATAGGCAACTACAGAACCTGCTGCTGATCCACGACCTGGCCCAATGAAAACATCTTTTTTCCTTCCGGCATCTATAAAATCACCAACGATTAAAAAGTAACCGGCAAAGCCCATCATTTTGATGGTGAAGAGTTCAAACTCCAGCCGTTCTTTTATTTCGTCAGTAAGTTCTGTGTATCGTTTAGCGGCGCCTTCGTAAGTAATATGTTTTAAATATTCCCATTGATTCAGCGAATCGGCGGAAACTTTATATTTCTCAATTGTTTCTTCTTTGGTATGAATCTGAAATCTTTTTTCAACTGGAAAATTCGGGAGCAGAATATCTCTTGTAAGATTCAATACTTCAATCTTGCCTATAACTTCATTTGTGTTGTCTAAGGACTCAGGAAGATCATGAAAGACCTTGCTCATCTCTTCCGTCGTTTTAAAATAAAACTGATCGTTAGGGAAAGCAAAACGTTTGTCTTTTACATTAATATCATCATCATTAAAATCCCGCAGGGCAGGAGTGCTAATTTTTTCGCCGGTATTGATACATAACAAAATGTCGTGGGCATTAAAATCGTCCTGCTCTACATAATGTGAATCATTACTGGCAATGATCTTAACTTTATACTTCTTTGCAAATTTTATGAGTACTTCATTTACTTTGTCCTGCTCTGCCATGCCATGCCGTTGCAGCTCCACATAAAAATCATCCTGAAAAATATTGAGCCACCATTTGAATTCATTCTCGCCATCTTCTTCTCCTTTTTTTAAAATAGCTTGAGGTATTGAAGCTCCGAGGCAACAAGTAGTTGCAATTAATCCTTCATGATATTTAAGAATAAGTTCTTTATCAATTCTTGGATACTTACCATACATGCCTTCTACAAATCCTAAAGAGGTAAGCTTGATTAGATTTTTATAACCAACTTCATTCTTCGCCAATAATATCTGGTGGTAACGTTTATCTTTTATTTCTTTGGTAAATGTTTTTTGATGTCTTGTTTCGGTTACATAAAACTCACAGCCAACAACAGGTTTTACTTTTACGGTGCCATCATCATTTTTATGACGATGAGCCTCTGCCACAAAATCAAAAACACCAAACATGTTTCCATGGTCGCTGATGGCCAATGCGGGCATCTCATCTTTTATCGCCTTTTTGTAAAGGTTTTGTATTGAAGCTGCTCCATCAAGAAGTGAATATTGTGTATGTACATGGAGATGGGAAAATTTCATAGCTCACAAAATCATTTATTCTAATATAAAAACTTATCGCTTTTTCTTAAAAGTGTAAATATTTATCTTTCCATTACTATAACTACAAACCCAGGCTTCCAGTTTATCATCATCTTCATAAATATCTACACCAACAGGATGGCCGCCACATGGCAAAGATGTCACTTTCTCAAAATTATTGTCATTGATTTTGTACACATCCACATAGTCGCTGCTGTAGCAGGTTACAAAAAGAAACTTATGATTTTTCGACAACATAATTGTTCTTGGCTGCGAATGCGTTTTAGCAGTAAATAAAGATTTTCCTGTTGCTGCATCAAGACAGGCAATGGTTCCTAGGCTGTTGTAGGAAACAAAAATATGTCCGCTGGTATCCATCACCACATGTCTTGGGCTCGACCATACATTTAAAATAGTATCTGTTTGCCAAGTGTTGTTGTCCACCACATGCAAACTGGCACCCCCCATAATGGCGATGTATGATTTTTTATTTTCATTATCTACTACTACACCTCTTGGGATGGCGGAAACTTTTACGGTACTAATTACTTTCCCAAACGGATAAACATCTTTATTCAACTCAAGCACACTTGTATTTCTGGAATGCCAGTTGCTGACCAATAAATGCTTACTGTCACCTGTAACAGCAATTACTTTAGGCGTTTTACCTGTTTCAATTAATGGCACACGGAATGAATCTTTTTTTGCAGATCCCGGATATATAACCGTAACAGGTTTTGTTTTTTGTTCTGCATCAACGGCTCCAGTATTTTTTGAAAAATCATTTACCCATATTGGAACAATGCCATCTGCATTATGTAGAGAGACCCAAAGGATTTCATCATTATGACTAAAACAGGCTTCTACAGGTTTTTCCTGAAAAGAGCTAATGGGGCGACTTTTATTATAATCCCAACCCATTCCTTTAGTTGGTGTAAACTTAAACTCTTTGGTAAGTTTTCGAGAGGCTTGGTCAAATTCGTAAACACTCATGCCCTCCAGATTCATTGCAAAAAGCTTAGTGCCTTTTGCATTAAAAATTACTGATTTGGTGCCGCTGGCAGCTGATAAGGTTTCTTTCTTCTCATATTCAAGCCCAGTATATGGTTTTGGAGGCGGAATAACTGGTGTGGTGTCAACAAGAATTAGTCTTTTGGCCATTGAATCATCATGGCTTAATGCAGTGCTTCCGGAACTCTGGCAACCTGTTGCCAGAATGTACATGGTAAAAAGGGATAATAAAGTTTGCATGGTGTATTTGTCTTAATGTTCAATAATAGGAAAAAAATGCTTCAAATCAATGGTTGATTTATCTCAATTTCCTCAAGCTGATTTAAATAACAATCTACTTAATATCAGCCACTTAGGGTAATGGCAATTTTATGTCCCAAAATTCGTTTAGGGAAAGAGGTTTTTTTTGGGCATTTACCGTTATTTTTGCCCGCCTTCGCAGAGAAGGGAAATTGTTTGTATTTGTGCTGAATTGAATTGTGTAGGACAGACAATATTTTGGAAAACCCCATGAAATCATCCTAAAACGAAAGACGTAATGGTTAAGCAGATTTTACCAGCAGTAGCAGTTATCTTTTTTTTGAGCAGTTGTTCAACTTTTAAACCTCTGAACTTTACAAGTAATAAGCAGGTGGCTACTGCTAAGACCCCAACTCCTAAGACAAAATTTATTGAAGAGATTTCAGTTGTTCCGCAGACTGATGTAGATAATACAAATAATAAAGAAGAATATAAACCTTCTTCTAAACTTTCAGCGGCAAGCAGAAAAAAAAGCATGGATGCTGTTACTGTACCAGATAGATTGGATGAAATAAAGCTATACGAAAGAATGTTTTCCAGTATAGCAGCAGAAGTAGAGAGTGCATCAGCGGTTCAATTAAAATATGCTGTGTTGATGAATACTGAAGTCGAATCATTGCCAAGTAAATCATTGCTTGAAGCAGTGGATGAGTGGTATGGTGTTCGGTATAGAACGGGTGGCAACACTACCAGTGGCGTTGACTGTTCAGGATTCACTGTTGGTGTATATGCTGCATTATATGGAATGTCAATACCAAGGGTTTCTAGAGATCAATACAGGGTAAGTACAAAATTGTCTACTACCGAATTAGCGCCGGGTGATCTTGTTTTCTTTAATACGACGGGAAGAGGTGTGTCGCATGTTGGCATTTACCTTGGCCATAATAAATTCATTCATGCTTCTGTTTCAAAGGGTGTTATGGTAAATGATCTTTTCGAAAACTATTACCTGAAGCGTTACATTGGTGGCGGCAGGATAGAGAACAAAGAAGAGATTACACAACAAGGAACTCATTAAGATTTTAATCCCATTCTTCTTTTGATGGTTTGTACAACCGGCGTTATGTCAGGTGAAATTTTCATGTATACAACGCCCAATCCATAGAGAATTACGAAACTTGCACTGCGTCCAATTATTCCTACAAATCCATGTACATCTCTAAATGCAAAATAGCAAATGCAATAACAAGCGGCAGCCAGTAATAATGTATAAAGCGATTGAATGGTGAATGGAAAAAGTTTAAACTTTCTCCACAAGAAAACAATCCTGATAATATTGTAAATAGTTATTGATACCACAGTGGCAATTGCAGGTCCGATTAATCCATATTCTTTCGTAAGGAAATAAGTTAGTGGAAGCATTACGCCTAATAAGATAACACCGCTTAGCAATTCAAATCTCCAAAAAGTGGAAGTGGCGATAATTTGTGCATTCACACCTGTCCCCATATCAATAATCTTTGTAATTCCTAAAATAAAAAAAATGGACGAGGCTTCTAAATAAGCTGGTTTAACACCGAACGTTTTAATGCCATCTGCAAAATTCATCCATATTAATAAAAAAATGGCGCAAGCAAATACCAACTGGTTGATGGAAGATCGCTGATAAACTTTTTGAAGAAGGTTCATGTTCTTGTCCTTCCATGCTTTTGATAAATGTGAAATGGAGGCAGAAATAATTCCCCGTTGAGGCGCTTGGATAATGCTGGTCATAATTGTTGCTAAGGCATAAATACCTGCTTTAGCCGAACCATTTTCTAATATAGAGGCAATAACAATAGTGTCAAATACCTGTGACAATGTAAAGATCAAAGTGCCTCCGTAAACGAAAGAACAAAGCGTTATAATCTTTTTTAAAAACCTGCGGCTTACTTTACTTGGTTTAAATGTAAAATGAATTTTTTTTGTAGCAATCAAATAAATAAATAAACTAATTGCAATGCCTGGATAAGTAAAAGCGAAAAATTTGATAAACAAATCATAGTCCTTAATAACGTTGGTGACGTATAACACAATCAGCAATGTTGTTAATAAACGCCACTGTACTTCCCTAAAAAAATTTGCCAGCACAGATTTATGCAAACTCCATGTATAAGCTTCCAGCACAGTATAAATAGTGAGGCCAAAGCCCATTGGAAAGATCCAGTAATAATAATTCACCAGCTTTGGTGCATTGGTGCCAAATTTTTGAATAACAAGACTCTTCATTGACCATCCTACTATCATTAGCAATACAAAGCCTATCAGGCTTACAATCAATGCCCAGGAAATCATATCATTTTTTTCTGGCGGAAGATTGTCATTATAGTATGGATGAAATTTAAAAATATAGGCAGGCATTGCCAATGCTGCAAAAGAGGCCATCAAAGTGGCAATAGCAATAAAAATTGTAGTAAGACCGTATTCAGCTTCAGTAAAAGTGCCTTCTCTTGTAAAGAAATAAGTATTCAATAAGCCGACAGCAAAGCCAATATATATTACAATAGATGAAATAATACTTTGCCGGCGAATGCTGCTCATGCGGTAAAGATAAGTTGTGGGTGCTAAAAGTAAACAGGTCGTACTTCTATTTAATTTCTTTTAGAGTTATATAGAAGTTCTTATTTACATCTTCCATTTTATAGTTTAATGGAAGATCAATCTTTTGCCATTCTGTTTTTGGTGATAACCAAAAAGTTCTTTCGCTACCTATTGAAATTGGCATGTCAAAATCCTTAACGCAGTTTACCCATCGATAAGAGATTTTATTGCCTTCCTTCTTATACTCCAACACTGGTATTTTTATTGTCCTTAAGTATTGATCAAATACTTTACTCAAATCTATTCTAGCTATTTTAGAGAAATATGTCTCCACATCTTTTGAGTCAACTGTTTTGTGGTAAAATTCACTATTCAAGCCTCTTAATATTTTTTTGAAAACTGAATCATTATTAATTATCTGCCGTATTGTATGTAAAAGACTGGCTCCTTTATTATACATATCGCTGCTACCTTCCTGGTTTACACCATAAGGACCAATTAAAGGTTTATCATTATTGATGTTTTCCCGGATACCCTGTAAATATTCATCACCAGCTTTTTTGCCATAATGATATTCTGTAAATAATACTTCGGAGTACATAGTAAAGCCTTCATGTATCCACATATCGGCAATATCATTAGTCGTTATATTATTAGCAAACCATTCATGGCCGCTTTCATGTATAATAATATAATCCCATTTTAATCCCCAGCCGCTGCCGGATAAATCCATGCCGAGATATCCATTCTGAAAATGATTGCCATAGGCAACAGCACTTTGATGTTCCATACCAAGATGTGATGATTCGACTAATTTAAATCCATCTTTATAAAAAGGGTATGGGCCAAACCAATGTTCAAATGCCTTAAACATGGGTTTTACATCCCGGCCAAATTGTTTTTTAGATTTTTCGAGATTGTAGTCCAGCACCCAATAATCTAGCGAAAGATTTTTTTCTGTTTCCCCAATATAGCTATCCGACCAATGTACATACTTGCCGATGTAAGGAATGATATTGTAATTGTTGATCGGACTTTTTACTTCCCATTTCCAGGTGCTGGTTCCGTATCTATTTTTTTGTTTTAATGCTAATCTTCCATTGCCCACCGCGGCCAATGAATCTGGAACTGTAATACTCAAACTGGCTCCATTATCTGGTTCATCACTTTGATGATCTTTACATGGATACCAAACACTGGCGCCTAATCCTTGGCAAGCAACTGTCATCCATGGGCGGCCTTTAGCATCTTTACCCCATATCCATCCGCCATCCCATGGCGGGTTAACTGCTGCTCGGGGTTTGCCTGAAAATTCAATCGTTATTGAATCAATATTATTTTTTGATGGAGCACCTTCAATATAATAGACATTGCCTTGTCTTGTAAATTTTAATTGTCTTGGCAATTGATGAAGGTTTGATCCGCCACCGGTTGACGTTTTCATTACACTCACAGTTTGCCCATCATTACTAAAAACCCGGTCAATTTTCATAGGCTCTTGTAAATCGATCTGCATTTTTATTTTGCTATCAGGTTGCTTAATTATATTATAAGTAATTTTAACCTCTCCTTTAATTGTTTTTGTTTTATAATCTGGTGTTACATTAATATTATAGTATAGAACATTCCACCAGGCTCTTTCCGGCGTTATGCTACCACGCAGCGTATCTTGCTTTGTAAACTTTCCTTTTTGATGCAATGGCTGTGCACAAGCACTGATAGAAAATATTAATAAAAGGGAAATGTATATTGAATTGATAATGTATTTCTCCATAATAATTTTTGTTACTGTAAATTTAAGGCTTGATAACAAACATGAACGTTAAAACTAATTTTATAAAAATAATATTCATTGGCATTGTATTGGTGCAATTGGCTAGCTGCTATAATAAAGAAAAAAGTGAAGGAAATATTTTTCACTACAATGAATTCAATGGTATTTCTTCATTGGATCCGGCTTTTGCAAAAAGTCAGTCAACTATGTGGGCGGCGCATCAGTTTTACAATACATTGGTAGAAATTGATGACAGTTTGCACATAATTCCATCGTTGGCAAAGAGCTGGGATATTTCTGCTGATCGTACGATTTTTACTTTTCACCTGAGAGATGATGTTTTCTTTCATGATGATGTTGCATTTCCCGAAGGGAAAGGAAGAAAATTAACGGCGTATGATGTTGAATACAGCCTTTCACGGATAATAGATAAAGAAACAGCTAGCCCTGGTTCCTGGATATTTAATCGGAAGGTTGATTCGATACAACCCTTCAAGGCAATTGATGATACAACCTTTCAGCTAAAACTTTTAAGGCCCTATTTGCCCATTCTTGGAATTATATCGATGCAGTATTGCTCTATCGTTGCAAAAGAAGCTGTCGAAAAATATGGCATCAATTTTCGTCGTCATCCTGTTGGCACAGGCCCTTTTCGTTTTATTACATGGGAAGAAGGTCAGGCATTGATCATGAAAAAGAATCCTACCTATTTTGAAAAAGATAGTGCAGGGAATAGATTGCCATATCTTGACGGAGTAAATATTTCTTTTTATGATAGTAAGGCAACTGAGTTTTTATTGTTCCGGCAAAAGCAATTAGATTTTATTAATGACATCGAAGCTTCGTTTAAAGATGAAATATTAACCAAGCAAGGTACCTTGCGAAAGGATTGGGAGGGCAAAATTGTACTGCAAACAAATCCTTATTTGAATATTGAATATCTGGGAATATTGGTTGATTCAATAAATGAATTGGTTCGCAATTCTCCAATGCGTTCAAAAAAAATAAGACAGGCTGTTAACTATGGGTTTGACAGAAGAAAAATGGTTTTGTATCTCCGCAATTCATTAGGCACACCTGCAGAATCTGGTTTTGTTCCAATGGGGTTGCCTTCCTTCGATACGGCTGTGGTTAAAGGTTATCATTATGACCCTGCAAAAGCAAAACGGCTTTTGGCAGAAGCTGGTTTCCCCGACGGAAAGGGATTGCCACCAATAAAATTATTGACGATTCCAATTTATGCAGATATGGCAAATTTTATTGCCAAGCAATTGGGCGAGTCAGGAATTCCTGTTCAGGTAGATGTGGTGCAAAAATCATTACTACTCACAATGACTTCGAGTTCCACTGCTGCATTTTTCAGAGGTAGCTGGATAGCTGATTATCCAGATGCTGAAAATTATCTTTCAGTTTTTTATTCTAAGAACCCGGCACCTCCTAATTATACCAGATATAGCAGCGCAGCTTTTGATGCAGCTTTTGAAAAGGCTATTACAGAAGACAATGATTCTATTCGTTATAAACTTTACCAGCAAGCCGATCAGATAATGATGAACGATGCGCCGGTTGTTCCACTTTGGTATGATAAAGTGGTGCGATTGGCACAAACTAATATAATTGGGTTTAAACCCAATGCGTTGAATTTATTGGAACTCAGGTATACTAAGTTTGATAAGTAAATTGAATCTTAGTTAGAAGATTTCAATTTGTCCTTAAATACTTTTCTGAATTTTTCCAGCTTAGGACGAATAACAACTCTACAATAAGGATTGGTGTTTTCATTGTTTTCGTAATACTGCTGGTGATAATTTTCAGCTTCGTAGAACTTTGAATAGGCGGTTATCTCAGTAACAATCGGCCTGTCAAATGCGCCGCTTTTATCAAGCTCGGCTTTATATTTTTCTGCTTTTTCTTTTTGCTCCTGATTATGATAATAAACTCCACTTCTGTATTGTGTTCCTACATCGGCACCTTGCCTGTTAAGGGTTGTTGGGTCATGTGTTTCCCAAAATACTTCAAGCAATTCGTCAAAGCTTATTTTTTTGGGATCATAAACAATTTGCAAAGCTTCTGCATGGCCTGTTTGACCTGAAGTAACTTCTTTATAAGTAGGATTTTTTACATGACCAGCAGTATAACCGGAAGTAGCACTGATAACGCCGTTTAATTCTTCAAATATGGCCTCGGTGCACCAAAAGCAACCGTTTGCAAAAGTGGCGGTTTCGGTAGTTCCGGAATTTGTTTGTTCCATTTCTGTTGTCATTTTGTTATTGCTTGTGTTTATTTTTTTTGTTGTTGGTGATTTTTGAGCACAGGACACTAATGTTACAAGGCTAACTACAAGAGCTGAAAATATAGATTTCATTACAAAAAATTTAGTCATTTTAATAATACTACCCGCAATTTACGATATTACTCAGTCTATGGTTTGTCAGTTGACTTGCATTCTTCTTCTTTTCAGAAACTATTAACAAGTTAATAGTCAAACTAATGTTACCAAAAAAGAACCGGATTAAAATTATCTTTGGCATAAATTAAAAGTAACAAGTCCGATTAAGTCATTCCCATGAAATTATTTCCAGAATCAGCGTATATCCAATTAGAGTTTAATAAGATAAGAGAACTCCTTGCCAGTTATTGTGAAACAGAATGGGCAACTACTAAAGCCCACGAACTTCGCATTCATACAAAGAAGGAATTTGTAGATACTGAGCTAAGGCAAAGTCATGAATACCGTCAACTGGTAATCAACGGTATTTCTTTTCCAAACAATTTCGTTCAAAACCTTTCCAAGGAATTGAAATTGCTTTCTATTCCGGGTGCAGTGTTAAGCGGAGAGGAATTTAATCACATAAGAAAGCTGGCAGCAGTTATTGAGAACATATTTCGTTGGTTTGATAACGAAAAGCAGATTGCATATTCGGGGTTATTTAAGGTAATTAGCAATACTTATTACGAAAAAGCAATACCTGAATTAATCAATGATGTGCTAGATGAAAACAGTCAGGTAAAAGATAATGCTTCGGAAGATTTAAAGAATATCAGGATCAGCCTTTATCGAAAACGAAATGAACTTCGACGTTTGTTTGATAAAATAGTTTCAAAATTAAATAAGCAAGGATATCTCGCAGAGATTGAAGAAAGTTTCATGAGTGGACGAAGAGTGCTGGCTGTTTTTGCCGAGCAAAAAAGAACGGTGAAGGGAATTTTGCATGGAGAAAGTGATAGCCGCAAAACCGCTTTTGTTGAGCCGGAAGAAACGATTGAGCTTAATAATGCAGTTTATGAATTAGAAAATGATGAACGAAAAGAAGTCTATCGAATATTGCGAGAACTTACTGCGAGACTTTCAGTCTATGCTACTTTATTGACAGGTTGGTACACAATAGTTGGTGAATATGATTTTATAAGAGCAAAAGCAAAACTGGCAGCAGAAATTAAAGGAGAGTATCCGATTGTGGTAGAAAAATCAGGAGTTCATTTAGTAGAAGCCTATCATCCATTATTGCTTTTATACAATCAAAGAACAGGAAAGCCAACTATACCCGTAACATTAACGCTGGATGATGCAAATAGAATTTTGGTTATCAGCGGTCCTAATGCAGGAGGGAAAACGGTAACGATGAAAACAATTGGTCTTTTGCAAATGATGGTACAAAGCGGATTATTGGTTCCTGTACATCCATCTTCTCAATTTGGCATTTTTAAACAACTGATGATACATATTGGTGATACACAAAGCATCGAGTTTGAACTGAGCACCTATAGTAGCCATTTGTTACATATGAAGCACTTTATGGAAAATGCAAATGGCCGCACTTTATTTTTTATAGATGAACTGGGTAGCGGCAGCGATCCAAATTTGGGAGGTGCTTTTGCAGAAGTAATTATGCAGGAGCTCAATAAAAAGCATGCCATCGGAATTGTAACAACACATTATCTTAACCTGAAGATAATGGCTGGCAAAACAACGGGCATCTTAAATGGCGCCATGGCATTTGACGAACAGAATTTACAACCTCAGTATAAATTATTACTCGGAAAACCCGGAAGCTCTTATACTTTTTCTATTGCGGAAAGGATTGGGTTAGATAAGAATTTAATAAACAAAGCAAGGTTGTTGGTAGATGAAGATCAGTTTCGTTTAGATAAATTATTAAACCGTACAGAACAAGATCTCAGAGGCATTGAAAAGAAAGAAAGTGAATTATATAAGCTTATAAAGGAAAATGAAAAACAGAAAAAAGAGCTTGAACAATTATTAAATAAAGAAAAACATCAGCAACAGGTCGAACTTCATAAAGAGCAGAATAAAATAGCCGTAGATCGAATTTTGTATTTGAAAGATATGGAGCGGAAGCTGAAGCAGATAATGGTAGAGTGGAAAAAAGAAGAGAACAAGAACAAAGTAATAAAGCAAATGGAAGCTTTGTTGTTTAAGAAGAATGAAAAGAAAGTGGTGAGTAAGATGGAGAAAATAATAGACTCGAAGTTCAGTGAAGTAGGAGGAGAAATAAAAATCGGGGATAAAGTAAAGATGAAAAAAAACCACCAGGTAGGAATTGTGATGGAGTTGAGAAGTAAAAAAGCGGTTGTAAAAATCGGGTTACTACCGATGCAGGTTGATATAAAAGAACTTGTGGTGGTAAAAGAGAAATTAGAAGATATAAAATAAAATCTGCTAAAATTATTTTTCTGTTTTTCCTTGCTGATTGATAAGTTTTCCTGCAATAAATGAGCAAGTCATTAACAACACTACTGATATTGCAAATAAAGTAGTTCCACTACCTAATTTAGAAAGGATAATATCAGAATCGAATTTCATATTCAGAATTAATACAGCAACAACAAATACATCCAGCATAGACCATTTGTTAATTATTTCCAATGCAGTATTTATAAATTGATGACTGGGTAATTTTCTGCCAGAGAGTGTTGCAAAAAGAAAAATATATTTCAGAATAGGGAATACGATAGTAAAAAGTAAAAGCAATAAACCAATAAAAAATTCTCCTTGGTCAAAAAAATAATTAAACGAAGTGTGAAGATAAATATGGTCTTTTTTTATTGTAAAAGGACCAAAGCCAAAACCCGTTTGCAATAATGGGAACATAAAACCCAGTATAAAGAACAAAGCAGATGCAAGCAATATTATTAATGCTACGGTTCTTCTGTCATTAGTTCCTTTCATGCTGTTGTTGAGATTATAAGTACAAGAGTAAAATAATAACAAAAGGTGGTATTAATAAGAAAACCCTTCATCGCCAAGGCTATGAAGGGTAAAGCGGAGAGCTAGGGATTCTCCACAGGATGCTTTGCAGAACCCCAGGACCTGTTACAGTCAACAGTTTTTCCAAAGGATCCTGCGGGCAATACTGTCGCAGTCGACCACTTTGCCACTTCATTATATTATACCTTTTCCTTTTAAATAAATTTTTCCCTTGGCAGATTTAAAAAACAGCTCTTGCAGGTAAGCTTCTGACCTTGTCTGAAATATTTCAAAATAATGCATGACAAACGAAATTCTTGATTTTGTACTTCTTACTCTTTTTGAATTGTGTGTCTTCAGCCTGTTGTTAATATTAACCGTATGTCCATGATAATATCCATCATCTTTCAAACTTTTTAATATGTATGCATAATATGGCATAAATAAAAAAATCCCAATAAAATTGGGATTTCAGCGGAGAGCTAGGGATTCGAACCCCAGGACCTGTTACAGTCAACAGTTTTCAAGACTGCCGCAATCGACCACTCTGCCAGCTCTCCGGCGCAAAAATAAGGTCTAAGTCATTTCAACCCAAACTTTTAGTAAGACTTCGGTTAACTTCGCTATAAATTATTTTATTGAAACAACTTAGTGCACTCAACAAATATTTCTGGAAATATAGAAACAGGCTCAGTGTTGGGGTGATTTTTGTTTTTCTTTCCAATTATTTAGGTGTTCTTTCTCCGCAGGTAACTGGCTTTGTAATAGATTTTGTGCAGAATAAATTGGATTTACCGGGGTATAAAGCTCCAGAAAGGGTTCCTGAATATGATGTGTTAGTCCAAAAGTTTATTAATAGTGTTCAGGATATTAGTTCTACAGGCAGAGTAGTGGCTCTATGTGGAATAACGATTCTGATTCTTGCATTAATTAGGGGGTTTTTTTTATTTCTTATGCGGCAAACGGTCATTGTGATGAGTCGTCACATTGAATATGACCAGAAAAATGAAATTTATGACCATTATCAGATGCTGGATACTGCATTTTACAAACAGAACAGTACCGGAGATTTAATGAATCGAATTACTGAAGATGTAAGCCGTGTTAGGATGTTTACAGGCCCTGCCATTATGTATTTGGCGAACCTTGTCGCCATAATTTCTCTAAGTGTGTTTTTTATGCTTAAGCGGGATGCGGAATTAACAATGTATGTGCTGGCACCGCTGCCCATCCTGGCTATCACCATCTATTTTGTAAACAACACCATAAATAGGAAAAGTGAAAAAATTCAGGAGTCTCTTTCCAATTTAACTACCAATGCGCAGGAGTCTTATTCCGGTATTAGAGTAATAAAATCGTTTGTACAGGAAAAAGCAATGCTCGGCTTTTTTACTAAAAACAGCGATGAGTATAAAAAGAATGCAATTGGGTTGGCAAAAGTAGAAGCAGTTTATTTTCCCTCCATCACCTTATTAATAGGTATCAGTACGCTGTTGACTATTATGATTGGAGGATTATATTATATCTATGGCGGCCACAATATTGGTATCAACACAATTGTAGAATTTGTAATGTATATTAATATGCTTACGTTTCCAGTAAGTGCAATCGGTCTTACTGCCAGTATGATTCAACGGGCAGCCGCATCGCAAAAAAGAATAAATGAATTCCTGAAAACGGAGCCAGCAATTAAAAATAGGCCAGATGCCAGTGTAATAAATTTAAAAGGGAATGTTGAATTTAGTAATGTCAATTTCACCTATCCCCATACTGGAATTCAAGCACTAAAAAATTTCAACTTGTCAATTAAAAGCGGCGAAAAAGTCGCTATTATTGGAAAAACGGGTAGCGGCAAATCAACTATTGGGCAATTGTTGTTGAGAATGTATGACGTAACTGATGGAGCAATCAATCTTGATAATAAAAATATTCAAGCATTGAATTTAAATACACTCAGAGAACAGATTAGCTATGTACCGCAGGATATTTTTTTATTCTCAGAAACGGTGAGCAATAATATTGGCTTTGGATTAAATACAGCAAGTTTTGAAAATGTAAAACTCGCCGCAAGACAAGCCAGTGTTGATAAAGAAATTGATCAGTTTTCTCATCAGTATGATACGATGGTAGGAGAAAGAGGGGTCACTCTAAGCGGAGGGCAGAAGCAACGGATTTCTATTGCAAGGGCTTTAATTAAAGACCCGAACCTTGTTATTTTTGATGACTGCCTAAGTGCTGTAGATGCAAGAACTGAACAGGAGATTATCAGTAGCCTAAATCAATATTTGAAAGATAAAACAGCCATAATTATCACTCATCGCATTTTTTCACTTTTTAATTTTGATAAGATTATCGTATTAGAAGATGGGACGATTGTGGAACAAGGAACACACTTCGAGCTATTAAAAAAGAATGGACACTATGCAAAGCTTTTTGCCCGCCAGCAAGAGCAAGATGTAAAAAAAGAGGGTTAAAACATATAACTTCTCAATTTGGCTGTTTAAAAAACATCTCTATATTTGTGCCTTCCAAAAGGAGTAATTAATTAACTGCTAAAAACTTATAACTGTGGCGTACGAGAATAATGACAAGAAATATGAGAATAATGACAAGAAAATGGAGAGCATTTACAGCAAACGCATCCGTGCCGGAAAAAGAAGAACTTATTTTTTTGATGTAAGGGCTACCCGGGGAAATGATTATTACCTCACTATTACTGAAAGTCGCAAAAGGTTTGATGATAATGGATATGACAGGCATAAAATTTTTCTTTATAAAGAAGATTTTAATAAGTTTATTAAGGCATTAGGAGAATCTATTGATTATGTAAAAACAGACCTGATGCCCGATTTTGATTTTGATGCATTTAATCATGATGAAAATCCGGACGAAAACGGTTATCACAATGAGTCTTCAACAAGTGAAGAGAATACTAGTTCTGAAGCCAATGTTGGAGAATTAGAAGCAGATAAATCTGTAGAGGTAAATGTAGAAGAGCCAACTATCCCGGAAGTATCGGAAGTGCCTATGCCAAAGGATTCTGAGGAAGCTGATAAATGGTGATTTTTAGAGATTAGGAAATATAATTTAGAGACCTGCATTGCAGGTCTTTTTAGTTACACCCATTAATTTATCAATCCTGAAAATGGCAATCAGTGCCCATATGTTTTTTTTACTAAATATAAAAAGACTCTTTATGTTAATATAAAGACATATTTTTTTTTTAGAGTTTATAAAAAAACCTATCTTTCGCCCCGAATTCTGGACTTTGCTGGTTTACTGGCAATTATCATTTAATTAAAAACATTATTATGCAACCAAACTTTACGCTTAAAAAATTAGGTTTAGTTGGAATTAAAATCTTTGCAATTGCACTGATTTTCACTCTTTCAACACAAACTTCATTTTCTCAAGAGAACAAGGCCCCTCAGAATATTCAAAAAGGGCAAGTAGGTGTTTCTACGCAAAAAAAATCGACTAGTGGTGTAAAACCATCGCAAAAAGAAATAGAAGCAGCTAAACGTAGCATTGCTATTTCTAAGTCAAGTGTTTCCATATCTGCGGATAATGATGCTGGCAGGCCCAATACAGTTCCTGTTCAGAACAGGCCTCCAAGCACTGAGGCAGTATGTCTTACTGTAAATGGTTCTTTAATGGCTGGAGATCCTACAATGGGATTTCGCCCTTATAGAGATGGTGTTGCATCTGTTTGTGGCCCGGTTAAGGCTTGTACTCCAACAGGTCTTACTGCTGCCGGAACATTTTATGATGTAATTACTTTTGCAAATCCTTTAGCAACTCCACAGTGTATTACAATAACTTTTACAAATAATGGAGGAACTGCTGTTACAAATTTTTTAGCGGTTTATCAAACACCTTTTGTTGTTCCAACAGCCGCCAATGGCTTTTGTGTGTCTAATACGTTTTTAGGCGATGCTGGTAGCAGTAATTTAGCAGGAGAGACAACTTCATTTCAAATAACTCTTGCAGGATTACAATCTGCAGATATTCTTGTTAGTTCCGTTGGTGGCTCTGTTGCAACAGGTTCTTATACTTTAATTGTAGATGCTCCAGTTTGTTCAACAGTTCCATGCTCAGGTACTCCTGCTCCAGGAAACACAATATCAAGTGTATCAGCCGCATGTCCTTTAGTTCCATTTAATTTATCATTACAAAATGCTACTGTAGGTTCTGGTGTAACTTATCAGTGGCAATCTGCTCCTTCTGCAACTGGTCCTTGGACAAATATTCTAGGGGCAACAAATCCAAATTATTCTGCAACAATTACTGCAACCACTTTTTATCGTTGTAATGTAACTTGTAGCGGAAACACAGGTACTTCTACTCCAGTAGGTGTTACTTTAAACGCTCCATCAGCTTGTTATTGTGCTGCAGCTGGAGATGACACTTCATTCGAAGTAATCGACAATGTGTTATTTGGATCAATTGCAAATGCTTCTACTTCCCTTGATGGTTATGAAAGCTTTATAGCAATATCAACAGACGTTATAAAAACTCAAACATTACCAATTACAGTAGAAAGCTTAGCTTCTTACGACTTTGATCAAGTTTTGGTTTGGATTGATTATAATCAAAATGGTAGCTTTAGTGATCCTGGTGAATTGGCTTTCACTTCGCCTGTAGTTACAGGTCCTTATACTGGTAATATTACAATACCTGCAGGAGCACTTACTGGACCTACTAGAATGAGAATCCGTTTACATGATAGTTTTTTTGGACCTAATGCTACACCTTGCGGAAATTCTGATTATGGTCAGGTAGAAGATTATACAGTTAACATTCTTCCTTGTACACCAGCTCTAGTTACACTTAGTCCTTCAAATTCTTCAATAGCTTGTGGAGGAAGTACATCATTTACTGCTGCAGCTGCTGGTAATGTTGCTTCTTATCAATGGGAGACTAGAGGTGATCCAACAGTTCCACAAACGATGACATTTACAAATAATACTCCTCTCGCAGTACCAGATGGTGTTGGTGCAGGTGTTTATAGCACAATTTCAGTAGCTGGTATTCCTCCAGGTGCGGTTATTTCTAATGTAAGTATCAGGGTTAATATAGACCACACTTATGTTGGAGATATGGAAAACAACATTATTGCTCCTAATGGAGTTAGTATGAGTTTAATGGCAGAATTAGATGGTGGTACAGGTTCAAATTCATCTGACAACTTTACTAATAGTGTTTTTAGTTCTTCTAGTACTACACCTATTAGCGGTGTTGCAGCTCCACGTACAGGTACATTTGCAGCTGATAGACTTCAAGGTTATGGCCCTTCTGCTAATGCCCAAACTTTACCTAGTGGTATGCCATGGTCTAGTTTATATACAGTTCCAAATGGCAACTGGAGATTAGGCTTATCAGATTGGTTTGCCGGTGACGTAGGTACTCTAAACAATTGGTCTATTACCTTTACATATACAGCTCCAACATCTTGGGTAAATGTAACAAATGGTGGTATTTATAGCGGAGCAACAACTCCAACATTATCACTTGCTAATGTACCGCAGACATTAACTGGTAATCAATATAGAGCAGTAGTAACTGGTGTTTGTTCTGGTGTTGATGTTACTTCGGCAGCCACTTTAACTGTTAGCACAGTTGTTCCTGTTGTAACTCCAGCTTCGGCAACTTTATGTTTAGGTTCAGTTCAGCAATTATCATTAACCAATACTTTGGGTAATTCGATATCATTAAGCGAAGGATTTAACGTTGCAATTCCTTTACCTGCTGGTTGGGCTTTACAAAATAATAGCTCTCCCGTTGGTACTACAGATTGGTTCCAGGGAAATCCTGCAGTTTTCAATGCACAAAATGGTGCTCCTGATTCTTATATCGGCGCAAATTTCAATAATACAACAGGCGCAAATACAATAAGCAACTGGTTGTTCTTACCAAGTATGAGTATTAAAAATGGCGATGTACTTACTTTTTGGACTAGAACAGCAACGGGAGCTACTTTCCCTGATAGATTGGAAGTAAGGGCTAGTACGAATGGTGCAAGTACAAATGTGGGTGCTACAGCTACTTCTGTTGGAGACTTTACAAACTTGTTGTTGACTGTTAACTCTGCATTGGTAGCAGGTCCTGCAGGCTATCCTGATACTTGGACTCAATTTACAGCTACAGTTAGTGGTCTCGGAGCTCCTGCAACAGGACGTATGGCCTTCAGATATTTTGTTACAAATGGTGGCCCTGCTGGTGCAAACTCAAATTTCATTGGTATTGATAATGTAGTTTACACATCTGCTGGTGGCACAGCAACTGGTACATGGACTGGCCCTGCTGGAACCATGTTTACTAACCTTGCTGCGACTATACCTTATACAGGTACACCTGCTTCAACAATTTATGTTAAACCTACAGTTAACTCTAACTATCAGGTTTCATTTACAACAACAACTCCTTGTACTTCTTCTGTAACAACAGTACCAGTGAACGTTGTAACCCCATTAAGCAATGTTGCTAATCCAGTTAACACTTCAGCTTGTTTGGGTAATACTGCTACATTTACAAGTGCTACAGTAACTGGTGGACCATTTGTACGCCAATGGCAGGAAAGTGTGAATAGCGGTTTAACTTGGTCCAATATTGCAGGTGCAACTGGTGCAACGTTAACGTTGACTAATGTTACACAGATAATGAATAATAACTTATACCGTGTTAACTATACAGCAGCGCCTTGTGCAGGAACTATATCTTCTGCTTCTGCTAAGCTGACAGTTAATCCATTACCAGTTGTTACGATCTCAGCTCCTGATTTGGCATTAACGCCAGGATCAACTACAGTTATTACTGGTAGCAGTTCTCCTGCTGCAATCTCTTGGTCTTGGACTAGGGATGGTGCTCCAATTGCGGGAACTACTAATACACAAACTGTAAATATTAATACACTTGGTGCTTATCAAGCAACAGCTGTTGATAATCAAACTCCTGGTTGTACAGCGAAGTCTAACATACTTGTAATTGGATCTGAATCATCTGATCGTTTGTGGATTTATCCAAATCCAACAACAGGTGCCTTCCAGGCAAGATTGTATTTCCAAAGCGATTTTTCAGAGAAGAGAATTGTTACGATTTACAATTCAGCCGGACAGGAAATCACTAGCCAACGTTACAATTTGCTGAACATTACAGCTCCTTATTTACAAATGGACTTCGACTTGTCGAAATTGGCTAGAGGTACATATGTAGTAAAAGTTGTTCATGAGTTTACAGGTAAAATTGTTTCAGGTTTAGTATTGGTACAATAATATTTAGATTAATAAATTTTCAAAGCCCTTCCGAATTTTCGGAAGGGCTTTTTTAATTAGCAGCGAATGGTTTACTAATGGCATTAACGATTAACCTCTCTTTACTAGAAACAGCAGAAAGTAAAAGCTAATAATAGAAGCGAATCGATTCTAGTTACTTAGTAACTAAAAAAGCTATTTAAACATTGGGGGAATGGTAAAAGGTGGCGCAGCATTAGGGATTCTAGTTGGAAAAATTGTAGCAATAGTTTCTCCAATAATTACGTTGGGCATTTTATTAAATTGCCTCATATCGGTAACTATAATTGGCATATGGTATGCAGGAGATCGATAGACCTTGTTACCAGTGGGCAAAGCGAAGGAATAATTGGTTAATTTCTTATTTGTCTTAAATTGAAAAGGATTGGCTCTTTGTAAATCCTCTTTAGTTTTGGGAGTAGCTATCGATTTTTCAGCATGTTTCTTTTTTAGATGCTTATTTATATCAAATAATTCTTTCTGCTGGGCAGATGCGGTTGTAAAACCAGCGATACCTAAAAGAAGAAAAATTCTTTTCATACTGAACTTTTGGCTTCCTTAAAAGTAGGATTATTTTTTCATTTGCTTCCAGACATTGATAAGACTGTTCGTGGAAGAGTCATGATTGGTAACGGTTTCCTCAGATTGTAATTCAGGGAGAATTTTATTGGCTAATTGTTTGCCCAATTCCACTCCCCATTGATCGAAGCTGTATACATTCCAGATAATGCCTTGTACAAATATCTTGTGTTCATAAAAAGCAATTAATTCTCCCAGAGTAAATGGCGTTATTTTTTTTACTAATATTGAATTAGAAGGTTTATTACCGCTAAAGATTTTGAATGGTAATAAACGGACAATTGCTTCTGTCGAAAGTCCTTGTTTTATTAACTCATCTTCAGCTTCTTTTTCATTTTTACCATTCATCAGCGCTTCTGTTTGGGCAAAAAAATTGCTCAATAATTTTTCATGATGATCGCCAATAGGGTTGTGACTGATTGCCGGAGCAATAAAATCGCAGGGTATAAGCGGTGTTCCCTGATGAATTAACTGGTAAAATGCATGTTGGCCATTGGTTCCCGGCTCTCCCCATATTATCGGTCCTGTTGCATACTCAACAGGCTCCCCATTACGGTCAATGGATTTACCATTGCTTTCCATATTTCCCTGCTGAAAATAAGCTGCAAAACGATGGAGGTATTGGTCATAAGGCAATATGGCTTCAGACTGAGCTCCAAAAAAGTTGGTGTACCAGATGCCCAACAAGGCCATTAGCACTGGAATATTTTTTTCGAAAGACGTATTTCGAAAATGATTATCAGTAGCATGAGCACCTTTTAATAGCAGCTCAAAATTTTTATAACCAATTGTCAAGGCTATTGACATACCGACTGCACTCCAAAGCGAATATCTTCCGCCCACCCAATCCCAAAAACCGAAAATATTTTTTTTATCAATTCCAAACTTTACAACTTCAGTCTCGTTAGTAGAAAGTGCAATAAAATGTTTAGCAATATGCTTTTCATTTTTTGCTTTTTTAAGAAACCAGGCTCTAGCAGTAAGAGCATTTGTCATAGTTTCTTGTGTAGTAAAAGTTTTGGAAGCTATTAGAAATAATGTTTGATCCGCTTTTATTTTCTTCATCGTTTCGGCAATATGCGAGCCATCTATATTCGATACGAAAAATGTTTGTATCCCATCTACCCAATAAGGCTTTAATGCTTCTGTTACCATCAACGGTCCAAGATCGCTGCCCCCAATACCGATATTGACAATGTACTTTATTTTTTTTCCTGTATAACCTTTATGTTTTCCTGAGTGAAGCTGTTTTGTAAAACTCTTCATTCTTTGCAAAACCTTTTTTATATCAGGCATAATATCTTTTCCTTCTTCATATACAGGGCTATCAGAAAAATTTCTTAACGCAGTATGTAGAACGGCCCTTTTTTCAGTTGCATTAATTTTATTGCCATTAAACATTGCTTTAATAGCATCAGCTACTTTGCATTCTTCTGCAAGTTGAATCAGCGATTTTATTGTTTCTTCTGTGATTAAGTTCTTAGAATAATCCAGCACTATTTCATCAAGACACATGGAGAATTTGGAAAAGCGGCTCGAGTCGTTATTGAACAATTCCCGCATACTTGTTTTCTTCATGCTTGCTGCATGTTCTTCAAGGTTTTTCCATGCTGTTGTTGTAGTCGGGTTGATTGAAGGTAACATAAGGCTAACGTAATTATAGTGAATTAAAGACTTCAATAGTTTTGTTTACCATTTGCTCATTTATATCCAGATGCAGTACTAATCTTACACGGTTGGGCGATATAGCATAGCCTAAAATATTTTCGAGTTTTAATTTCGAAACTAGATTTGGTGCTGTAATAGTATCATCTAATTCAAAAATGATAATGTTTGTTTCTACTGGCAGTACCATTTTTACAAACTCTTTTTTTGATATAGCTTCAGCAATTTTTTTTGCATGTATATGATCTTCTTCTAGTCGGTTAATATTATTCTCTAATGCATAGATTCCGGCTGCTGCAATAAAACCTGCTTGCCGCATTCCGCCGCCAAAAGCTTTTCTTACTCTTCTCGCTTTTTTAATAAAATCTTTTTTACCTACTAATAAGCTGCCAACAGGGCAACCTAGGCTTTTACTAAGGCAAACTGAAATGCTATCGAAAGCTTCTCCATATTGTTTTGCTGTTTCTTTTTTTGCAACAAGTGCATTCCATAATCTAGCACCATCAAGATGAAAGGCAAGTTGATTTTCTTTACATAAAGCTTGTAGTTTTTTTATCTCTTCAAAATCATAACAACTGCCGCCACCTCTGTTGGAAGTGTTTTCCAGCGAAACTAAACTTGTATTAGCCTTATGTACATCATCCGCATTGATTGCTACTTTGACCAAGTCCGCATTTATTCTTCCCAAGTTGCCTTGCAGTAATTTTACAGAAGCCCCTGAATTGGATGCAATGCCACCACCTTCGTACTGATAAATATGTGAACTCTCATCACAAATTACTTCATCACCTGGCTGAGAGTGGCATTTGATGGCTATTTGATTGGTCATAGTACCCGAAGGACAAAAAATTGCCGCTTCCATACCAAACATAGACGCAGTTATATTTTCCAATTCATTGATCGAAACATCCTCACCAAAAACATCATCACCCACTTTTGCTTTCATCATTGCCTCTATCATTTGAGGAGTCGGTTTAGTAACTGTATCCGATCTGAAATCAATTATCATTAGTAAAAATTTTGCACAATATAAACAGTTCACTTCTTAAATAAAGCATTTGTGAATTGGAAACACGGTCTACGTTCGCTATTACTGCTGAAATACACTACATGAATCTAATTTGATTAAATGAGTAGTGCTTTAACCCTTATCTCTTCGGTTCATTCAAATAAAACAGTGTTCACCTTAATTTGATTGCTTTCAAGTCAATCGCAATTGACATTTGCGTTGGTTTATGGCGTTGGTGACCATTTATCGGAGTTTGTCGCCATTTATCCCATAAAAACTGAAATCAGTAACTCACTATAAGGCTCTGCGTCATACCCATGTCAGGAAAACAGCCGATTATCCCTAAAACAGGCCGTTTAATATGAAACAATGTACTTGGTAATGTAAAGTACTTAATTTTATCCTGTAATATTGAAACTAGGGTACAAACATATAAAAACCGAAAAAATGAGAAAGATTTTAACCATGCTGACAGTTGCTTTATCAGCATTAACCTTAACCAGCCAGGCGCAAACAAAAACTGGAAAAATTACCGGAACTGTAATAGATGGGAACACAAAAACAATCGAGTCTGCAACAATAACATTGCTAAAAGCAGCCGATTCTACAGTAGTAAAAATTAGTGTTGCCGATAAGACTGGAAAATATGTATTTGAAGCTATTCCGGATGGTAAATACCTAGTATCAATTTCAGCGGTTGGACATGCCAAAGGATTTTCTGAACTAGTCGAAATAAACTCAATAAACACTTCAGTTAATTTAAAAACTATTGAATTGATTCCACAGGCTAAATCGTTGAACGCTGTTGTTATTACAACAAAGAAGCCTTTGATAGAACAAAAGGTTGATCGGATGATAGTGAATGTCGATGCTACTGTTACGAATGTAGGTACTACAGCATTGGAAGTGCTGGAAAAATCTCCTGGTATTAGTGTTGATAAAGATGGTAATATAAGTTTGAAAGGAAAACAGGGAGTACAAATATATATTGATGGACGACCTACTTACTTGGCCGGAGCCGATCTTGTAAATTATCTTACTAGTTTAAATAGTAGTCAGCTTGAGCAAATTGAAATAATGACGAACCCTCCAGCGAAGTACGAAGCATCGGGGAATAGTGGTATTATTAATATAAAAACGAAGAAGACAAAACAATTTGGTTACAACGGAAGTATATCTTCGACCTATAGCCAAGGTCGTTATCCTCGCTTTAATGAGTCCGTTAATTTTAACTATCGTAAGAATAAAGTAAATCTGTTTACCAACTTAAGCTATAATTCAAATCAGAATTTTAACGATATTAAAATCCAAAGAAAATTTATTGAAACTTCTACAAAAGAAGTTACGTCACATTTTGACCAGGAAACAAAACTAAAAAATGAAAATCAATCTTATTATGCAAAACTTGGAATGGACTATTCTGTTTCAAAGAAGACAACAATTGGTTTTGTTTTAACTGGTAACATTAATCCAAGCGAGTTTAAGAGTAATAGTGATGTATATATATATGATCCAAATAGAAATCTGTTAAGTCGCACTTTAGCAAATTCAGGAAACAATACAAAATGGAAAAGCTACACAACGAATTTAAATTTCCGTCATGTATTTGATTCTTCTGGTAAAGAATTGACTGCAGATGTTGACTTTTTAAATTATGGAAGAAAAAATTCTAATTCTCTTATCAATGCATATTACGATCCATTTGGGATTCCTTATATGAAAGCAGACACTTTATATGGAAACCTGCCCCAGGATATTGATATTCGTACTGCGAAATTTGATTATTTGCATCCATTAAAGAATGGTGCAAAATTTGAAGCTGGTGTGAAAACAAGTTTCGTTACAACTGATAACGATGCTATTTATGATAGTCTGAATTATGGAATTAGAGTTAGGGATGTTAACAGAAGTAATCATTTTAAATATGATGAAAATGTAAATGCTGTTTACGTAAATTATAGCAGGCCTTTAAGTAAGAAAATTTTTGGGCAGTTTGGTTTGAGAGCTGAAAATACAAATGCCAAAGGAAACCAATTAACGACAGGTGAAAAATTCAAGAGAAATTATACGCAACTTTTCCCGACAGCTTACTTCATGTACACTGCAAATGAGAAGAATAGTTTTGGATTGAATTATGGTCGTAGGATCAACCGTCCCAATTATGAAGACTTAAATCCTTTTCTTGAATTTCTGGATAGGTATACGTATGAAAAAGGTAACCCCAATTTACGGCCACAGTTTTCGCATAATATAGAATTGAGTCATACCTACAAAGGATTTATTACAACAACGTTGAACTATACGAATACTACGGATATTATAAATGAAGTGCTTGAACAATTCCCAGACAAAAACGAAACAGCGATTAAAAAAGAGAATATTGCGAAGCAGCAGCAATTTGGTATTGCCGTTAATGCGGGCGGAGAAATTAATAAATGGTGGAGTGCTAATCTTTATGCAAACGTTTATAATAATAAATTTGAAGGAATCATTAATGGAGGATTTGAAACGATCAGTGCATCTACAGGACAATTCAATTTATCTAACCAGTTTAAGTTTGGAAAAACATGGGGTGCTGAATTGAGTGGCATTTACAGAACGCCGGGTATTGATGGGGTTTTTAGAATCGGTGGATTTGGAATGATGAACCTTGGAGTGAGTAGACAAGTATTAAAAGGTAAAGGTGCTTTACGTTTCAGTGTTCGGGATGTTTTGTGGTCACAAAAGATTGGTGGCACTATAAAATATGGAAATATAGATGCAGCCTTTCAACAAGTAAGAGATTCTAGGGTATTTAGTTTAAATTTCACTTACAGGTTCAATAAAGGTAAAGTCAATTCACAGAAAAGAAAAACTGGTGGTGCCGGTGATGAGCAGGATAGAATAAATACAGGTGGGAATTAATTAAAAAGCCCATTTAACCATATTATTGAACATTCAGAAGAGTCCTGCATATGATGCAGGACTTTTTTATATTTGCTATGAACCAAAACAAATTGTTATGCCATCCTTTGATATAGTAAGTAAAGTAGATCCACAAGCCTTAGCGAATGCAGTAAATGTTGTAACAAAAGAAATTACCAATCGCTTTGATTTTAAAGGAGCACATATTGTAATTGATCTTGACAAAAAGGAAAATGTTATAAAGCTTGAAACCGATGATGATATGAAAATGCGTCAGTTACTGGATGTGTTGATCAGCCGGGCACATAAGCAAGGGATTGCTCCTGAGGCTTTTGATGCCGCTAAAGAAGGAAGCCAGATTGGAAAGGCTTGGAAAAAGATTGTAAAAGTTAGAAATGGTCTTGCTCAGGAAGATGCCAAAAAAGTTGTCAAGTTGATTAAGGATGCCGGTTTGAAAGTTCAAGCTTCAATAAATGATGATTTAGTTAGAGTAACAGGTAAAAAAAGAGATGACTTGCAGGAAGTAATTGAACTTTGCACCAACGGCAATCTTGGAATTCCTTTACAATATGTGAATATGAGGGATTAATTGCCTTCAAAACCTGCGGATAGCCTCGTTTTATGTGCATAATGGAGTGGAAAAGGAGTGTATATCAAAAGGACTAAAAATTTGGAAAACGGTATTACAATAGAGTATATTTGATATACAACTGCACGAAGTTTTAGCAATAAAATGGAAGTGCTTGGAGGAACAGAAACCCGTCAAAAGGTGAAAGTAACTCTAGGAGAAACAGAAGCCCGTCAAACGGTGGAGTAGCTCCAGAAAGCATCGGGTAAGTAAACAAGAAGGCGCAAGCCGGAAAGTGAGCTAACTTGATGCTTTCATCTTTTAAGTCATTTGCTATTTCTTTCAATAAAGAATGGGCTAGTAGACCCTTATCTGTGTTCATCTGTGGCTAAAGATGTATTTTCTATATTATTTGGCTGCAATCCTTTACAGGCCTATCTTTGCCGCCCAAAAATTATCTATTTATCTATACGGCAAAATCCGTGTAGCCTTAAAAATCATCGAGTTATGAAAAAAGGAATCCATCCCGATGCATATCGGACAGTAGTTTTCAAAGACATGAGTAACGGACATTCTTTCCTTAGCCGCTCCACAGCAGCTTCAAAAGAAACAGTAGCCTGGGAAGACGGTAATGAATATCCACTAATTAAGTTGGAGATTTCAAGCACTTCTCACCCTTTCTTTACAGGTAAGAATATGCTTGTAGATACTGCAGGTCGTATTGACAAGTTCAAGAAGAAATACGCAAAAAAGGCATAATATTATTAAATTGTGAAACTACTCAGAACCTGGAAGTAACCGGGCAATGAGTTTGTTTTTCATGGCTATACTTTTGAACCTCCCGATTCTTCGGGAGGTTCTTTATTTTTACAACAATTGAATTATGGATAAAATCATTTTCACCGAAGAGTTTTGCCAGCCGGAAAACCTCCATCCGTTTACCTTAACAAGGCAGATGCAGGATATCCGTGTTGGCATTTTAACCATCCGTCAAAAATGGGAGAAGATGCTTGGCTTGCCCTCTTTTGATAAGAAGGAAGATGATTATAAAGACTTGAGCCGTTCAGTAACAATGGACGAAGCAGCTGCAGAAAGTGTTTGCTTTATGATTCATGGAAATATACTGCCAACTCCTAAGTTAGTGAAGGCGATACAAATGTTGAAGGATGGTGAATTCATTGCTGCTAAAAATGGGAATGGTATAGTTTATCGGTTTACAAAAAATGAAATTATAGAAAAGCATAAAATAAAAGTAGGCCAGGCGGTTACAATTAAAGAAGAAATAAAGTCAATTCAATTTCCATTTGATATTTTTCAACTAAATGACTGGGCTATTCGCCAGGATTTTGCACTGCTTACAAAAAAGCGAAAGTCTCAACCTATTTCAAAAACTAATAAGGTAACAAAAGCGTCTCAGGTTTTTTTAGAGAAGGGAGCAAAGATGGAAAATTGTATCATCAATGCATTCACAGGACCAGTTTACATTGGAAAGAATGCAGAAATAATGGACGGCAGTATTATCCGTGGTCCGTTTGCTATGGGAGAGAAGGCATGTTTGAAGATGGGTGCTAAAGTTTATGGAGCTACTACAGTTGGCCCTTACTGTGTGGCTGGTGGCGAAATTAAAAATTCTGTTTTGTTTGGTTACTCAAATAAAGCACATGATGGTTATCTTGGCGATTCGGTAATCGGAGAGTGGTGCAATCTTGGAGCTGGCACAACTAATTCAAATATTAAAAACAATGCCAGCGAAGTGAAGATATGGACTCCGAAAGGACAAATGAATGTGGGTATTAAATGTGGTGTTATGATGGGAGATTATAGCCGGACAGCAATTAATACTTCCATAAATACAGGAACAGTGATTGGCGTTAGTTGTAATGTTTTTGGATCGGGTCTTACGCCAAAATATATCCCCAATTTTTCTTGGGGCAGCGAAGGCGTTAAGAGATATGAACTGGAAAAAGCATTACTGGATATAGAAGACTGGAAACATTTAAAAGGAATGACGTTGTCGGATGATGAAAGAAGTGTTTTGAAATTTATATTTGATAAGTTTTAGTAAGTGCAATATAGAATAAATAATAAAACAAACCATAAATGAGAAAACAAATCGCTGCAGCAAACTGGAAAATGAATTGTACGTTTCAGCAAGGTGAAAAACTACTGGATGATATACTTAGTGCTGAAATAGAATTAGCAAGCCATCAACTGGCAATTTTTGCAGTGCCTTATCCTTATTTGTTAATGACTAGGAGTGAAGTAGAAGAGGAACAGAACTATTATGTAGCCGCTCAAAATTGCCACGATAAAAAATCTGGAGCTTATACCGGAGAAGTTTCTGCGGTCATGCTTCATTCTATGAATGTTAACTATTGTGTAATTGGTCATAGCGAAAGAAGAGAGTATAATGGCGAAACAAATGCCATGTTGGCTGATAAAGTTAATTTATGTTTTGAAAATTTTATAACACCATTGTTTTGTTGTGGCGAGCCGTTAAATATCCGTGAAGCCGGAACGCAAAACGATTATGTGACTGTACAGTTGAAGGAATCATTGTTTCATTTACCTGCTGATAAGATAAAAAATATTGTAATTGCTTACGAACCGATTTGGGCCATCGGCACCGGCAAAACTGCCAGTACAGAACAGGCACAAGAAATACATCAGTATTTACGTTCAGTAATTGCTGGGCAATATGGTGAAGCTGTTGCTAATGAAATCCCTATTCTTTATGGAGGAAGTGTAAAAGCTAATAATGCAAAAGAGTTGTTTAGCTGTGCGGATGTTGATGGTGGTCTGGTTGGCGGGGCTTCTTTAGTTGCTGCCGACTTTATTGAAATTATCAAGGCGCTGAAATAGATAATTGTTCAGAACAAGTTAGATTTAAACTGTTTACTTATTACTGCACCTTATCATATTATTCTTATTCGAAAGAATCAGGCACTATTAAGCTTTCTGAAGATAAAAGCAGTTGTAAATGGGAAAGAAATTTATCCGCTACTCAATACTAGTCCGGTTATAATACCTGTCCAGCAAAATAATCCAAGATTAGTGATTACCGATGGTTATCACATTACAAAACCATTGAATATAAATTATAAGGAAGCTGGTACCTATTGTTCTTTTGAAGTAAAATGTGCTATCGATGATTGGCAAATGCTCTGGGGTTTTATTGTTTTGTCGGCATTTTATTTGTCTGGGTATTTAACAGGGATATTGATATTAAAGATTCTTAGCTTTTTACCAATGATCTATTTATTGGCCTTCTACTACTTGAGCAGAAAAGACTTTATTCGTATGGTGCCGGTTTCGAAATAACATTATATCGCTACTTAATTTTTGTAATCAAGTGTCACTGCTTTACTTTTATAACCTGATGGAAAGGAAAAAGATACTTTGGCTATGCAGTTGGTATCCATCTAAAATGGATCCATTCAATGGCGACTTTATACAACGTCATGCAAGAGCAGCGGCTTTATTTAATGACATTCATGTAATTCATGTTACTTATGATTATCCTAATGATGTGGAGAATTCGGGTCAGGAATTAAACAGTATCGGTCAGCTTTCGGAACAAATAGTTTATTTCAAGAAAAAAAAGTCTTTAAAAGCAAAATTGACTAATCAGTTAAGATGGCTGGCTAATTATAAAAAAGCAATTCGTAATTATATTATTAAGAATGGAAAGCCTGACCTTGTACATCTCCATGTGCCTATGAAGGCCGGTGTACTTGCACTTTGGATGAAAAAAAATTACAAAATATCTTATATAGTTACTGAGCATTGGGGTATTTATAACCATATCGTTGAAGACAAGTATGCATCAAAGAGTATTGCTTTTAAAAAATATACAAAGAAAATTTTTGAACGAGCTTCTAAGTTCATTTCTGTTAGTGATTACTTAGCAAAAGGGGTAAACAGACAGATATGTAAAAAGGATTATGTTGTAATACCTAATGCCGTTGATACTGATTTGTTCTATTATAAAGAAAAGGAGGCCTCCGCCTTCCGTTTTATTCATGTCTCTAATATGGTTCCATTAAAAAATGCAGAAGGCATTTTGCGAAGCTTTAAAAATTTTATTCAACAAAATATAAATGCAGAACTTATAATGGTGGGAGATATTGGTCCTCAGATAAGAGACTATGCCCAAACTCTCAGCTTTCCTGCTGGAGCAATAAAGTTTCTTGGAGAAATTCCATACACACAAGTGGCAGCCGAAATGCAAAAAGCCGATTGTTTATTATTGTTCAGTAATATTGAAAACTCTCCATGTGTTATTGGCGAAGCATTATGTTGCGGACTACCTGTAATTACCACAAATGTTGGAGGTATACCTGAATTGACAAGCGAATCAAATTCGTTACTTATAGAATCAAAAGATGAAGATGCTCTTACGCAGGCAATGCATGAAATGGTTGGAGGAATCAATAATTATAATAGAAAAAAAATAGCTGAAAATGCGATTAGCAAATTCAGCTATTCAGTTATTGGTAAACAAATAAATACTGTGTACGAAGAAATAATTGCGTCTAAGAGTCAATAACTAATTATTCCTGTAATTTTTTAACCAGTTCCACATACGCTGTCATTGCATCGTCATTAGACTTTCCTTTTAAAGCAGCCCATGCATCATATTTGGCTTTAGCAACAAAGTCAAAAGGATTAGAAGGCGGTTCTGTATCAATATCTCCTACACTTCCTTGTTTATAAAGAGAATAAAGTTGTAGCAAGGTTTCGTTACTTGGTTTAGATGCTAAATTTTTGCTTTCTGCTGCCGCTTTTTCAAACTTTTCTTTTAGTTCCATATTATTTATAGATTAAACTGATTAGTTTCTTCTTGCATTGTCAATGAAAATAGTTTTTACTTGAGAGTTGCTTTGAATTGTTGTATAAAAATCATCAAGATAACTGGTCATTACTTTTCTAGCTTTTTCACTAAGTAAAGTAAAACTGTTAATCAGGTTGTAAATGCTCTCTTTTTTGTTTTTGAAAACAGTTAAAATAGATTGTATTTCTTCAAGTGATCTTGGAAAACCCCTATAAACTCTTTCTGTAACTTTTTCAGTTCCAATTACTTCATTTGGTATAGCATAGCTGGCATCCACAAGACCGCAATAATCGAAATCATATGCTACAGGGTAAGGCAAGGCAGCGTCGTTTTTCCGATCAAAAATGAGCTTAATATTATGGTTATTGGGTACAGACCAGTCCGTATTACCAATAAAATATTCAAAAATGGATACCATTGTCATCAACTCTCTGTCTGTAGATTCAGTTAGGTAAGGCGGATGATCTTTTTTCTTACATCCATTTCTTCTGGCCATTTCGCCATCGTCTTCTAATAGAAATGCATGTTGGGTAAATGGTTTATTCTTACCACTAGCATCTTCATAGTTTATATTTAATAACCTAACTCTGAAACTTTTATTCTCCAGCAGGTTATATATTTTATAAATTAGAAATTCTTTAAAAAGTAATTCTTCGTCTCCTGATTTTGGCCCACAGCTTATTACTAATTTTAATTTGCCAAGGTTATTTAATGCTGAGCCGGGTGAACGGAAGTTCATCATAATTGGAGGTATGCGGCAATTCTCTCTGCGAAACTTTCCTCTAGCCCCAACGGCAACTTTTTCAGTTACTTCTGTTTTATCAGGAAATTTCATTTTTACAGTACCTTCTTGAAAAACATCATCACCTTTTTGTCTTTGGAGGCCTCTTATATCCGTAGTCAAGGTCATTTCAATAATGTCCTCATCAGTAAAAAATTTCAGACTGTCGATTGGTGTTTTTTGTGCACTGCTACTGAGTGAAAAAAGCAGGGCAATAGTGCAAAAAAAGAAACTAAACTTTTTCATAACTAAGAGTTTTGTGGTTATGTAGAAATTGATTTTGAATATACAAAACATTTAAGAATTTACGGTTCTTCTATTTCAATACTTCACTAATCACATGACCTACATTGCCATTCGGCATCTGAATTTTTAATAATGCCGCAATGGTGGCCGCAATATCCGTCATATAGGTTTCACGGTTTGTTTTTCCTTCCTTTATTCCCCATCCATACCAAAGTAACGGAATATGAGCATCATATGGGTTCCAAAGACCATGAGTAGTGCCGGTTTTACTATATGCGTCGATGTAGTTTGGTTTGAGAATTACCTGTATATCACCATTCCTTTTGGGATAGTATCCATTATTTAACATCGTCCGAATGGTACTATTTAATGGGATAATGTTCAGGTCTGCAATTGCAAAAACTCTGTCAATGCCGGGCTCAGCTTTCATGTAATCCACAATCCAGTTTGTAAGTTCTTTAACGTCAACTTTTGCGGAATCGAGAGCCGGATGATTCAGATGTAATTGGTAGTTATCATCACTAACAATAATTGTGTTGACGCCATATTTTTCTTGTAGTGTTTTATTAAGAAGTTTAACAACATCGCCCATAAAAACACGACCACCAGGCAATTTGTTTTCTATCATAAACTCTGGTGTATGCGCAACTCCATGATCGGCGGAGAGGAAAGCAGTGTATTGGCCTTTTCCTACTTTTTTATCTAAGTACTCAAAAAGGCTTCCAAGATCTTTATCCAAACGAAGAAAACCATCTTCACTTTCAATTGAATTAGGGCCAAATGTATGTCCGATATAATCCGGTGAAGAAAAGCTGACAGCAAGAAAATCTGTAATATCATCTGCTCCAAGTTGTTCGCTTGCAATAGCTGCTTTTGCAAATTCAGTGGTAAGCGAATTACCCATAGGTAAGGATGCAATTTTCGAAAAGTCTTTACCTATAAATTTGTCTAAGTTATAAGGGAATGATGTTCCAAATGGCTTTGATTCGTATGGCTTTTCATCTGTTGTACTTTGAACATAAGTATTGGCAGGGTACAAAAGATTCCATCCATCCTTGTAATATTTATCAACTAATTTTTGCGCATTGAAATCACTAACCCATTTTGGCAATTCATTCATATAATAGGTAGAAGTGATCCATCCCCCCACAGTATTATCATACCAATAAGCGGCATTAGCACTATGACCTGCAGGTAAAATAGCGCCTCTGTCTTTGATTGCTATTCCAACTACTTTGCTTTTGAAATTTGTCGCTAACCGTAATTCATCAGCGATAGTGGTGGTTTGCAAATTATAAGGACTCATTTTTCCAAGGGAAGAACTACTTCCTACTGTATTTACCGTTTTATCTTCTGTACAATAGACAGACCGCATCTGTTCATTATCCCACCAAAAATTTCCGGTAATACCATTAATGGACGGAACTGAACCTGTATAAATGGAACTATGACCACAAGCAGTTACAGTTGGTGCATAAGGAATCAATGTGTTTTCGCAGGTAAAGCCCTGATTCAGCATTCGCTTAAAGCCACCATCTTTATCATAGCGTTCATAGAAACGATAGAGATAATCCCAACGCATTTGATCAACGACAATTCCTACAACTAATTTTGGACGTTGAACAGTTTGTTGGGCAGAAATAGATAGGGCTATTAAAAGAGTGGCTGCTGATAATAAGAGTCTTTGCATGAAAATATTGTTTCAACAAAAATAAGGGATTGAGTGAAGGCTTCAAGGTTAATCAGGGGTACAGACGGGGTTTATACCGGTATAGATGCACAGAATGTAATTTTTTGTAATATTTCCATTTGAGTGTGCACCCATTTTTTTGCCAATCAACGATTAAAGTTATTGAAAATTAAATTTTTAATATATTTAGTGCTTAAAGAAACATTTTATGAAGAAATACTACATATCCTCACTACTTGTTGCTGCAACAGTAATATTCAGTTATTGTAATTCTGCCAAAAAAGCAACAGCTATTGAAATTAGGCCAACGTACGAAAACGGCGTTGCATCTTTAATTACCACTCATTGCACTCCTTGCCATATTACTGAAAAAGCCGGCAAGAAAAAGGCATTTGATAACTATGTAAATGTAAAAATGGATATAGATGAAATTATCAGAAGAATTGAACTGAGCCCAGGTGAAAAAGGGTTTATGCCGTTTAAGAAACAAGAAAAACTAAGCGATAGTACAGTTAATGTGTTTAAAAAGTGGAGAGATCAAGGATTGGCAGAAAAGTAATATCTGTCGATAGATTATTTTCCTTTCATTATATCATATAATACTTTATTCCAGTCTGTTCGGATGATACGAATCGTATTTGTTTTGTTTTCTGTAGGAAGTTCAATCAACAGTTTTTCTTCAAACTTTGAGATATACTGATTTTCATTTAATTTTTCCCATTTGTATTTGTCCATTCCAAGCAATGTTTCTAATTCTTTCTTGAAGCAATGATCACAGTTGAAGATTCGTAATTCTGATCGGCATTTTCCCGCTTTGTCGAATTCCAGTAATGCTTCTTCCTTGTTTTTATTAGCCTCTGTTTTTATTGTCGTTAATGTGCTATCAGTTTCTGAAACTGTAACAGAAAATGCCGGAGTTGATTTTTTAAATTTTGCAATCTCTTTCTTTATTTCTGCCTTTGTTTTATTGATATTGATTTGAGAATAGGCTAGTAAAGGGAAAATAATAAACAATAGTAAAACGGTCTTTTGCATATGTATTTATTTGAAACGACACAAAATTAACTTCTTTATCCTACGATAAAGGATAGTTTTTATTTATTTTTCTGCCGTTATGACGATTGCATTGGCATCAAGTTGCAGGTTATCTACAGCATATTTTTGAGCCACCATTTCAAAAACTTCATTTTTGATTTGTTCCTTTAAATGATTGTCTGCTTTACTTAATGCAGCATTAACGGGAGCACCTATTTCAGTCATCATACTCCAATAGCGGACGAATGTGCCACAATGAAGAGTGGATGAAATTTCTTCCTCTTTAATGTTTTTGAAGCCAGCTTTCTCAAATAATTCTTTCATTAATCCGGGTTTGCAGCAGCGGAACATACCCGGAGCTCCTGATGGGTTTTCAGGAATATCAATATGTTTCTTAATTGTTCCCATAGTAGCAGTAACCCAAAAATTTTTTTCGGGAATATTCCAAACGGAGATTGCTATTCTACCCCAGGGTTTCAATACCCGGCTCATTTCGTTCGTAGCCATTTGCATATCCGGAAAAAACATAAATCCGAACCGGCAACTTATTGAATCAATAGATTTATCATCAAAGGGTAAGTTGGAAACATCAGTTAATATTGTTTCAACATTTAAAATATTTCTAGCGTCTGCATTTTCTTTAGCGATGGCAAGCATGTTTTCAGCAATGTCTGTCATTATAACCTTTCCGCCGTTAAGCATTGTAGCAATACTTAGACCCGGTTCACCGGTTCCACTTGCAATATCAAGAATGGTCTGAGAACCTTCTGGCTTAATAAACTCAATAATCTTCTGACCCATCGGCTTTAGAAAACTCATGGTTAATTCATCCCATTTTTTCCAGCCAGCAGAAAATTTATTCCAGGATTCTTTTTGTTGTTGTCTGATTTGCTCAAATTCATTCATACAAAGAAATTATTTTTTTTAAGTGAGAACTTTGCAGGAGTTGCAAATTTGAAATAAAAAAAGACCTCATTTGAGGTCTTTAGTGGGAGTTGACGGGTTCGAACCGCCGACCCTCTGCTTGTAAGGCAGATGCTCTGAACCAGCTGAGCTAAACTCCCTTTTTAGGACGGCAAAGATAGGGGTGTGGCAGTTTTCAGACAAAATATTTTTAATCTATTTTAGCGTCAAATTCATTGAATGGCAACTACCTACTGCGTTTTTGTTCAAAATAAAGGGAAAGTCACGGTTCACAAGGAATATCATGATTTGGAGTATGGATTTCCTATTCAGGACGATAACCTGCTTTTTGCAAGACTGATTTTAGAGATTAACCAAGCAGGCTTGAGCTGGGAAACAATCCTGAAAAAGAAAGACAATTTCTTTAAGGCATTTGATGATTTCAATATCGATAAAGTAGCCAGATACACAGATAAGCGAAAAGAAAAGCTAATGCAGGATGCTGGCATCATTCGCAATCGCTTAAAGATTGAAGCAACAATCCATAATGCGAAATGTATAAAAGCCATTCAAAAAGAATTTGGCTCTTTTAAAAACTGGCTGGATAAAAATCATCCCAAGATAAAAGAGGAATGGGTTAAACTGTTCAAACAAACTTTTCGTTTTACCGGAGGAGAAATTGTAAATGAGTTTTTAATGAGTACTGGTTATTTGCCGGGAGCACATTCCGAGACATGCCCGGTGTATAAAAAAGTGCTGAAACAAAAACCAATGTGGCTGAAGAAGTGAATAGGCAATAGTAAACCTGCCTGCCGGCAGACAGGAGTTGAATTGGGACTTAATTCGGGTTTACTTCCGGCAAACGATAATGTTGTCCATCTAATACAAATAATTCATCAATCTCGTAGGTCCAGAATTTATACAAAGGAGATTTTTTCAATAACCTTTCTACGGCAGCTTTATTTTCTGCAATCAACGTAATCCATGAACGTTGGGTTTCCATACTTACCGCATAATGCTCAATCGTTCCTTTATTGATGAGGAAATTGATATAGGTACGATGCGGTGGAACTAAATCCATGAAATCATCGTTCATCTCAAATTTTATGGTAACCTGATATTGGTGCATTTAATTAATAGACAGATTAAAGGTAGGAATGTTGCATTGGAGCTGAGAAAATAATCGGATGTGGAGAAAAAATGTGGAACGTACTGGATTCGAACCAGTGACCCCTACCATGTCAAGGTAATACTCTAACCAACTGAGCTAACGTTCCAAAAATGTAAATTTAGGCGCTTTGATTTATATCTTCCATTCCACAATCTCATTCACCCATTCTTCTTTTGCTGGAGTAGCAATTTTTATATAATTATCTGTGTAGCCTTCAATCATTCCGCTTTTATCTTTTCCTTCAAACAAAACTTTACGGGTTTGCCCTGCATGCTGCTGCGTAAAATATTGCATCTTCATATAAGAAAGATTGCGAAGCGATTTATTTCTTTCGTGTCGAATGTTTTTTGGTACTACTTCGTCAATCGTCAAAGCATGAGTATTATCTCTTTCAGAGTATGTGAATACATGCAGATAAGAAATATCTAATGAGTGCAAGAAA
>Ga0209477_1000116_pt1 | contig 42524 bp, 33 predicted proteins | sample KloWWTupernatant_FD_187180 | JGI IMG/M metagenome (GOLD analysis project Ga0209477, IMG submission 187180) | Active sludge microbial communities from Klosterneuburg, Austria, studying microevolution and ecology of nitrifiers - Klosterneuburg... | ecosystem: Engineered > WWTP > Aerobic digester >...
TAGGAAAAGTATTTAATGCAGGCACAGGCTCGGTCTCATTCAGCGTCAGAAGAACTATTTCACCCGGTGGATATACAAGCACTAAATCCGTAACAGGATTAGCTGCAGGAGCAAATGCATTTGTAAACTATGATCCGTGGACATTTACTTCGGGTACAGTTTATACTGTGAAAGATTCAATTCTTATTTCAGACGGAAATAATTCTAACAATGTAATGACATCCAATATTACTCCTAAAATTGCTAAGGAAATGTGCATACTTTGGCAGCAGCAGAAAGACAGAGACAGTCTGGTCAGAGCAGTCATCAGCGACGGTAGATATGCTAATAATTTTGATACAGTAGGAATGTATTATACAGGATCATACAGAGCCTGGAAAGTAATGATTGTGAACTTTAAAGAAGAAGGAAGTTATTCACCGTGGGTCAGGGATTCTTTAAAAAGATTCATTGACAACTCTACTGCCGGAAATAAAAAATCACTGATCGTTTTTAGTGATAATACTTCTTTACCAAATGATCCTGAGACCGGATATATGACCCCGGCAGATACAATATTTTACAGACAATATCTTAAAGCAAAGACAATAAGCGACGACTGGATCGGAAGTATTCCATCAAGTCAGAGTAAATTCAGAGGAGTCGGATTTTTCAACGGTATCTCACAGGATTCTGTATCCGATCCCTACACACCTGAATTAATAAGACCTGTTAACGGCAGTATAGCAGCATTCAAGCCAAAGTCAGTTACAGGAAACGGATCAGACTCTTGTAATGCAGTTTGCTTTGCAGGAGCAAATTATAATACATTCTTCATGACTAATCAATTTTCAAGTCTGAGAGCAACCGGCGGATCTCCGCTATCACTTGGACCTGTTTTGGTTTATACAAAAATCATAGACTGGCTGCAGAGTGTAAACACAAACGCAAAAGTACTTGACCTGACAGCTTTGTATGAAGGTCTTTACAGCATTGGTCAAAATACTATGGCAGGTGATACAGTAACTGTATATCTGAGAAACGCATCAAGTCCATATCAGAAATTAGATTCGTCAAAGGGATTTCTAAATTCGGTGGGATCTGAATCTTTCATTTTCAATAATGCTTCTAATGGTGTAAATTATTATCTGCATCTGAAACACAGAAACGGACTTGAGACCTGGAGTAAAACACCTCAGCAGTTTAGTGCAAATTATGCTTCATATAATTTTACTGTAAATGCAAACAAAGCATTCGGTGATAATATGATATTAAAAGGAAGCAAGTGGACAATATACAGCGGTGATGTGAATCAGGACGGAGTCATAGACATAGATGATAACTCTTTGATAGAAAATGCTGCGTTTAATTTTGAATCAGGATATATCCGTACAGATCTGAACGGAGATGAAATAGCGGATATCAGTGATCAGGCGATAGCTGATAATAATGCATATAACTTTGTTTCAAAGTCCACTCCGGGTGGAGCTCTTATTGCTCCCGAAATTCAGGAAGATTATGTTCCGGTTAACCAAAGTCCAGATACTGAATTTAAAACTGATCATGAAATATATGAAAGAACTAAAAACATACAAAGTAATATTAAGTCAAATGACTTAAGGGAGAAATTATTTATCAAAACAAATAAATAATTTATCCAGCGAAAATGTTCAAAAAAACTGATTCGTAACCCTCAAAAAAGACCGGCAGAATACAGCCGGTCTTTTTTTTTATTCTTAGCCTATTCCAAATTAAATTTATTTTCCATAAATTACATAAATCATTTTTCAAATAATTCAATGATCATGCTTAAAAAATTACCTCCTTCTTTTATTTCTTCAGATAGACTTAGTTTGAAAATTTTTATACCGGTATTATTTGCAGTCTTATACTTTGGAAATACAAATGTAAAGGCTGGAGACACAACATGGGTAACGACTTTTGATCAGAATTTTCAGAACTGGGCTGATACTCATTATGGAAATTTTTTGCTACCCGATACGAATACACATTATAAAAAAATCACAATGTACTATACTATCGGCTGTCCTGCAGCGGGTTGTGATCCGTGGGACAGGATTGGCTGGATAAAACTTTATACAGATTCTGTAGCGAATGTTGAGATTGCGAGAATTGTAACGCCATATAATATTGTAGGAGGAGGAATGCCGGGACAATGTGCATTTGAAATTGACGTGACTGATTATATGTCACTACTTCATGATTCAGTGAGACTTGGAAGTTATATTGAAAGCTGGATAGGAGGTACGCGTGGCTGGCTTGTAACAGTAAAGTTTGCATTCATTGAAGGTGAACCTGAAAAGATTCCATATAAAGTTGTAAATCTCTGGCAGGATAACAGAATTGTTTACGGTGATACCGCTGTGAATCCTGAAGCGATACTCGTACCTAGAGAAGTTGCAGTAGATATGGGCACATCTAAAGCAAAAGTGAAAATAATTACTACAGGACACGGTCAGGGTAACACAGATAATGCAGCAGAATTTTCTTTAAAGATCCATACACTTAAAGTAGGTGCACAGAATTACGATCAGGTGCTTTGGAGATCAGACTGTTCAGTTAATCCATGCAGTCCTCAGGGAGGGACATGGCAGTATGCAAGAGCGGGATGGTGTCCGGGAGCTAGTGTGATCCCGTGGGATAGTGACGTGACTGCAAATATAACTCCGGGTCAGAAAGTGATAATAGATTATGATCTGTATCCTTATGAAAATTTCTGCCGACCGACAAATCCGATTTGCATTTCAGGGCAGACGTGTTCTGATTGCAATTATAATAATAACGGTCATACGGAACCGCATTATACAATTCAGGGACAACTTGTTTTATACAAAGATAATCCGGCAATAAGTGTAAATAATATCAGCACAAATACACCGGAGAATTTCATGCTTCATCAGAATTATCCGAACCCGTTCAATCCATCAACTAAGATAAAATTTGATCTGCCATCATTTGGAAAAGTAACACTACAGATAATTGACATAAACGGAAAGACAGTTGATACTTTAGTCGAGGGAAAATTAAATCCCGGAACGTACGAAGCCGAATGGAATGCGGGCGGATTGTCCAGCGGAGTTTATTTTTATAAATTAGAGTCGGGAAATTTTTCACAGACAAACCGTATGGTTCTGATCAAATAATTACAAGTATCATCAGACTATTAACTGATATTTAATATTGAAATTAATATAAATTTGAATTCTACACTTAATAAAAATTGAAGTTTGCTTTATAAAAAATTTTTTATGAATTTTATAAACCATAATTGTAAAAGTTAAACAGCTCAGAAAGGAGGTTGCTCTGAATAAATTGAAATTGATTTGAAATTTAATTTAGTAAATTATTTATTAATTAAACTTTTTAACAAAATGAAAACTTTTAACAAATTTTTTGCAGTATCTTTACTGGCATTTATGTCTGTATTTTTTATGAAGTCAGACTCAAATGCAGATGTATATACTTTTACTGAATCATTGTCAGGACTTGAAGAAGTACCTCCAAATGCATCAACAGGTACAGGTTTACTAACAGGTACATATGACGATGGTACAAATGCACTTTCATTTAATGTATCTTTCAGTGGATTAAGTGCCGGAACAACAGCAGCACATTTTCACGGACCTGCGGCAGTTGGAGTAAATGCAGGAGTTCAAATTGGATTTACAGGTTTTCCTACAGCAGTAACAAGCGGTGTTTATAATAATAATTTTATTCTTACAGCATCCCAGGAAACAGATTTTCTTGCCGGCCTTTGGTATGTGAATGTTCATACAACAGCACTGCCGGGTGGAGAGTTACGATCCCAGCTTAATCCTGCAGTAATACTTTCTGCTAATGTTTATGCAATTTCTGAAACTTTATCCGGTCTGGAAGAAGTACCTCCAAATGCGTCACCCGGTTCAGGTTTATTAACTGGGACTTATAACGATGGTACCAATGTACTTTCTTTCAGTGTATCTTTTAGTGGTCTAACTGCAAATACAACAGCAGCACATTTTCACGGACCTGCAGCAGTTGGAGTAAATGCAGGAGTTCAAATTGGATTTACAGGATTTCCTACCGGAGTTACCGGTGGTGTTTATATTAATAATTTTGTTCTTACTGCCTCACAGGAATCAGATCTGCTTGCAAATCTCTGGTATGTAAATATTCATTCATCAGTATTTCCCGGCGGCGAAATAAGGTCTCAGCTATTTCCGGATATCGTATTGCCGGTCGAGCTGTCTTCATTCACTTCAGTAATTTCCGGAAATGATGTAATACTTAACTGGACCACTGCTGCTGAAATAAATAACTCGGGATTTGATATTGAAAGAAAATCAAATGGCCTTGTATGGGATAAGATTGGTTTTGTAAGCGGTCAGGGAAATTCGAATGAAATCCATTCTTATATTTTCACAGACAATGATCTGAATACAGGAGTATATAATTACAGACTAAAACAGATCGATCTGAACGGAAATTTTGAATATTTTAATTTATCAAATGAAGTGAATATTGGGGTACCTGCAGATTTTGATCTTTCTCAAAATTATCCAAATCCTTTTAATCCTGAAACTAAAATTGATTTCACAATTCCTGAAAATGGAAATGTAAGTCTTCAGTTATATGATTACACAGGAAGACTGGTGAAAACTTTATTTGGAGGATTTAAATCAGCGGGATATTATTCATACAAATTAAATGCATCAGATATTTCAAGCGGAATTTATTTTTATAAGCTGGAAAGCGGAAATCAGAGCATTACCAAAAAGCTTATGCTTGTAAAATAAAATTTCTTTATAGTTAAATTTCAAATTAAAAAGCCGGAGATATTATCCCCGGCTTTTATTTTGTTAAAAACTCATTATATATTAAAAATTGAAAATTGAACATTGAACTTTTTACATTAAACATTGAACATTAAATTGTATATACTTTTTAAATTGATTAATTTGCATACAAAACAACAGAATTGAGAATTTGTGTGTTTGCTTCAGGTACAGGGACAAATTTTAAAGCTATACTTCTTTCCAGGAAACGAAATAAAATAAAATCCGATATTAATTTGCTGATCTCAAATAATTCTGATTGCGGTGCAGTTAAAATTGCTAAAGAATCAGGAATTGATTTTAAGATCATTAACAGAAATTTTTATCCCGGATTATCTGATAAAAATTTTGATGATCTATTTTTAAAAGAGTTAAGAAAAAGTAAAATAGATTTTATTGTTCTTGCAGGGTATATGAAATTATTAAACAAAGAAGTTTTAAGAAAATATAAAAACAGAATAATAAATATTCACCCTGCTTTGCTTCCTTCATTCGGAGGAAAGGGAATGTATGGTGCAAATGTACATAGGGCTGTCATAGCAAGCGGAGCAAAGGTTTCCGGGATCACCATACATTTTGCAGATGAGAAATATGATGAAGGGAAAATTATTTTTCAGAAATGTTGTGATGTGGATTTTGAAGATGATGAAAATTCTCTTTCTCAAAAGATCAGAAAACTTGAGCATAAATTTTATCCGGAGATAATCCGAAAGTTTGAAGAAAAGAAAGTTTTAATTTTAAAAAATAAAGTGAAAGTAATTTAAGTTGATAAAAAGAGCATTGATAAGTGTATATGACAAGGAAGGAATAATTGAATTTGCTCAGGACTTGAGGAATGCAGAAGTTGAGATAATTTCTACCGGAGGTACATATAAACTGCTTTCAGAAAATGGATTTGAAATTACAAAAGTGGAGGACATCACAGACTTTCCGGAAATATTGAACGGCAGAGTGAAGACCCTTCATCCGAAAATATTTGGTGGTATTCTCAGTGACAGAGGAAATGATGAACATAATTCAGATTCAGAAAAGCATGGTCTTGGAATGATAGACTTAGTAGTCGTGAATCTATATCCGTTCGAGGATACAGTCATGAAGGAAAATGTAACTGAAGAAGAAGCAGTTGAGCAGATCGACATCGGCGGTATTACTCTTATCCGTGCTGCTGCAAAAAATTTCAAACATGTAAATGTAATTGTAAGCAAGTATCAGTATGAAGAGTACCTGAGAACATTTAAGCAAACCGGTAATAATATTCCTTTAGAGTATTCAAGAATGCTTGCGTACAAAGCTTTTAAAACGACATCGCATTATGATAATGAAATAAAAAATTATTATTATAAAAATATTTTCGATAAAGAAAGTGATTTTATAGATGTACCTGATTTAAATTCATTTGAAAGTACCGGATTGAGATACGGAGAAAATCCACATCAGAAAGCAGTGCTGCTCAAAAATGATTTTGATGAGATATTTGAGGTTCTGCATGGCAAGGAGCTTTCCTACAATAATATACTGGATATAGACGCTGCTTATTCTTTAGTCAGTGATTTTAAAGATTCCGAACCTTTTTGCGGCATCATAAAGCATGGAAATCCATGCGGATCTGCGGTTTCAGTGAATATTCAGGAGGCTTACAGAAAAGCTTTAGAAACAGATACGGTTTCACCCTTTGGCGGAATTATTATTTTTAATCAAAAATTAGACTTTAAAACTTCAATAGATATTGATAAATTGTTCATTGAAATTATTTTAGCTCCGGATTTTGAAAATGAAGCACTTGATCTTTTAAAAAAGAAAAAGAACAGGCGTCTTATCAGGTTCAAATTTAAAAATGAAATTACAGAGTTTAGAAAAATTTCCGGTGGAGTTTTACTTCAGGGAAAAGATAATATATTTTCTGAAAACGGCAGATTGAATTTTGTTACAATCAAAAAGCCTGACAGAAAAGCAGAAGAAGATCTGATCTTTGCGGAGAAAATTGCAAAGCATGTAAAATCAAATGCAGTTGTGTTTGTCAAAGATAAACGAACACTTGCAATTGGAGGTGGTCAGCCTTCGAGGATTGATTCGACCAGGATTGCAGTGATGAAAGCAAAAGAATTTGATCTTGATCTTCAGGGAAGTGTCTGCGCTTCGGATGCATTTTTTCCATTTGCTGATGGACTTTTAGAAATTGCAAAAGCCGGTGCAAGTGCAGTAATACAGCCGGGCGGTTCTGTAAGAGATGAAGATATTATTAAAGCTGCTGACGAAAACGGAATCTCAATGGCTTTTACCGGGATAAGACATTTCAAACATTAAAAATTTTTTTTATAAAATTTAGATATATACTTAAGGATTATTAAATGCCATTATTAGGAATGTTTTCCAATGATATAGCGATAGATCTGGGCACTGCAAATACACTGATCTATATGAAAGGTAAGGGAATAGTTTTAAATGAACCGTCAATTGTTACTTACGATGTAACTTCGAGAAAAATAATTGCAATCGGGGAAGAGTCAAAGAAAATGATGGGAAGAGTTCATAAAGAACTTAATACCATTCGCCCTATGAAAGACGGCGTGATAGCTGATTTTGAAATTGCCGAAGGTATGATAAAAGAATTTATTAAAAAAATAAGTTCGAGCTGGATGCCTTCCAGACGGATCGTTATCTGTGTACCAAGCGGAATTACTGAAGTAGAAAAACGTGCAGTGAGAGATACTGCCGAACATGCAGGGGCTAAAGAAGTTTATCTTATCTCTGAACCAATGGCTGCTGCTATCGGTATCGGACTTGATGTGATGGCACCTTACGGTAACATGATAGTTGACATTGGTGGAGGAACAACAGAGATCGCTGTGATCGCATTGTCGGGAATCACGAACGGAACTTCGATCAGAATTGCAGGTGATGAACTTACAGATGCTATTATCAGATTTTTCAGAAATAATCATAACATACTTATCGGTGAAAGAACAGCCGAGGAAATCAAGTGTCAGGTCGGTTCTGTCATGCCTTTAAAAGAAGAAGTTATAATTGAAGTAAAAGGCAGAGACCTTGTTGCGGGTATTCCTAAGATCACAGAAGTAAGTTCTATCGAAATCAGAGAATCACTGAATGCACCGGTAAACCAAATGATTGAAGCAGTAAGAGTTGCTCTTGAGAAGACAGCACCTGAATTAGCATCTGACCTTCTTGACAGGGGAATTTTTCTCACAGGTGGCGGTGCTTTGATAAAGGGACTTGATGAAAGAATTAAAATGGAAACAGGTGTGCCTGTTTACGTGGCTGAAGATCCACTGACCGCAGTTGCAAGAGGTACAGGAAAAGTCTTAGAGGATCTGGATTATTACAAAAAAGTTTTACTCAGAAGATAAAATAAAGTAACATCTCTGCTTCGATCTTATGTAATTTTGTAAATCACTTCTTATTTTAATATTGTAATATAGAAATTATTGAAAAGGTATAAATGAAAACTATCGGTTTATTTTTATTAAGCATAAAAGAATATCTGATTTTTTCGTTGGTCATAATAATTTCACTCATACTGATATTTTCAAATGACAATTCTCAGGTAAGATTTTTCAGAGCGATAGCAGTTGGATTTATAGGGACGATACAGAGCGGGGTGTCAGCAGTACCTAATGTATTTGAGATACAAAAGGAAAATCAGTTTCTCAGAGAAAAAAATATTGAACTGTCGAATAAGCTTTCCGAATTAAAAGAAGCTAAGCTGGAAAATATCCGGCTTACAAAGTTACTTGGTCTGAAAAACTCTAACATTTCCGGAATAATAATCGCAAGCATAGTTAATAAATCACTTATACAGGCAAGAAATACTATCACTTTAAATGTCGGTGAATCTGACAGCATTAAAATAAATATGCCTGTAATAACTGATGACGGGCTCGTCGGAAGGATAGTATCAACAAGTAAAAATTATTCTATAGCTCAGATCCTACTCAACAGGAATATGAATATTTCTGTAAAGGTGCAGCGAAGCAGGGTAGATGGTATTCTGAATTACGATGGATCTGAAAATGTTACGATCAGCAATATTGCCAAAAGTGCAGACGTAAAAGCTGGAGATGTTATACTTACTTCTGAATATAGTAATTATTTTCCCGCAGGAATACCTGTCGGCATAGTAACCGAAGAAGGGAATCTTGATAATTTATTTAAAAAAGTAATCGTAAAACCTCTTGTGAATTTTACTTCGCTTGAGGAAGTATTTGTATTAAAGCGTTTACCGGAAAATGAAAGAGTAATGCTAGAAGAGTATTACTTACAAAAATAAGTTTAAATTGTACAGCATTGTATTTTTCTGAGTATCTAAAGTTTGCAATTATATTTGCCGTCCTGATCATAATACAAGTCTCATTTGTTTGGCTGATCTCAATTTCAAGCTATAACATTACTCCTGATCTTGTGATCATACTTGTAATATATATTGGATTTACAAGAGGGCATATAGCCGGAATGCTGTCAGGATTTTTTACCGGACTTACGCTTGATTTGCTGAGTGGATCTTTTATAGGACTTTCAGCATTGTCGTACAGCATCGCCGGATTTATTGCAGGATATTTTTATTTTCAGGAAAGTTCGAAAAGTACAGTTAAAAGATCAATGATCGGAATTATGTCACTCTGTACTGTTGTTGCTTACAGTATATTTTTCTGGATCTATTATCAGGGTTCTACAATTTCTTTTCCTGAAATCTTTATGAAATATGTTTTAACGACTACAATTTATACTCTGTTATTTGGAACAGCTTTTATTTTGTTTTCAAATGTAATCGAAACTCAAAAAAAATAATTTTAATATACTATTGGAACTAGAGAAACGGAAATATATAATTTATACTGTTTGTTTTACTATACTGGCTCTGTTTGTAGTAAGACTTGCATACCTTCAGTTATTCTCATCTGATGAACTCACAAAAGAATCAAATAAAAATTCTATAAAGACCATTACCATTACACCTCCCAGAGGAATAATGTATGACAGAAATGGAAAAGTATTAGTTGACAATAAACCTTCTTACACTGTAACTATCACTCCAAATTCTTTTGACAAAAACAATCTTGCAGAATTATCTTCAGTGCTTGAAATTTCTGCTGATACTCTTGAGATAATACTGAAGAGTATCAAAGGTACCAACAGATTCAATCCTGCAAAGATCAAGCGTGATGCAGACTTCAGAATTATTTCTTACATTGCTGAAAACAGAGACCGTCTCAACGGTGTTGATTATCAGGTGGAAGCCATCAGATTTTATCCCAATAATTTCTTTGGATCTCATGCATTTGGTTACTGTAATGAAATTTCACCCAAAAAACTGGAAGCACAGATGGGCGACTATTATAAACAAGGAGATATGATCGGTTCAAACGGACTTGAATCAAATTATGAAAATTATCTCAGAGGTGTCAAAGGTTACAAATTTATAACTGTAGATGTAAAGGGAAGAGAGCTCGGAGGTCTGAATGAAGGTAACAGTGACATACAGCCTGTCAATGGGTCTGATCTTATTCTTGGAATGGATAAAGATCTTCAGGAATATGCAGAGAAACTGATCAGCGGTAAACAGGGAGCGATCATAGCTGTTGATCCGAGGAACGGTGAGATACTTTGTTTTGTCTCGAAACCTGATTTTGATCTTTCAGCATTTGCAGGCAAGACTGATTCAAAAGTCTTTTCCAGTCTTCTTCAGGATCCTCAGAAACCATTATTCAACAGAGTGGTACAGACTAAATATCCGCCAGGCTCGACATGGAAAATGATGATGTCACTTGCAGCACTTGATGCGGGAATAATTACTACCACTTCCACAATAGCCTGTCCCGGATCTTTTACTTACGGAAACAGAAGTTTTGCAGATCATGGAGCTTATGGTGCAATAAATGTTGTACGTGCTCTCGAGGTTTCAGCAAATGTTTTTTATTATAAACTCGGACTGCAGGTTGGAATTGATAATTATTATAAATATGGCAAGATGCTGGGGTTTGGATCAAAGACAGGAATAGATATTCCAAATGAAACAAATGGTTTGCTTCCTTCACGGGAATATTTTGACAAACGTTATGGTGAAAATAAATGGACTCAGGGATTTCTAGTCAGTCTCGGAATCGGACAGGGTGAGCTTGGAGTATCACCGGTACAGATGGTTGCATATACTGCTGCGATTGCAATGAACGGACTTTACTGTCAGCCGCATTTTGTTTCAAAAGTAAGGAATGCTATGACAAATCAGGAAGACCCTGTTAGGTATGAACAGAAAAGAATTGACCTGCCATTAAAATATTACGAAGCTGTAAAAAAAGGAATGTATCTTGTGGTTAACGGAAACGGAACTGCAACGGCTATTAAATCGCCTTCTGTAGTTTTAAGCGGGAAGACCGGTACTGCACAGAATTCTTCCGGTAAAAACCATTCTTGGTTTGTCGGTTTTGCACCATATGATGATCCGAAGATTGCCATTTGTGTGCTTGGAGAATTTGAAGGCTGGGGATCTTCTTTCGGCGCGCCGACTGCAGGTGCTTTAATGTTAAAATATCTTGGAGTAGCAGGTGATGATCCGATAAATGATATTAAAATGGTTAATGACGGATCATATGATTAATGAAATTATAATATTCCACAGTACAAATGAATAAAGGATTATTTGAAAGATTCGACAGTCTTTTATTAATAGTCACAGTATTGGTAATCGGATGCGGTCTGACAGCTATATTCAGTGCTACATATACAAGCGGTTCAGATTATTTTACCAAACAGATTATATTTGCTATCACAGGGATTGTCTTTATGATCCTCGTCAGCTATTTACCCCCCAGACATCTTGCTAAAGCTTCATACATAATTTATTTCCTGTCATTAATTCTGCTTGTACTTGTACTTTTTTTTGGAAAAAAAATATCCGGATCCAAAAGCTGGTTTAGTATCGGTAGCTTTGGAATACAACCTTCGGAGTTTGCAAAAATAGCAACAGTACTTGCGCTTGCAAATTTTTTATCAAAATCAGAAGACGGTTTCAGAAATATAAACCGGCTGCCTGATTTTTTAAAAGCTGTCGCTATTGTTTTGTTACCGGTCGGTCTTATAATGAGACAGCCGGACATGGGAACATCGCTTGTGTTTTTATCAATGCTGCTTCCCATATTATTTTGGACAGGACTTTCACCATTCGCTTTGTTTTGTATCCTTTCACCTGCCATAGCTGTAACAGGTGCATTTTTGGGATTAAATTATTTTATTGTTTCGCTTGTAATTATAGGACTGATACTCCTTTTATTTAAAAAAAATGTCATACTCTCAGCCGCTGCACTTGCCTTGAATTTCGTAATCGGATATTCTGTAGACATACTTTATAATAAACTTGCACCTTATCAGCAAGCGAGGATCAAAGGTGTATTTGATCCGGAAACAGATCCGCTCGGCAGCGGATATAATGTAATTCAGTCAAAAGTCGCGATCGGTTCGGGAGGACTTACCGGCAAAGGATTTTTGCAGGGTACACAAACACAGCTTAAATTTATACCTGAGCAGTGGACGGATTTTATATACTGCATGATCGGAGAAGAATTTGGATTTATTGGATCAGTTACAATACTTGTTTTGTATATGGTGATAATTTTAAAACTTGTAAGTAATGCGAACTTAACTAAAAATAATTTTCTAAGTGTAGCATGCATTGGATTTGCTTCTATAATTTTATTCCATCTTGTGATCAATGTCGGTATGACAATTGGTATAATGCCTGTGATCGGAATTCCGCTTCCAATGATGAGCTATGGAATTTCCTCACTCATCTCTTTTCTTGTTATGATTGGAATTGGAATGAGTGCTTACAGATACAGAAATCAATATTAAATATTAAATTTTAAATATTAAATTTTTTAAGTTAAAAATTTTTTTAATTAGAAAAACAAATGATATTATCAGACAAACAGATCCTTGAAGAAATAAAAAATAAAAATATTGTATTAAAACCTTATGACAGAAAATGTCTGGGTTCAAACAGTTATGACGTTCATCTGGGAGAATGGCTTGCTGTATATAAAGACGAAGTCCTTGATGCAAAGGCACATAATAAAGTAAACTATTTTAAAATACCCAAAGAAGGTCACATTCTTCATCCGACCAAATTATATCTTGGCGTTACACTTGAATATACAGAGACATTTAAATACGTACCATTTCTAGAAGGAAAGTCCAGCATTGGCAGATTAGGAATTGACATTCATGCAACTGCCGGTAAAGGTGATGTTGGATTTAAAAATAACTGGACACTTGAGATCTCAGTAAAGCAGCCGGTTAAAATTTATGCAGGGATGCCGATTGGTCAGCTCATTTATTTTAAAGTGGAAGGTGATGTACTTGTGCCTTATAATAAAAAACAAAGTGCCAAGTATAACAGGAAAACAAATAAGCCTGTCGAATCAATGATGTGGAAAAATTTTTAAAAATAATTCTTAATAGATAATTATCAGTAATTTAAAATGAATTTTACTCAAAAGTTAAATTATATCAGTAAAAAAAATAAATCTAATCTTGTCATCGGACTTGATACAGATCTGAAAAAGATTCCTGATTATTTTTTAAAATTTGAAAACCCTGTTTCTGAATTTAATAAAACGGTCATTGATGCAACTAAAGATCTATGCGCCGGATATAAACTGAACATTGCCTTTTATGAATTCCTTGAGGAAAAAGGAATTCAGGCAGTCAGAGAAAGTCTGAATTCAATTCCTGACGATTTGATAAAGATATGTGATGCAAAAAGAGGTGATCTGGATAATACGGCAGAAATGTATGCAGCTGCTTTTTTTGATAAATACGAATTTGATTCTGTCACTATCAGTCCTTACATGGGGACAGACTCGGTGCTGCCGTTTATAAAAAGAAAAGATAAACATGTTTTTGTATTAGCTCTTACATCAAACAGATCTTCCGCTGACTTTGAACTGTTAAAAGCAGGTGATAAATTTTTATATGAACATGTAACGGAGAAAATACTTTCCGCAGGTACAGAAGATAATATTGGTTTTGTATTCGGTGCAAATTATACTTCGGAGATCAATGAATTTACTGCAAAGCATCCGGGAGTATCTCTTCTTATACCGGGCATCGGTGCTCAGGGAAATGACATTGATCTACTTATGGAAAATATAATGACTGAAAATTTTGTGATAAACTCAAGCCGAAATATTATTTATGCTGCTGAAAGATCTGATGATCTGAATTCAATCTCAGAGCTTATCCGAAGTGCTGCTTCAAAAGTAAATGAGTCTGTTAACAAAAGATCAAAAACTTAGCTGATTCTGTGATTCAGAAAAAAGTTTATTGAAACTTATTCAAGCTCCGGTTAGTTTTCTCATCTGTGTTCCAAATTCATACCTTTAAAATTTAATGAGATATACAGTAATATTATTTCTATTTTTAATATATTCACATTCATTTGCTCAATCATTAAATGATTCGGCTTTATCAAATATTTCAGGAAATGTATTCAGTGAAAAAGATAATCAGCTCTCTGATGTAAATGTAGAAATCTCAGATGAAAATAGTAATTACACTGCAAGGACAAATTCAAATGGTAAATACAGTATTGAAATACCGGCAGGTATTTATGATATAAAAGTTTCTCATCCAGGGTACAGTGATTATTTAAATAAAAATTATAAATTAGAAGCAGGTGCCGGGAAAGTGCTGGATATTTTTCTTCTTGAAAAAACATACAGTACTGACGAGATTGAAGTGTATGGTATCTTTAGACAAAAGCAGGATGATCTTCGGACAAGTCTTTATAACATTAAACCCGGAAATGTTAAAATGCTGCCCGGTGCAGTAGAAGATGTATTAAGAACTCTGCAGACTCTGCCCGGCGTGACCTCACCAAATGACTTTACTTCACAGCTTGTAATAAGAGGCTCAGGACCTGATCAGAATTTAATTGTCGTGGACAATGTAGAAGTATTTAATCCATATAGATTGTACGGGCTTGTCAGTATGTTTAATCCTGAAACACTCAGCGACATCTCACTTATCACAGGCGGTTTTCCTTCTCGATATGGTGATAGACTATCTGCAGTTTTAGATGTTACAAACAGGGAAGGTGATCCTAACAGAGATCTTTCATCAGTAATTACTGCAAGCATTGCAAATGCAAATTTAATTTTCAGTGGTAAAAACCCATTCAATATACCCGGCTCATGGCTTGTTTCTTCGAGACGAACATATTACGATCTTATCGTCGGTCCGTTTGCAAGAAATGCCGGTCTGATAACTGAGGATTCTTCATTCCCTTCATTCAGGGATATTCAATTTAAGATAGCATTGGGAAATTTTAATAAAAGTAAATTTCTGATAAATGGTATTTTTTCGAGAGACGGTGTAGATATTATACCGGGTGCAGAAAATGAAAATCCCGACAGTGTCGCAGTAAATGACGTCTCCAGAAATGAAATGCTTTCTGCTGCATGGCAGTTTAATCCCGGTAAAAATTTTCAATCGAACACTACTTTATCTTGGTACAGAAATACCGGAGACAATGATTTTAACAGTGAACTTTTAGATCCTCTGATTGATGATGAAAATTATACTCCGGAGCAAAGGGACAGTCTCAGACAGATCGGTGCTTTGCTCGGGCTGGATTTTGACTCAAGATATACTTTCAGAAAATATTCATTAAGTAATTATAATATAATTACTCAAAAAAATTCTACACAGGAATTTGGTGCGGGGATAGACATTGTCAGAACAGATCTGTCTTATAATTTGGTTGTAGATGATCAGCTGAGATCACTGTTTCAAAGCATACCATCTGCTTCAGCTTTTTTAAATGATTTTAATTTGAATGGTGAAAATAATACCCGTGCCTTTATCTTTGGACAGAGTATGTTCAGAGCAGGAAATGATTTTTTCATTCAACCTTCTCTGAGGCTGGATTATTTTGATATTATCAAGAAACCATATATTGCACCAAGAATTAATCTAGGCTATGCAATTGATCCACTCACAACTTTAAGATTTGCTACGGGAATTTATTATCAGTCACCGGGTCTGGAAAAATTAGTAGATGGAAGAACTTTTTACGATCTGAAAGATGCAGACGACAAAGACCTGAAAGCAGAAAGAGCTTATCATTTTATTCTTGGTTATGACAGATGGATAACAAATGAATGGTTTATGAAAACAGAAGGATACTTCAAACTTTTCGAAAATCTTCTTGAACAACAGGTTCTTACCGGATATAGATATGAATATACTTTAAATGATCCTTCCAATACTGACCCTGAATACGTTAAGAGCTATGCAAACTGGACAAAGTCCTCTGAAAAACTGCCTTACGATTCTCTTACAACTAACCCGGTAAATATAGGGTCTGGAAATGCATATGGATTTGAAATTAGCATTGAGAAAAAATATATAAGTCCTAAAAGTAAACTTTATGGCTGGGCAAATTATTCTTTATCTTTTTCGGACAGAAATAAATACGATATTACCACACCTTACAGATTCGATCAGAGACATACAGCAAACTTAGTTTTGAATTACAGATTCAATAACTGGCTTGAGCTGGGTGCTCGCGGAACTTATTCCACCAATTTCAGATATACTCCTCCCGTCGGCATTACTCCAAGGTTAATAGCCGATTCGGTTGCAGTAAATCCACTTGCACAGGAAATTATTTTTAATCTTGATTTTGGAACACCATCAAATGAATACAGTGAAATAAAACCTCATTATTTTAGATTAGACATGAGACTTACCGCGTATTCAAATTTCTGGAATGCTGACTGGGCTTTTTATCTTGATGTTATAAATGCGACAAACAGAAAAAATGTACTTGGTTACAATTACTATCTTGATGAAAATCTTGTGATAAATAAAACTGTGGTCGGGATGTTTCCAATATTGCCTACTATCGGAGTAAGTGTAAAATTCTAAATTTAATTTTTTTTATAAACCGGGAATTTCGATTTGCCGTATGTAAATCTTTTAACCAAACTAAATCCTTCCTGCAAAAAAATTTTATCAATAATTGAGTCCGTATAATATGTGAAAAACAAACTTCCATTGTTAGTTGCTTTTAAAAAATATTCCCAGCCTTCTTCACTATCATATGTGAAATAATCAAAAACACATACACCTCCTTTTGTAAGTACTCTTGAAAATTCTTTTGCATATAAGTATATCACAGGAAGTTTTAATTCGAGAAGAACTCCCTGAGAAAATATTGCATCAAAACTTTCGTTTTCAAAGGGAAGACTAAAGCCGTCATTCTGTTTAGTCTTTATAAACTTTTCATTTGAAAAATATTTATCTAGAAAATCTACAAACCATGGTGAATGATCAACGAGATAATATTCTGTACAGTTCAGTGTTTTTAAATGATCCTTTATATATCTCGACCATCTGCCGGTTCCCGGACCGAGTTCCATTACTCTTGGAGATTTAAGATCTTTTATATAAGGAAACAGCGTTTCTTCCAGCACAGGCAACGGCTTGATCCATCCTTTATGAGCATCCAGATAATCATTTACATCCAGACCAATTTCCGCAGCTTCTTCAAGATATTTTGGATATCCTTCAGCGTTGGTTTTTTTTACTCTGATTTTTTCAATTTTGTAACCCTTACTTTTTAAAATGGAATTTATCAGATCTTTCAACATTTTTTATATTTTGGTTAAAAGTATAGAATTTGATTTGAAGATTGTATTCTATTTTTTTTATAATTGCAAAAATAATAATGACTAAAAAATTTCATGCATTAAATTTATATGCAGTATTAAATTAATTTTAAAAGTATCTATAATTGTTTAATTTGAATCTAAATATTAATTAAACAGAAAGGATTTATTCTTTGAGTGATGTATTTATAATTGACGGAATCAGAACACCTGTCGGAAAGTTCGCAGGTGCATTAAAGAATTCCAGACCTGATGATCTTGCTGCGATGCTGATAAGTGAAATTGTAAAAAGAAATTTTAGCGGGAAAGATATTTCTCAAAAAGAAATTGAAGATGTAATTTTAGGAAATGCAAATGGTGCAGGGGAAGAAAATCGTAATGTTGCAAGAATGAGTTTACTTCTGGCAGGTCTTCCAGTTTCTGTAGCAGGTGTAACAGTTAACAGACTCTGCGCTTCTGGAATGCAGGCATTTATTGACGGAGTAAGAGCTGTAAGAAATGGAGAAGGAAAATGTTATCTGACAGGAGGAGTTGAATCAATGACAAGAGCTCCGTTTGTAATGGCAAAAAATGCAGAACCATACGGCAGGATTGCTGATGTCTATGATACAACAATAGGCTGGAGATTTACAAATAAAAAACTGGCAAAATTATTTCACCCTTTTTCAATGGGTGAAACCGCAGAGAATGTAGCAGAGAAATATAAAATTACAAGAGAAGATCAGGATGAATTTGCATTTAATTCACAAATGAAAGCTAAGGCAGCTATTGAATCAGGAAGATTCAAAGATGAAATTATTCCTGTAGATGTATCTACCCGAAAAGAAAATATTATCTTTGATACTGATGAGTTTCCAAGATTTGATACTACTATCGAAAAACTTGCAAAGCTGAATCCTGCTTTCAGAGAAGGCGGGACAGTCACAGCGGGAAACTCCAGCGGCATTAATGATGGTGCAAGTATGCTGATGCTGGCTTCTGAAGAATTTATAAAAGAGCATAACATAAATCCAAGAGCAAGATACATTTCTTCGGCAGTTGCAGGTGTGGATCCGGCGTGTATGGGAATAGGTCCTGTGCCGGCTACCAATAAAGCGCTGATAAGAGCCGGTCTGAAGATCAGTGATATAGATCTGTTTGAACTAAACGAAGCATTTGCAGCTCAAAGTCTTGCCTGCATTTCAGAACTTGGATTGGATCAGTCAAAAATTAATGTTAACGGAGGAGCAATTGCAATTGGTCATCCGCTTGGCAGCAGCGGTTCAAGAATTATTGTGACACTTATTAACGAACTTGAAAAAAGAAAACTAAAAACAGGCCTTGCTACTATGTGTATTGGTGTCGGACAGGGAATTGCTACAATTATTGAGTTATGCTGATCATGCATTATTTGCAATAAGATTTTAAATCCATTAAAGATAAATGTCTTTACCAAATCAGTTATCAATTCTTAGAATTCTATTAGCACCTTTATTCCTGTTCCTTTTTTTATCAGAAGATCAGTTATATAAAGAGCTGTCAATAGTAGTTTTTCTGCTGGCAGTTTTTACAGACTGGTATGACGGATGGCATGCAAGAAAATTCGGACTGGTAAGTAAACTCGGGATATTCATAGATCCGCTTGCTGATAAGATCCTTACTTCTGCTGCTTTTATAGGATTTTATTTTATGGGTTTTATGCCAATTTGGATGGTCTTAATAACTGTAGTCAGGGATTTAATAATTACAATACTAAGATCTTATCATGAAATAAAAGGCATTACTATGAAGACTTCTTTTATAGCAAAGACAAAAACTTTTATTCAGATGACATATATATTTTCAATCGTATTGCTTATCGGAATTCAAACTTATTCTGAAAACATTGAAGTGAAAAATTCAATCAATGATTTTCTGTTTTCTAATGTGAATTATTTACTAATGCTTTTAGTCACTCTTCTGACTCTGATAACCGGAATTACATATTTTTTTGAAAAGAATAATGCTGTAAACAGTTTAAATGAGATTTCTTAAAAAACGAAAAATTACAGATGAGAATTTTAAACCTGATATTTTCAGTGTGATTTTTTCTAGTTGCTTTTATATCGGATACATTCCTTTTGCCAGCGGTACTTTTGGAAGTATCTTTGGAATATTATTTTTCTTGATTAATGGATTCACTGATCCTGTTATTTTAATTCCTGTAATTATATTAAGTTTTATAGTTGGAATTTATACTTCAGGTGTAATGATGAAAAGATTTGGTGATGATCCTTCAGAAGTAGTAGTAGATGAAGTTATTGGGATGTGGATCACAGTTCTTGTATTTCTAATTCTAGATCCGTCAGTTGCTTCTTTAAACTCAGGTCATTATATAATATTATTTATGTCATTCAGATTTTTTGATATTTTCAAAATTCAGCCGGCAAAATATTTTGATGAACTTGATACTGCTTTTGGTGTAATGATGGATGATGTGTTCGCAGGAGTATATGCAGGGATTGTTTCATTTTTTCTGTTTATGATAATTAACAATTTTATTTGATCAAAATTATGAAGGCAAAATTAATTTCAATCGGAGATGAAATTCTAATAGGTCAGATAATTAATACCAACGCTGCTTTTATAGGCGAAAGATTTTATTCTGCAGGGATTCCCGTTTTAAAAAATACAGTGATCGGCGATGAAGAAAATATTCTGATGGAAGAGCTTTCCGATTCGGAGATGAACTATGATGTTACTATAATCACAGGCGGACTCGGACCTACTCATGACGATATTACTAAACCTGTTCTTGTTAAATATTTTAACGATAAACTTATTTCAGATACTAAGGTTCTTGAACATGTTAGAAATATTTTTTTATCAAGGAATATAAATATGCCGCTTGTTAATGAAGCACAGGCACTGATCCCTTCAAATTCAAAAGTTATATGGAATTCAAACGGAACAGCTCCCGGCATTCTGATTGTGAAAGATAAAAAAGTTTTCGTGGCACTACCCGGAGTTCCGTATGAAATGAAACCAATGATAGATGAACAGGTAATTCCATTTCTAATAAAATTTTTTGACCTGAATAATAAATTAATACACAGACAAAAAACTTTACTTACAACAGGAATGGGGGAGTCGAGTCTGAATGAACTGCTTGGTAATATTTCGGAATTAATAGGAGAATCAAAACTGGCATTCCTTCCTTCATCATCCGGAGTTAGACTGAGAATAAATGTGACAGAAGAAAATGAAAGTGAAGCTGAAGATAAATTATTTTTAATAGAAAATAAGATAAGGGATAAGATCGGTGAATTTATTTTTGGGGAAGGTGAAATTGATCTGGAAAATGTCATTGGTCAAATTTTGAAAGAAAGGAATTTGAAGCTTGCGCTTGCAGAATCCTGTACCGGCGGCAGAATTTCCTCGAGAATTGTAAGTGTCCCCGGAAGTTCTGAATATTACTTGGGTGGCGTCTGTACTTATTCCAATGAAATGAAAATCAGCATACTCGGTGTAAATGAGGATACATTGAATAAATTTGGTGCAGTCAGTAAAGAGACAGCCACTGAACTTGCTGAATGTGTCAGAAAAATTACAGATGCAGATTATGCAATTTCAACTACAGGTATCGCCGGTCCAACAGGTGGCACTGAAGAGAAACCTGTGGGACTTGTGTGGATTGGTTTTGCTGACAGAAAAAGTTCATATGCACAGAAATTTTTATTCGGGAATAACAGAGAAATAAATATACAGAGAAGTTCTCAGAGAGCATTAGATATTTTGAGAAGGGAATTACTTGGAATTAAAACGGAATATTAAATTCAATAATTTAGATTATATAGTTTGAGTTTTATAAAAGAAATTTACGATGTTACAAAAGATCTTACAAATAATAAGATTGCACTCAATAAAATAAAGAGAGCATTGCTTACTGAATCAAAACTTAATAATAAAATTCTTGAGGATATTTCCAATAAGGAAAACAGACCTGACTTTAAAAGAATGTCTGCCATTGTAAAAAATCTGGAGACAGATGAAATAAAAGCTGCTAACAACTGTGGTATACCAATGGAGCTTCTGACTCTTAAAAAGGTCACTCCCGAAATGCTTGAAGATTTGGATTATATAAGGGCAGAAGGATTTGATCTGGAGACAGTAATTGAAAAACTATTTATTAAAATTGCCTATCTTAAAAAAGATTTTGATTCTGAAAACATAAATCTCTTTATCAGATTAAGAAATATTTACAGTTATAATCTTCTTCTTCAAAGAATGCTGGATATTAAGTTAATAAAATCAAATGGTTGATAATATAATAATATATGCAGGGATTGGCTTTGCAGCTGCAATAATAATTTCACTGCTTATCAAATTTTTATTTGCAAAAAATGTAGAGACTATAAATATGACCTCTGATCTCCGGGCCAATTTTCATAAAGGAAAAAGTTTACAGGAACAGGTGAGAAGTATGTCTGATGCCGGTAACAGAAATGATGCAGTCGAGATTTTGAAAAATTCAGGAAAGTTAAACAACGAGCAATCGCAGAAATTAATGGAGTTAATTGGAAAGCTGGGTGGTAATAATAATACTTCTGCAAATGCAGGAGGAAATGAACTTTTGGAAAAAGTGAAAAACCTGTTAAGAGAAAATAAAAAAATTGAAGCAATAAAACTCATGAAAGAGTCAGGTATCGGTTCACTTAAAGATGCAAAAGATATAGTGGATAAAATAGAATCAACAGGAACTTAAAATTTATCATAAAAATAAATTAGAATTCAATTTTGAGTATAGTTACGAAAGTATTATTTCACTGGGAAATCGACAAAGTTTTGAAGGATCATTTTAAGAAAAAATTTCTAAATAATAAAAGGGTCGAACTTATCTTTCCAAAAGACCTGTCTGATAAAAATCTGATAAGACTGGCAAAAGATGCTGATGTGATAGTTGGCTGGAGACCATCGATTGAATTACTTCGGGCTTCAGAAAAATTAAAGCTTTTTATAAATCCGGGAACCGGCATAAAACATCATGTAGAAAATTTCAGAGAACTTCAAAAGACCGCAAATGTAACTCTTGTCAACGGTCATGGTCATGCCTATTCGACAGCACAGCATACAGTTGCAATGCTGCTTACACTCATGAACAGAATTGTAAGTCATCATGATCAAATGGTAAATGGTGTCTGGAGAATGAGTGATGATAAAGATGTAATGAGTTCTTCAATTCAATTGCGAAACAGGAAAATCGGTCTCCTGGGCTATGGTGCAATTAATAAATATGTACACAGATTTTTATCAGGCTTCGAAAATGATTTTAACATATTGAGATACAGCTGGGATAGTGATAAAAGTAAATTTCCAACGCCTGTAAAAAAATTCACATCAAAAAATATAAATTCATTTTTAAAAGAATCTGATATTCTGATCATAGCTGTCCCGCATACTGTGTTAACAGAAAATATGATCAAAGCTGAAGAAATAAAATTACTTGGCAGTGATGGGATACTTGTAAATGTAGCAAGGGGAACGATCGTAAACGAAAAAGATCTTTATGATTCATTAAAGAAAAAAGTAATTGCAGGTGCGGCATTGGATGTTTGGTATAATTATTCTCCGAAGAAAAATAAGGATGGAAAAGCATTTCCTTCGTCAAAACCATTTGGAAAATTAAAAAATGTAGTCTTGTCACCTCACAGAGCTGCGTCGCCATTTGATGAAATTTCAAGATGGGATGAAGTAATTATAAATATTCTGAAAGTTTCAAAATGTAAAAGTGACTATTTAAATATTGTAGATTTGGATAAAGAATATTAACTTGTAAAAAAAATTGTAATACTATTTATTATTATTTATTAATTGAAATAACTCAAATTTAAATTTCTCAAGAAATTTGATCAAAGGGATTTTTATGAAACGGAGTTTCATTGGAAATTGGAATTTCCAAACGGAGTATGTAAACGAACATTTTCAGGTTTTATTAATAAATTTTATTAACTATTAACTATTAACTATTAACTATTAACTATTAACTATTAACTATTAATTATTAACTATTTAGATGGATGTATTTATAATTAACACTTCGCTGACTATTAGTTATATGAGTCTGATCGTAATTGCTTATGGTTCAATTTTAGGAGCTATAAGTTTTGTCAGAAACGAGCTTGGACGGATCAAAGGAACTTATTCTCTCAAACGACTGAACACAGTAAAAATAGATTTCGGATATTATCTTTTACTCGGGCTGGATTTTTTAATTGCCGCAGATGTGGTGAGGACCATTCTCGAAAACACCATGCAGGATCTGATGATACTTGGATTAAGTGTAGTGATCAGAACTTTACTTTCCTATTTTCTCGGACGTGAAATAACTGATGATGAAAAGTTCAGAGAAAAGATTGATGAAGCACAAGAGGGTAAAATTTAAAAATAAAAAATTAATTCATTCTTTTTTCAGCGTCAAGTACTGCACTTTCAACAATAAACTTTCTTTCACCGATCTGCTGTCTCCACATTGCATAATACAAACCTTTTAATTCAATAAGTTCTTCGTGTTTTCCTGACTCGATAATATTTCCTCTTTCGAGAACATAAATTGTATCTGCATGCATAATCGTCGAAAGTCTGTGTGCAATCATGAGAGTTATATGATTACCTCCTGATGAAATTTCACGGATAGTTTTATTTATTCCTTCTTCGGTAATGGAGTCCAGTGCTGAAGTCGCTTCATCAAATATCATAAGATTCGGATTTCTCAGCAAAGCTCTTGCTATTGACAGCCGCTGCTTTTCTCCTCCGGAAACTTTTACTCCACCTTCACCTATGACAGTATCGAGACCATTGTCAGCTCTTTCGAGAAGAGTATGGCAGTTTGATTTATATAATACTTCATAGCATTCTTCATCGGTTGCTTTGGGATTTACGAATAATAAATTCTCTCTGATCGTCCCTGAAAAAAGCTGAGAATCCTGAGATACAAATCCGATCTTTTCCCTGAGACTGTCGAGATCCACTTTGTCAAAAGGAGTGCCATTATATAAAATATTTCCTTCTATAGGTCTGTATAAACCAAGCAGGAGTTTTACCAATGTTGTCTTTCCCGAGCCGGACGGACCAACGAATGCAATTGTTTTTCCAACACCTGTCTTAAATGATATCTGACTCAGTGCATTTGTATTTGAAGACTTGTGTCTGAAAGTGACATCATCAAATTCGAGAGTTTCAATTTCATTTATAATGACAGGATCTTTTGGCTTTGGATCGACAGGAGTATTCATTATTTCCTGAAAATTATTAAGAGATACTTCAGCTTCTTTATAAATATTTATAATATTCCCAAGCTCCTGCAGCGGACCGAAAATATAAAATGAGTAAATAAATAAAGTAAAGAACTGACCTGTTGTGATCGCCTGCGTAAAGATCAGATACATCATAATAAAAAGAATACTCGTTCGTAATAAATTAACAATAGTACCTTGAATAAAACTAAGACTTCTGATGTATTTTACTTTTTTTAATTCCAGCAGTAAAATTTTATCGGTAGTATTATTGAGTCTGTTGATCTCCTGCTGAGAAAGTCCGAGACTTTTTACGAGCTCGATATTTCTAAGAGATTCAGTAGTTGATCCTGCTAATGCTGTAGTTTCGTCAACTATTGTTTTTTGAATTGTCTTAATTTTTTTTCCGAAGGACGAACTTAATAAACCAATTATCGGAATTGCGCTAAGATATATCGGAGCTATAACCCAGTGAACTGAGAAAGCATAAATGCCTACAAATAAAATTCCAACAATAGAAGTAAACATAACATTTACAAAAGCTGATATCATTTTTTCAGAATCTGTCCGGACTTTTTGGAGAATGCCGAGAGTCTGTCCGCTGCTTTGATCTTCAAAGACAGAATAGGGCAGCTTCAGCGAATGACTGATACCATCTGTATAAATGTCTGCTCCGAGCTTTTGAGTAATAACATTTAAATAATAGTCCTGTATATTTTTTGCGATCCTTGAGATCAGTGCTGCACCGACTGCAAGCATAAGTAAAAATCCAACGCCTTTAAAAAATTCAGAAGTTGTATACTCGGTATATTTCGTTGCATAGTCATCGATAATATATCTGAAGATAAAAGGATCAAGAAGTGAAAACACCTGATTGACAGCAGCAAGGATCAATGCAATGATCAGAAGCTTCTTATACTTTTTTAGATATGAATAAAGTAATTTCATTTTATTTTAAGAGACTAAAATAAAATTATTAAAATGATATTTCAATGTTAAAGATTGGAGGAAATAAATTGAGTTTATGTTAGTGAGCAATATTGAAATGCAGCAAGAACCTTGAATATCTTAAAGACTGAATCAGATAAGAAAGTTTTATCATATAATTTGCAAGTGTTTTAGCACCAAAACATTCATTGATATTACCTGCATGAATGAGTATTTTTGAAGTTATTGTAAAAAATTAATAAATGACTCGATTAGAGAAAATCAGGGACAGGTTTGAGCCGCTTGGAGTGGATTCATTTCTTGTAAAAAGTCTTCCTAATATCAGATACATTTCAGGTTTTTCCGGAAGTGCTGCCAATATACTTCTGACTAAGGATAAAAATTATTTTATTTCGGATTTTAGATATAAGACTCAATCTTCAAAAGAAGTTTATAAAGAATTCGATGTGATAATATATACACAGAATTCGATGGGTTTTCTGAAAGAACTTTCTGAAAAGAATGGACTAAAGAAAATTGGGTTTGAATCAAACATACTTACATATAATGATTATCAGAATCTCAAAAATGAATTTTATGGACTTGAATTTATTCCTGCAGATTCACTGATCGAAAATATTGTCTCTCAAAAAAATGAAAAGGAAATTGAGCTAACCAAAAAAGCTGTAAAGATAACTGATGATACATTTACTGAACTTCTTAATATCATTAGACCCGGTATGACAGAACGTGAAGTCTCTGCTGAAATTTCTTTTCTTCATAAAATCTACGGAGCTGATTCGGATTCATTTGAGCCTATAGTTGCATCTGGCGTGAGAAGTGCTTTTCCTCATGCGAGACCGACAGATAAAAAAATCGAGAATGGTGAATTACTAAAGTTAGATTTTGGATGTACAGTCGAAGGTATGAAATCAGATATGACACGGACAATTGCAATAGGTGAGATAAGTGAAGAATGTCATAAGATCTACAGCATTGTTAAAGAGGCACAGCTTAAAGCACTTGATAAAGTAAAGGCAGGCGTCAGTGTAAAAGAAGTCGATGCAGCCGCAAGGGATTTTATAACTGAAAACGGATTTGGCGAGAATTTTGGTCACGGACTCGGTCACGGACTTGGATATGATATTCATGAAAGACCTTCATTGAATCAGAGGACAGATTACATTCTTGAAAAAAATAATATTATCACAATAGAGCCGGGTATTTATGTGGAAGGGCTGTGCGGAGTCAGGATAGAAGATGATGTGATTGTTACAGAAGACGGATGTGAAATTTTGAACAGTTCATCAAAAGAGCTGATCACAATATAGATTTAATATGAGTTATTTTAAAAAGTAATTTCATTTTATTATAAAAGATTTGATATATAAAAAGAATATTTGAATAAAGTTTTAATAATATCATACTATTTCCCGCCAATGGGAATGGGCGGTGTACAGCGGACATTGAAATTTGCAAAGTATCTAAAAGATTACGGATGGGATCCTGTAGTATTAACTGACAGTCCGAAAAAATATTTTGCAGTGGATGAAAGTCTTTTAAAAGAAGCTATTGATTGCGGCATCAAGATTGAAAGAACCGGTGAAGACATAAAAAATGTAAAAGATATTACTATTAAAAATCCGAATGAACGTCTGAGAAAAGTCCGCAGCAGAACCGGTCAGTTCTTTCTGATCCCTGATAATAAAAAATACTGGAGAAATAAAGCATTCAAGAAAGCTGTAGAGGTCTGGGAAAAGTATGGCGGTTTTGATGTGATTTTTGCTACAGCTCCGCCTTATACAGATTTTCTTGTCGGACAGGATGTGAAGAAAAAATTCAAAGTGCCGTTGGTTATTGATTACAGAGATGCATGGGTGGACAGTCCGGTATTGAATTATTATGCAACTCCTTTTCACAAGATGTCAAATATGAAACTTGAGAAGAATGTTTTAAAGGATGCGAATAAAATTATTACAACTAACAGGAGAGTAAAAGAGCTTGTCATTTCCAGATATGGAAATATTGAATACAATGATGTAAAGATAATCCCGCATGGATTTGATACTGAGGATTTTGAAAATGCTGCTCAGGGTGAATTGCCCATTACCAATAAAATGAGGATCACTTATTCAGGGAGTTTTTATACAAGGAATCCGAAGTATTATCTCGAAGCTATAAATAAATTTTTTATAAAATTTCCTGAACTGAAATCAGAAGTTGAATTTTGTTTTATTGGTGCTATGTCAAAGGAAAATACTGCATTGATCGAAAGTTACAATCTGGGGAAGTCAATAAATTTACTTGGTTACATCGAACATATTGAATGTGTAAAATATCTGCTTGCCTCGGACGTACTTTTCTTTATGATCAGCAGAGGTGAAAATGATGACGCAGCGATGCCCGGAAAGATCGGAGAATACATTGGCAGCAGAAAAAATATAATTGCATGCATTCCGGAAGGTGTCACAAAAAAGATGCTCGAGAAATATAATGCTATACGTTTTGCTGAAGAAAATCCGGAAGACCTAATGAAAATTTTTCATGAATATTATGGACTTTATAAAAATAATCAGATGCCTGTTGCAAATGAAGAGGTGGTGGAACTGTACGACAGAAAAACACTGACCTATGAGCTGGCTAAAGAATTCAATCTGTTGGTAGATATAGAGTAAAGATTTTTTGCACATTTTTCATGTTTTAAATTTTAGGATCTGTCGAAAATTAAGAATAAACTTATCCCCGTAATTATAAACCTGATTTAATTCAATTGAAAATTTTAATAGTCGGAAACGGAGGCAGGGAAAATGCTCTTGCATATGCTGTTTACAATTCTGACTCATTTAAAAATAATTCAGGAAAAATATTTATAACAAAAGGAAATCCGGGTTCTGTGAAATATGCGGAGAGTATTTATGTGGAACCTACTGACATTAATTCACTTTCAGATTTTGCATTAAGAGAAAATATTGATCTGACGATTGCCGGTTCGGAAACACCTTTATCAATAGGTATCACAGACCTGTTTCAATCCAAAGGACTCAGGATCTTCGGTCCTTCAAAAGCTGCGGCTGAAATAGAATCGAGTAAAATTTTTTCAAAAGAATTAATGAAAAATTCAGGAGTACCGACTGCTGAATTCAGATCATTTGATGAAAGTAATATTAATACCTCTGAAGATTATTTTAAAAATTGTAAATATCCTGTAGTAATAAAAGCGGACGGACTTGCTGCCGGTAAAGGCGTTATCATTGCTGAAGATTTTTCAAGGGCAATGGAAACTGTAAAAGATTTTACCGGTGGAAATACATTTGGTAGTGCCGGAAGAAAATTTATTGCAGAGGAATTTCTGAATGGAGAAGAAGTATCTGTCTTTGCAATTACTGACGGGACAGACTATGTTCTGCTTCCTTTTTCTCAGGACCATAAAAAAATTTCCGAAGGAGAAACAGGAAAAAATACAGGAGGAATGGGAGCTGTAGCGCCGGTCAAAAAATTTATGTCTGATGAAATGATCAGAAAAATAAACTCAAAGATCATTAAACCTGTATTAATGGAAATGAAAAATACAGGCAGAGAATTTAAAGGTTGTCTTTACTGCGGACTTATGATAGTGAATGATGAACCATTTGTGATAGAATTCAACTGCAGATTCGGTGACCCTGAAACACAGGCTGTACTTCCTTTGATAGAATCAGATTTTCTTGAACTTATGTTTGCATCGTCAGACAATAAAATTTCTGAATATGATCTGAAAATAAAAGATGAATATGCCTGCTGCGTGGTGCTTGCATCTAAAGGGTATCCGGATAAATTTGAAAAAGGAAATTTAATTTCAGGTATGGAAATTTCTAATGACGATTGTATTGTATTTCAGTCAGGCACTGCAATTTCATCAGACGGCAGATCAGTATTGACAAACGGCGGAAGAGTTTTATCAGTGGTAGGAATTTCTCAAAGTTCTTTATCTGATGCAAAAGAAAAAGCTTACAGAAATGCTGAACTTATAGAATTTGAAAATAAGTATTACAGAAAAGATATCGGCTTTAAACAATTATAAAATATTTTTAAAAATATGAAAATTTTAGTAACAGGTGGTACGGGATATATTGGATCACATACTGTCGTTGAACTTCAGAACGAAGGCTATGAAGTTTTAATTATAGATAACCTATCAAATTCATCTGCTGATGTTGTAAATAACATCGAAAAAATTTCAGGTGTGAAACCTTATTTTCACAAAATAGATCTTTGTGACAGAAAAGCTCTTGAAGAATTTTTTGCTGATCAAAAAGATATAACAGCTGTAATTCATTTTGCTGCATTCAAGGCAGTTGGTGAATCCGTAAATGATCCACTGATGTATTATCACAATAATGTGACAGGTATGGTAAATCTTTTACAGGAGATCCAAAAAAATAGTATAAATAAATTTGTCTATTCATCTTCATGCACAGTATATGGTGAAGCGGACAAATTACCTGTTACAGAAAATTCACCTGTCAAAAAAGCTGAGTCACCATACGGATTTACAAAACAGATTGGCGAGCAGATGTTGTTTGATATTTCGAAAATTTCAGAATTAAATTCTATAGTATTAAGATATTTTAATCCGACCGGTGCTCATGATACTTCACTTATTGGTGAGCTACCAATCGGTATTCCAAATAATCTAGTACCTTATATCACTCAGACTGCAATAGGCAAAAGAGAAATGCTCACTGTCAACGGGAATGATTATGATACGCCTGATGGTACAAACATAAGAGATTATATTCATGTAGTAGATCTGGCGAAAGCACATGTACTTGCATTGAAAAGAATGGAAGATAAAAAAGCCGAAACTCAGATTGAGGTTTTCAATCTTGGTACAGGAAATGGCAACAGTGTGCTTGAAGTTATTAATTCTTTTGAAAATGTAACAGGATTGAAATTAAATTATAAGATCGGTCCAAGAAGAGGTGGAGATGTTGTAAGTATTTTTTCCGACACTAAAAAAGCAAATGAAGTTCTAGGGTGGAAAGCTGAGAGAGACCTGGATGATATGATGCTGACTTCATGGAACTGGCAGAAAAGAATCGGCAAAGATTAATTTTTTTAATAATAAAATTTACGCATTTTAAAATTATATGCGGATTGCTTTTGACAGAACTATAACGAATCGGAGTTTCGTTTTGAAATTACATTTCCAAACAGGGTATGAAAACGGGCACAATTCCGGAATAGAAATTACAATAAGATTATGACAGACGAATTCCTAAATAATTTAGTAGATAAGATCAGAGCTTCAGACAAAAGATCTATAGCGAAAGCACTAACGATCATTGAAAATGAATCAGAAGGCAATGAAAAATTATTAAAAGGTTTGTATAAGTTTACCGGCAAAGCTCACAGGATCGGAATTACGGGACCTCCAGGCGCAGGAAAATCTACAGTAACAAATGGTCTTTTAAAGCTGATGAATGAAAAGGGATTGAAAACAGGCGTAATAGCTGTCGATCCTACAAGCCCGTTTACCGGCGGTGCATTGCTTGGTGACAGGATCAGAATGCAGGACTCCGGACTTCTGGAAAATGTATTTATCAGATCGATGGCAACGAGAGGAAGTCTCGGCGGATTATGTAAAAATGTAGTGGAAGCTTGTGATGTACTTGATGCATCGGGAAAAGATTTTATAATTATTGAAACTGTCGGAGTAGGTCAATCAGAACTTGATATTGCTCAGACTGCAGATACTACTTTGGTTATACTTGTTCCTGAGTCGGGTGATTCTGTTCAGGCAATGAAAGCAGGTCTAATGGAAATAGCAGACATCTTTGTATTAAATAAATCTGACAGAGATGGAGCAGATGCAGTCGCGGCAACAATTAAAAACATCATTCATCTGAAACCACCTACACCGGATAACTGGATAATAGATGTTTTAAAAAGTACCGCCAGTAAGAATATAGGTATCGAAGAGTTGTTTGAAAAAATACTTGAACATAAATCACACCTTATGAAGTCAGGATATTTAAAAACAAAAAGACAGCAACAACTTAAGAAAAAAATTACTGAACTACTTACAAACAAGCTGACAGTAAGCTTTTGGGGAGAGGACAAGAAAAAGTATCTTAATGATAATCTTGAACTGATCTCAGAAAAAAAGACTGACCCTTACACTTTTGTAGAAGGGATGCTGGATAAAAAGTAATATTTTGTCTGAAATTGAATAACATTGTATGGAATATTGATAAGTAAAACAAATGTTATATTCCTGCCAATCGCTATTATAAATTCATTGCTTTTACAAAGCAAAAAAATTAGTTTTACTGTTTCACAAAACCATTTTTTTAATTAATATATTAAGGAGCTTTTTTAATTAATGTCTAAACCGAAAGTGCAGAATACAGGTATCATGAACAAGATGCGGGACAAGATGCCGTTGATCATTATTATTTTGATAATAGCATTTCTTGCTACCATTGTGTTTGAATGGGGAATGAATTATATGGGAGTAGGAGGACAGAATGAAGCCTTTGGAAAGATCAATGATAATGAGATTTCGTATCAGGAATTTGAGAGGATAGTTCAGCAGCAAATTGAGCAGCAGAGACAGCAGGATCCGAATGCTGACATTGATGAAGCAAAAATTTCGCAGATAAGAGAACAGGTCTGGAGCAGTCTTGTAAACCAGTCTCTCACCAGACAGGCAATTGAGGAATATGGAATTACTGTATCTGACCGTGAAATATTAGACTGGATATACAACCGTCCTGAATCATTACCTGAGCAGATAAAAAGAAATTTCATGGATTCTACAGGTGTGTTTAATGCAGGATTTTATCAGCAGGCACTTGGAATGAAAACAAAGGAAGCAACTCAGTTCTGGGGACAGGTAGAAACTTATGTCAGAGAGACTTTACTTTCGGAAAAACTCCAGGCAATAATTTCAGAAGGAGCTTTAGTAACTGAAGGAGACGTACTTCAGAAATATAAGGACGATAATATATTTGCAAATATAGATTACATTTTACTAGATTATAATACTGTAACGGATTCATCTTTATTTGCAGTTACAGATGAAGATATGAAGAAATATTATGAAGAGAATAAACTTGATTTCATTCAGAAAGAATCGATGAAGTTAAAGTATGTAAATTTCCCTGATCTGGCAACACCTGAAGATTCTGTAAATGTCATGAAAGAACTCGAAAGATACAAAAAGGATCTGGAGACAGCTACAGTTGAAGATTCATCACTTATAAAACTGGTAAATGAAAATTCTTCAATACCATTCAACGGTGATTTTCAAAAAGCAAACAGCTTTAAAGCTGGTGCAACAGAATTCTTATTTAAAGCAAATCCTGGAGACATTTCCAAAGTGTTGATCACAGAAGAAGGATATCAGATCATTAAACTGTTGGATTCAAAAGAGACTGAAGAAATATTTACAAACGCAACTCACATTCTGATCAAGACAGATACTGATTCTGCTGCTGCATATCAGAAGGCATTAGATCTTTATAATAGAGTCAAAGGCGGTGAGGATATAAAAGAACTTGCATTTGAATTGTCTGACGATCCTTCCGCAAAGCAGAACAAAGGTGATCTTGGATGGTTTGCAAAAGGAGCTATGGTAGGGGAATTTGAAACAGCTGCAAATAATGCAACAGTTGGTGATGTAGTCGGACCTGTGTATACTCAGTTTGGTTTTCATATTATTAAAGTAAATGGCAGAGAGAAAAAAGAATTCAAAATTGCTCAGATCACAAAACCCGTAGCACCAAGCGGTAGAAGCAAGCAGCTTAATAAGAAAAAAGCAGATGAATTTTATGCTGAACTTGAAAAAGGAAAAAATATAGATACTCTTGCAAAAGAATTAAAACTTCAGATCGCAGAGTCTCAGGATATTAACAGGGACGGACAGATTCCATTAAGCTCAGCAAACAAAAAAGTAATGAATTTCGGTTTTGACGGTAAAGTAGGTGAATATACTGAGCCGGTAAAAATACTTACAGGATATGCAATTTATAAGATCACCGATAAAAAGCCGGAAGGGTATCAGAATTTTGATTCAGTAAAAGTAACCTTAATTAAGCCAAAAGTAATTACTGAAAAAAAGGCATTAGTATTAACTGGAATTGCAAAGGATATTGAAAGTAAAATTGCAGGCGGAGATATTATGAGTTTAAAAGATCAGTATTCACAATATATTTTTGGACATTCAGATAGTGTCAGCGTTTCAAAACCTGAAAGTACAATCGGACTTGACCACGGTGTCTACAGTAAAATATTTAAAATGAATCCGGGTGAGATCTCGCAACCATTAAAAGGACAAAAGGGAGTTATGATTGTAAAATTAAATTCTATTACAGAATTCAATGAACAGGATTATGTTTTGAAAGCTCCGGAAATCCGAAATACTATGCTTGCATCCAAAAAACAACAGATGGTAACTGACTGGCTTACTAAAATGCAGGCAGAAGCAAAGATCGTTGATAACCGGGATAAATATTATTGATTTTAATGGTCAGAAAAAAATGAATTAAACTTTAATTTAAAAAGTGTTATTTAAACCCACTATAACTAAACTAGTGGGTTTTTTTTATGAAGTTAATTCTAAAAATTTTTCCCCTGTTCATTTTATTTATAACGGGAATATCTTATTCCCAAAGTGAATCAGAAATAACCCTCGGCAGCGGATTCAGTATTAAAACATCTTTGAATTATGTATCTACTGCTACAATACAGCTAAATGCTTTTTCTGAAAGTGTTTTCGAAAGAAATAAGCTCGAATATGTTACAGGTGGTTACGGCTATGGTATTCTGATCAGAAAGAAATTATTCAGAGATGAAATTTCATTTGGACTGTCTGCAGAATTTGTATCAATTGTAGATGATGAATTAACTCAGACATTCAGTTCGGATTCTGTAACCATTCGGGCAAGAGTAACGGAAAAGCTGACAATGGTACCTATTGAATTAATGGGTTATTTTAATATTCCCGAATTTGCAGAAGACCTGCAGATCTATTTTGGAGGCGGGGTCGGAGTTTATTTTGGAAACAGGCAAAGATCTTTGTTAAATATTGAATCTAAAACTCTTTCGAAAAAACCCGGATTCAGTCTGGTAGTTACAAGTGCAATGGAATATTTTTTCAGCAGGAACATATCAGGTGTGTTCGAGGTTAGATTCCGGCAAGGCGAATATCAGGTCAAAAGTGAATTCCTCGTTCCGCAGTTTACAATAAATGGAATTTCGTACGAACTTGAACAGACACTAAACTCTAAAGTGTTCGTAGATGGTTTGAATATAAGTCTAGGTGTTGCATATAATTTTTAAAATATATTACCCTCATTTATGATAAAATTATTAGTAGTTTTTTTAATTTCTTCTTCGGTATTTATATTCTCCGGAAATAACGTTAGTTCTGAGTTAACGGGGGATTACATTTCCCGCATATCTGTCAAAAAAATATTTTTAAAGACAAAAAAAGAATTACCGGTTTCAGAAGCTACAGGAGAGATCAGTCTCAGTTCAGGAATTTCTTCACTTGATAAAAAACTCGAAAGTTATAAAGTCGAAAAAGTAAAAAGGGTATTCAAACTTAATAACGGAAGAAAAGATCTTTATGAAAAATTTGAAATGAACAGGATATATGTTCTTTTTTTAAGTGAAGAAAATAAATTTGATATTGAATCAATAGTTTCAGATCTGAATGAAGAAGAGAGTGTAGAATATTGTGAACCGGTTTCATCCGGCTATGCAGCAGGTGTAAAGGAATTACAGACTAAAAATATTTTTTCTGACAGCAATCCTGAAAACAATCCTAATGATGAAATGTTTTATAAGCAGTGGTATCTGCAGAACAATGGTTCAGTAGATCCTACAAGTGGTGGACTTCCCAAACTTGGTGCTGACATAAAAATTGTTTACGCGTGGGATATAGAGGAAGGCAGTGATGAAGTAGTCGTTGCTATTCTTGATTCAGGTATAAAAGATGATCATCCCGATCTTAAAGACAGAATCTGGATCAACAGCGGAGAGATCCCAAACAACGGAATTGACGATGATTACAATGGATATGTTGATGATATTAAAGGCTGGGATTTCGCATATGATGACAAACGTCCTGAAGACGGATTTGGACACGGTACTAATATTGCAACTGTGATTGGCGCGAGTACAAATAACCAAATTGGTTTTGCAGGTGTCGATAAGAAATGCAGGATAATGAATTGTAAAAACCTCAACACTTATAACAGCGGCGAATATGACTGGTGGTCTGAGTCGATTAAATATGCTGTCGATAACGGAGCAGATATTATCAACATGAGTGAAGGCGGTGATGATTATTCTAAAGTATTAAAAACAGCTATCGAATATGCAATTGAAAGCGGAGTATTAGTTGTTTCGGCAATGATGAATAAAGGTGATAACAGAAATTATTATCCGGCTGGATTTGATGGTGTGATGGCTGTAGGTGCAACAGATACAGATGACAGAAGATGCAGTAGATTCTCATGGGGCGGTGGTAGCTGCTGGGGTGATAATATTTCTGTAGTTGCACCGGGAAATAAAATCTACGGATTAGACTATGAGAATATTGACAACTACGAAGTTTTCTGGAGCGGAACTTCACAGTCAACAGCAATAGTAAGTGCAATTTCTTCATTACTACTGGCACAGAATATCAGCCGAAGTTCAGATGATTTAAAAAAAATAATCAAATTTACATCCAGAGATCTGGTAGGTGATCCGAGAGAAGATACATCCGGCTGGGATCAGTATTACGGATTTGGCAGAGTTGATGGCTTTGCAGCTCTTACTTATGAATCTTCGGCAGATCCCGAAAAATTAGAAGAGATCACAAAAGAAAAAAAGAGAAAAGAAATTGAAAGTGTAGAAGAAAATAATAAAGGAAATTTTAATAAAGATAAAGCAACACCTGAAAATAAAGACAAGGAAGATGTAAAAAGTAAAAGTGAATACAGAGAACCTTCGAAGCCAAAATAGATAAATACTTTTTAAAAAATTATAATTTTTTGATCTCAAATGACTTCAGAATTTTCCGAAGAGATATTTTTAAATAGCGGACTTAAAGGTAAAATTGAGAAAGTTATATTTTTTAAAGAATTAGATTCAACAAATAAATATGCCAAAGAATATTTAAAAGAAAATCCCGAAGCAGATAATACAGTAATTCTCACTTCACATCAGACAGACGGTACTGGAAGATTCAACAGAAAGTGGTTTTCTTCACCCGGAGAAAATCTTACATTTACTCTTATTAAAAAATTTAAACTTGATGTAGATGAAGTTTACAAAGTAAATTTCTATTCATCTTATATTCTTTTTATTACTTTGAAAGAAATTTTTGAGAATGAAGTAGATATGAATTTTATATTGAAGTGGCCAAATGATCTGCTTCTGAATAATAAAAAAGTATCGGGGTTTTTGTTTGAAGTGAAGGACATTAATATAAAAGAAAAAACATTTATCATCGGCTGTGGTGTAAATGTGAATCAAACTGTTTTTGACAATTCTATAAAGGAAAAGACCACATCTCTAAAACTCAATTCTGAAAAAGAAGTATCGCCAGAAGATATTCTCAATTCGTATCTGAAAAATTTTTTTGGGAATATCTCAATATCATTTGATAGTGAAGAACTTATCAAAAAATGGAGATCCTCTTCCATTCTTTCAGGAAAAATAGTTACATTTAAAAAATACAATGACGGCATTTCAGAATCTGCAACTTTCGAAGGCATTGGAAATGATGGCGCATTATGTCTTCGTGACAAAGAAGGTAACATAAAAAAATACTTCTCAGGCGAAATAACCCTTTCTGTCTAAAATTCAATCGTATTATTATTTTTGTTAGAATTTTGTTAGGTTAATTTTTATTTTAATAAAATTGATCTAAGCCTCTGAACCGATAAATGACTATTGTTTTAATAGACTAATTGTTTTATTTTTAGGAAACTTTTTTAATTAACATATTTTAACAAACTAAAAAAAAATAATGACAAAATTATTTTCTTTATTATCTGCGTTATTGATTTTCATAGCCATGAATACTCAGGCGCAGGTATCGACTTACACTTTTTCACAAACTTCCGGAGCTTATTCAGAGTTTGCCGGAGGAACACTTGTTGCAGAAGCAGTAAACACTGCAACTTCAAATGCCGGATCACTTGATGATGTTAACTATTCAGGTCAGGTAATCCCATTCAGTTTTATTTTCAATGGTAATAGTTATACTTCTTACAATTTAAATTCGAATGCATTTATATCGTTTGGAGTTACATTACCTGCAGGAAATACATATACCCCTATCTCAGGTACTGTTGCTTACAGCGGAGCTGTTTCATTAATGGGAAGAGATCTTCAGGGAATTTTTTCTTCAACCGCTGACAGAACACTTGGTAGTCCAGTACTTACCAATGTTACCAGCTTTTCCGGTGTTATTGCAGGAAAATTTATTACTGGTACCGGAATTCCCGGAACTGCTGCTGCACCAACTGTAACTATAGTTAGCTTTGATATAGGTGCAGGAACTATTACAATGTCTGATAATGCTTCTTCTACCGGAACTGCAGGAGCTTTTGCAGTTGCATCAGGAACTATCAGAAGTATGACTACCGGTGCTATCGGAAGCAGAGTTCACACTATTCAATATAAGAATTTTAAAAGATTTGCGGGATCGAATGAAAATATGAATCTCCAGATAAAGTTATATGAAACAACAAACGTTATTGAATATGTATATGGCTTAAATACTGCTTCTTCAGCCACAAGTGCGGCACCTCAGGTTGGACTAAGAGGAGCAGCAAATTCAGATTTTATTAACAGAACAGGTACAGACTGGTCAACTTCAGCAGCAGGCGGAGTTAATACAGCAACTATGACATATAATGTTACTTCACTTCCTGCATCTGGTTTGACATATAAGTGGACACCTGCACCGCCTCCGGCAAATGATGTTGGTGTTACTGCTATCAATACTCCAACAGGTCTTTATTTTGTTGGTAATCCTGCAGTATTCCCTTCTGTTAAAATAAGGAATTTCGGAACATCAAATCAGACAACTGCATTTTATACAGTTTATAAAATAACCGGTCCTGTCGCTTATGCTGACAGTACAGCTGATACACTTGCATCTGGATATGAAAAATCTATTACAATGCCTTCTTCATTTAATTTTTCTACAGCCGGTGTTTATAATGTTACAGCATATACCAATCTTTCAACAGATACAAAAAGAATAAATGATACATTAAAATCTTCTTTTAGTGTCTCCAATCAATCTCCAAATTTTGGTGCTGACAGCGGATATTTTTATGCAAATAGTCTGGCAACAAATCAGCCTTCTTATCCGAAATGGGGATGGAAAGATACATCCGGAAGCAGAAGTATTGTTCTAAATGGAGTAATACAACCGGGAATGACTAACGTCGGTCTTCTTGATGATGGTTATTTTAAATTCAAACTCTCAGATATATTAACACAATTCGGTATAAATCCGACCAACAAAAAAATTAAGCTTAATGGAAATGAATTCGATTCTCTGTTTGTAAATACAAACGGTGTAATCGGATTGACAGAACAGTTTGGAACTTACAGCATTAATGACTTTAATATTGACGGAGCTCAGGTTCCACATAATGCAATACTGGCTTTCTGGCATGATGCAAACTTTGGAACTTTAACCGGAGGTTCAAACAGGTTAAGTTATAAAGCAGTTGGAAATCAGGTCATCATTACCTATGACAGAGCAGTATCTTTTGCACCAACTACCGACTGGGTAACTTTCCAGGTAGTACTTGAGGTAGTTACAACAGGCGGATCAAATTCAAACTGGAGAACTACTTTTGCAGATACAACAAATCAGAATACAAGTTCTTCGTTCCTGGCAAATTATAATGCTCAGGTAGCAGCAGTTACACCTGCTGCAACAGTATTCAGAAATTACATGATGGGCTGGACAAATACAGGCCCTACTGCGTATTCAGGATATGTATCATCAGGAAATCCATTTGCTGCTGTACCTATTACGCAGGTAAATGATAACAGTCTGTTATTTTTTAACGGTAAAGGACTTGCAGTAGAATTTGGACCAAATCAGAATAACCTTAATAAACATGACGTTGTCTTAGTAGGTGTAAGTATTTCACTTGAAGGCTTGCAGAGTAATAACAGAGTAAAAGATACTGTTACTGTTTTGCTTTATGATGCTTCTTCAAGTCCGAATATTCTAATTCAGTCAACCAAAGTGTATCTTGATTCTGTCAGCAGCGGTGGTTTAAAATATGGAAGAAAGTATATTGATTTTACTGCACTGAAAAGAGGAGCTCCAGTAAGAATAGCAGTTAAACACAGAAATTCTATCACTGTTTACAGTTCAGGTACAATCTCAACAGTTTCAGATACTTTAAAATATGACTTTACGACTTCTACATCTCAGACATTCGGAGGCAATTCCGTTGTTATCAACGGAAAAGCATCTTCATATACAGGTGATGTAAATGGAGACGGAGTAGTCGATGTATCTGATGTATCTGCAATTGATAATGATGCAAATAACTTTATAAGTGGTCCATATGTAATCACAGATCTAAACTGGGATTTGGTAGTTGACCTTACTGATGCCGGGTTAGCAGATAATAATGCTAATAATTTTGTATCAGAAATTAAACCTCCTGGAATCTTAAGTGCATATGAACTTCCTGTATTTAACATCAATTATAAAGAATCACAGGAGATCAGAATAATTGCAGATCCAAATGCAGTTCCAAAAATTGATATAAATGCAGCTGAAGATTTAAATATAAAGAAAGAAGACTAATTTGTAATTCATCCTTTATGGGGCGGGCAATGTCCTGCCCCGCATGGGGTTTCAAAAGGAATGCTAAAAGATTTCTATAATTGATTTTCCGGAGAAAATTGTTTCGGATTTACTGAAAGATTTATTTTAGTAGAAAAAGTAATGAACAAACCACGTAATATTTTTTTATTAAACTAAACAAAAAAAATGAAAAAAACTTTTAAATTGTTTTCAGTTTTATTTGCTTTGGTTCTGTTTACAAATGTTTCATTCTCACAAATCCCCCAATACACATTAGAAGTAAAGAATTCAGATATTTTAGATCCAAATACTATGGTATTTGATCTGATATTTACCCATACTAATGCTGACTTATATGAAGTTGCAGGTTGGCAGTTCTTTTTCTGGGTACCTGCTACTTTAGGAACTTTTCCTGTCGGATTTGGAGGAAATGCTTCATTCGTTTATGACTCTACAGGTGGTGACGCTGTTTCAGATCTACCTCCCGGATTCAGACCAAGAAATGCAAATGCTGTTGCATCATCCAGTAATTCTGTCCCGGGGTATGAGTTAAGACTGGCAACTAATTCTGTTCCCGGATCAGGAAATGGTATTATAATTCCGCAAGGTGTACCAACACGTATCGGCAGATATTTAATGAAATCTACAACTCCAATTGATCTGAATGCTTTAATTACTAATCCGTTTATTATCAGAGACAGTTGTGAATCTCAATTGTCTTTAACCCGGACAAAGGTCAATTCTTATGTTGGAACTACCAACACTGAAATTACAAGATGCGCTAATCACAGCGTTTCAGACGGTGGTGCTCTTCCTGTCGAGCTTTCCAGTTTTACATCCGGAGTTTCTAGAAATAATGTAACTCTGAACTGGTCAACAGCCAAAGAGATAAACAACAGCGGTTTTGATATTGAAAGATCAAAAGTCGGAACTTCTGAATGGACAAAAGCCGGAAATATTACAGGTAACGGAACGACCAATGATTCAAAAAACTATTCATTCACAGAAAGAGTAGAAACAGGAAATTACAGTTACAGATTGAAGCAGGTTGATTTCAATGGTAACTTTGAATATTTTAATCTATCAAGTGAGATCACTGTAGGTGTACCTGATGCATACAAACTTTCACAAAATTATCCGAATCCTTTTAATCCATCTACTAAAATAGATTACGATCTTCCTTATGACGGAAAGGTCAGTATTTTGCTTTATGACATCTCGGGTAGGGAAGTTGCAAACTTAGTTAATGAAGTGAAGACTGCGGGTTATTATACTGCTGTATTCAACGGTGCTAACTTAGCAAGCGGAATGTATTTCTACAGAATCAATGCAACCGGTACAGGTAATAATAACTTTGTTTCAACTAAGAAAATGGTGCTTATCAAATAAGTTAATAGTTAGTAGTTAATAGTTAATAATTATTTTAATTTTTTAACTTTTAAGATTTAAAAAAGGAGTCTATTTAAAAAGACTCCTTTTTTTTATTTGTGATTTTATCTTCTCCTAAGAGTCTCACGTACTCTTCGGACTCTTCGGTTTAAGCATCAGTTTATCATCTCCCATTACTTTCGAATATTGAATGACATTAAAAATTCCTTTTTACCCAAGTTCATAAAATGCAGCACTTGAATTAATATAGTAAGAATATTACTCTAATAAGTTTCCACTTCCCTGATACCGGGTTTTATGAATGGAATTCAATTTCTGTCTAATAAATTTTTTGTAAGTATTTACTTAATGTCGGCAGATGACCAGTGCTGTCCAAAATATTTTAAATTTTAAATAAATAGTTTTAAAATTATTGAAAAATAAAATTCATTAATCTAATTGAAAACTATTCCACATTTGAATTTCTCTATTAACTTATTTATAATAACCCGCCTGTGATAAATTGCCGATAAGAAATTCTGAGCAATGGCCTTAAGCAAAAATATATTGTTTGACGAATCTGACAGTGTTTTTCTGTCAGGTGAGGAGTTTATATTTTTGCAGCCATGCGAAAGAATTTCCGGCAATTTAT
>Ga0209477_1000117_pt1 | contig 42470 bp, 36 predicted proteins | sample KloWWTupernatant_FD_187180 | JGI IMG/M metagenome (GOLD analysis project Ga0209477, IMG submission 187180) | Active sludge microbial communities from Klosterneuburg, Austria, studying microevolution and ecology of nitrifiers - Klosterneuburg... | ecosystem: Engineered > WWTP > Aerobic digester >...
GGCCTGCTTGCCGACCCGCACGCGCGCGGCCAGCTTGCCGTCGCTGGCGTCGAGCCAGTGCACGTAGCCCTCGAGGTCGCCGATCGCCACGTAGTTGCCGATCGCCACCGGCGACGACAGCCAGCGGTGCGCCAGCCCCTCCTGCTTCCAGGTCGAACTGCCGCTGCCGGCATCGAGCCCGTGGACCACGCCGTCGACATCGGCCACGAAGACCATGCCGCCGGCCACCGCGATGCCCGCATAGGCCGACATCTCGCGCACCCACTGCTGGCGCCCGGAGTTCGAGGCCAGTTGCCCGACCTGGCCACGATGCGACGCCGCGTACAGTTCGGTGCCGGCCAGGGCGATCTCGCCGTCGACGTCGACCATGCGGTCGAGTTCGGTGCGGCCCTCGGGCTGCGCCAGGGCCTGCTCCCAGAGCAGCTTGCCGTCGGCAAGGCCCAGGGCGACGACCTTGCCGTTGTCGTAACCGGCGAAGACCGCGCCGCCACCGATGACCGGCGTGCCGTTTCCGCGCAGGCTGAGCAGCGGCACGCCGCGGTCGAAGACCCAGCGGCGGGCGCCGTCGGCGGCTTCGAAGCCGAAGATGCGCCCATCGCTGGCCCGCACCACCACCACGCCGTCGCCGATGGCCGGCGCGGCGATCACTTCCGAGGAACCGCTGGCGCGCCAGCGCTCGCTGCCGTCGGCCGCATCCAGCGCGATGACCTCGCCGTCGATGGTGCCCACCGCCACGATGCCGTCGCCCACGCCGGCCCCGCTGGCCACGGCCGCGCCGATTTCGGCGGTCCAGATCGTCGCGCCGCTGGCCGCGTCGATCGCGGTCACGGTGCCCTCGTCGGCTCCGCTGGCATAGATGCGTCCGTCGGCAAACGCCGGACGCAGGCGCAGTCCGGCGCCTTCGCCGTCGCCGCCGACCTTGTGCGACCACAGGGGACGCACCTCGACGCTGGGCGCGAACTCGGTCAGCTCGGTCGGCGGCTCGACGTTCTCCTTGAGTGGAGACTGCAGCCACTTGCAGCCGCCCAGCGCGAACAACGCGAGGCCGAGGGTGATCCAGTTCCGCATCATGAGTCCTTCTTCTCCACCGGCTGCTCCAGCGGCGCCGCTGGCGTCGCTGGCGTCGCAGGCGCCGCGGCCAGCGGCGCCTCGTCGCGCTTCATCTCGATGTAGGCCCGCTGCGGCGCCCCGGCGTCGAGGCTGGCCAGCGACTCCTCGTACGCCACCCGCGCATCGACACCGCGGTCCAGCGCGAGCAGCGCGTCGCCGCGCAACTCGGCAGCCAGGCCCTTGAACCCGCCGACCCCGGCCTCGCCTGCCAGCCGCAGCGCCTCGTCGGCCTTGCCTTGCGCGAGCCGCACCTGGCCCAGGCGCAGTGCCGCCAGTTCCTTCAGTGCCGGGAAGCTGGAATTGGCGTAGCTCCACTCCAGCGCGGCGGCCGCCGCGTCGAGGTCGCCCCGCTTCATGGCGTCGGCCGCATCGCGCAGCGACGAGAGGCTCGCATAGGCCGACTTGGCGTGGTCCGAACGCAGGGTCGCGGCCAGCTTGGCGGCGTCCTCCGGCTTGCCGGCGTCGGCCGCCTCGACCAGGGCGTGGTAGTCGAGCTGGGCCTGCTGCTGCTGGCTGCGCTGCATGCGCTGCCATTGCTGCCAGCCCACGATCAGCCCGAGCCCGATCAGGATCCCGACCAGGATCGATCCGGCGTTCTGCCGGATCCAGTTACGCACGAGCTCGCTCTGCTCGTGTTCATTCAACAATTCGATGGCCATCAGGGAATTTTCCGGGTGGAGCGGGACGCGGCGCCAGCGGCGCCGCACGTTCAACGAATGGCAGGCTCTGCGCCCACCTGCACCCGGGCGACGTTGCCGGCCGAGTGCTGCGCGAGATCGACCGCTTGTCCGTCGATCTGCAGGGCCGCGCCACGCACATTGCCGATGCGCAGGCTGGCGTTGCCCGAAATCTGATATTCGCGCACCGAGCCTGCCGGGAGCAAGCCGTATTCGATCCGCTGCCCGCTGGCGCCGGTGAGTTCGATCCAGCTCTGCTGCGACAGGCGCAGCACGACGCGCCGCGACGCGAGCGGTCCCGCGGGCTTCGCTTCGGGCATGCCCGCCATCGACGCCATCACCGGTCGCTGCGGCTCGTCGACCTGGTCGAGCGCGGCCGGCGGCTCGGGCGGCCCTGCGTCGACGGCATCGGTGTAAGCCGACGACTGCACGATCGCCGCCGGGGACGCGGGTGGCAGCGCCGGCGCCGCCGGGACGCCCAGTTCAGTGCTGCTGCCATCGATGGGCTGCAGCTCCGGCATGGCCACCGGTGCCGGCGACAGCGCCGGGCGCAGGCTCATCACCAAGGGCACCAGGACGACCAGCGTGAGCAGCGCATAGGCCAACGGCGGCGCGTAGCGCGATGCCAGGTAATGCGTGCGCGAGGTGCGCTGGGTCGCCACCAGGGCAGGCGCGGGCACCGAGCGCGCTTCCAGCGCGCCCGCCACGGCCGCCTCGGGCAGGCCGACCGCGCGCGCATAGGCGCGCAGGTAGCCGCGTGCATAGATCGGCGCGCCGAGCGCCGCGAGGTCGTCGGACTCGATCGCCGTGAGGATGCCGACGCCGATGCGCGAACTGCGCGCAACGTCCTCGACGCTGAGACCTGCGGCGTTGCGTGCGGACCGCAGGCGCATGCCGATCGAGGTCGCGGCGTCGAGCGGCAACTCGGGTTCGGCGTCGCGCGCGGCCGCCTCGGCGGCGCTGCCCGGGGCCGCGCCCTGCCCGGTTGCCGCATCATGCGGCACGCCCGTCGCACCCGCGCCGGGCGCGGCTTGCCCCGGGTGGATCGGGCGACGGTCGTTGCGTCGGCGTTTGCGGCTCATCGCGGCGGCTCGCTGGTTTCGAGGGCTTGGGCCTGCGCGGAATCCGGGAATCCGTTGATCAGGCGACTGCGGTATTCCTTGACGGCTGCGGCATCGCCGAGCCCGAGTTCGATGCGCATGCCCAGGGCCAGTGATTCGGGACTGTCGCCGGCCAGCGCCTCGTAGCGCTGGGCGAAGGCACGGGCGCGGAAATAATCCTTGCGGTCGGCGAGGATGCCGGCGAGCTCGTAGAGCGCCTGGGCCGAATTCGGATCCTTCTGCACCGCCGTGCGCAGGTACTGCTCGGCCAGTTCGGCCTGGCCGGCCTTGAGCGCGCAACTGCCGCGGTTGGCCCAGGCCACGGCCGGCGTCTCGTAGAACGGCACCGTGAGCGCGCGCTCGAAGTACTTGTCGGCCTCGGCGTAGTTGCCCTCGGCGCAGAGGAAGGTGCCGTAGTTGTTGTTGGTCGCGCCCGACTTCGGCGCCAGTTGCACCGCGCGCCGGTAGTGGATCTCGGCATTGGCGCGGTCGCCGATGCGTTCGTAGATCAGCGCGATCACGGTGTGCGCGGACGGCAGCTTGGGGTCCAGTTCCAGCGCACGCTGCAACTTGTCCATCGCGATCTCGAGCTTGCCCTGCGCGAGGTAGCCCTGGCCGAGGCTGACGTTGATCTCGGCCGGCGACGGCTCGGCGCCGACCCGCGACCTCGCCCCGGATGCGTCGCGGGACGGGGTCGTCGTGCCGCAGGCGCAAAGCGCCAGGACCAGCAACGCGAGCAGCGCGCTATGCCGCATCGCGGCTGCCCTCCAGGCGCGCCTTGAACTCGCGGCTGCGGCGCGTGCGGTCCTGCACCTGCCCGACCAGCTGCCCGCACGCGGCGTCGATGTCGTCGCCGCGCGTGCGCCGCACGGTCGCCATCACGCCGGCGTCGATCACGATCTTCTGGAAGGCGCGGATTGCGGTCTCGTCGGAGCGCTCGTAGCCCGAGTCCGGGAAGGGGTTGAAGGGAATCAGGTTCAGCTTCGAGGGCACCGTGCGCAGCAGCTTGACCAGGCGCCGCGCCAGCTCGGGCTGGTCATTGACGCCCTTCATGAGCGTGTACTCGAACGTGATCGTGGTGCGCGGGCGCGCTGCGGCATAGCGCCGGCAGGCCTCGAGCAGTTCGGCGATGGGGTACTTGCGGTTGAGCGGCACCAGCTGGTCGCGCAACTCGTCGGTCGGCGCATGCAGCGACACCGCGAGGCTGACGTCGCTGTCCTGCGCGAGGCGGTCGATCATCGGCACCAGGCCCGCGGTGGACAGCGTGACGCGCTTGTTGGCCAGGCCGAAGCCATAGTCGTCGCGCATAACGCTCATCGCGCGCACCACGTTGTCGTAGTTCAGCAGCGGCTCGCCCATGCCCATCATCACCACGTTGGTGATGCGGCGGCGCTGGTGCGGCACGTTGCCCAGCGCCTTGGCCGCGACCCAGACCTGGCCGACGATCTCGGCCACGGACAGGTTGCGGTTGAAGCCCTGGCGCCCGGTCGAGCAGAAGCTGCAGGCCAGGCTGCATCCCACCTGCGAGGACACGCACAGCGTGCCGCGCGTCGGCTCCGGGATGTACACGGTTTCGATCGCATTGGCGCCAGCCAGCGACAGCGCCCACTTGTGGGTGCCGTCGGCCGAGGCCTGCTCGTGCTGCACCGTCGGCACCCGCACCTCGGCGCGCTCCTCGAGCCTGGCGCGCAGGGCCTTGCCGAGGTCGGTCATGGCGTCGAAACCATCGACGTGGCGGTGATGGATCCACTTCATGACCTGGTGCGCGCGGAAGCGCTTCTCGCCCAGCGACTCGAAGAACGCTTCCATCCCCGGCCGGTCGAGGCCGAGGAGATTGATCTTCGCGGGAGTGGTCGAGGTCGCGGTCACGTTGAAGTCGATGCGATCAACGCGCGCAGACGTCGAGGTCTGCGAAGAAATACGCGATCTCTCCGCGCGCGGTATCCACGCCGTCGGAACCATGCACGGCGTTCGCGTCGATCGACTGCGCGAAGTCGGCGCGGATCGTGCCCGGCGCGGCCTTCTTCGGATCGGTCGCTCCCATCAGCTCGCGATGCTTCGCGATCGCGTCGTCGCCTTCGAGCGCCTGGATCATCACCGGGCCGGAAATCATGAACTCGACCAGCGCGGCGAAGAACGGGCGCTCGCGATGCACCGCGTAGAAGCCCTCGGCTTCGCGGCGCGACAGGTGCTTCATGCGCGCCGCGACGATGCGCAGCCCCGCCTTCTCGAATCGGGAATAGATCTCGCCGATCACGTTCTTGGCGACCGCGTCCGGCTTGATGATCGAAAGGGTGCGCTCCAGCGCCATGCGAATCTCCGTGTTGTGGCCGTGAATTGTGCGGGCAGGGCCCGGCGAAAAACGTGCGGAGCGTAACACATTTTCGAGACAATCCGGGCACTTGGCGTGACAACCGCGCAAGGTTTCGCGGCATGGAAGCAGCCCTTGCGATTGACCCCGGCAGCGTCGTGGGGCTACCCTCAAACGCTTGTTTGAAGCGCTGCGGGGGTTGGCCCCGCGACCGGGGCCTCCGCGATACTCGCAGCCGTGACCCACCCGCACTTCTCGACCAAGGAACGCATCCTCTCGGCCGCCGAGGAGCTGTTCGCGCGCCACGGCTTCGCCGGCGCCTCGCTGCGCCAGGTGACCGCCGCCGCCAACGTCAACCTGGCCGCGGTCAACTACCACTTCGGTTCCAAGGACAACCTCATCAACGAGGTGTTCCGGCGCCGGCTCGATGAGCTGACCGAGACCCGCCTGGGCGCGCTGCGCCGGGTCACCAGCGGCGAGGCGCCGACCCTGGAGGCCATCCTCGAGGCCTTCGTGGAGCCGGCCCTGGCGCTGTCCAGCGACCGGCTGGGTGGCTCGGCCTTCATGCGGGTGCTGGCGCGGGCCTATGCCGAGCACGACCAGAGCCTGCGCCGCTTCCTGTCCGACAACTACGGCTACGTGCTCAAGAACTTCGCCCAGGCGATCCAGGACCTGATGCCCGGACTGGACAAGGAAGCCCTGTACTGGCGCCTCGACTTCATCGCCGGGGCCCTGACCTATGCCATGAGCGACTTCGGCATGATCAAGCGCCCGCCCGTGCGCAGCGAGGGCGAGCACCGCCGCCATGCCGCGCGCGAATTCGTGCGCTTCGCCGCCGCCGGGCTGCGCGCACCCTGAGGCCGGCGCCCGCCGTGGCGCCGCCCGTCCCCACCGACCGCACGAGGCCTCCATGTCCGACCCGACCCTACGCATCCGCCGCGTCGCCGTCCTCGGCGCCGGGGTGATGGGCGCCCAGATCGCCGCCCACCTGGTCAACGCCAGCGTCGAGACGCTGCTCTACGACCTGCCGGCCAAGGAGGGCGACCCCAGCGGCATCGCCAGCAAGGCCATCGCGAACCTGGCCAGGCTTTCGCCCGCCCCGCTCGCGACCAAGGCGCGCGGCGCCGAGATCGTGGCCGCCAACTACGACCAGCACCTCGAGTTGCTGCGCGGCTGCGACCTCGTGATCGAGGCGATCGCCGAGCGCATGGAGTGGAAGCACGACCTCTATCGCAAGATCGTCCCGCACCTGGCGCCGCACGCGATCCTCGCCAGCAACACCTCGGGCCTGCCGATCCAGGACCTGGCCAGGGGCCTGCCGGACGCGCTGCACGCGCGATTCTGCGGCGTCCATTTCTTCAACCCGCCGCGCTACATGCACCTGGCCGAGTTGATCCCGATCGCGCAGACCGCGCCCGCCGTATTGCAGGGCCTCGAGGCCTTCCTGACCTCGACCCTGGGCAAGGGCGTGGTCACCGCCAAGGACACGCCGAACTTCATCGGCAACCGCATCGGCGTGTTCTCGATCCTCTCGACCATGCACCACACCCAGGCCTTCGGCCTCGGCTTCGACGTGGTCGACGCGCTCACCGGCCCCGCGATCGGGCGCCCCCGGAGCGCGACCTACCGCACCGCCGACGTGGTCGGCCTCGACACCATGGGCCACGTCATCAAGACCATGGGCGATACCCTGCCGCAGGACCCGTGGCACGCGTATTTCAACGCTCCGGCGTGGATGGCGGCGCTGGTGGCCAAGGGCGCGCTGGGACAGAAGAGCGGCGCCGGCTTTTTCCGCAAGGTGGGCAAGGACATCCAGGTGCTGGACCTGGCCAGCCAGGACTACCGGCTCGCCGACGGCAGCGCCAGCGAGGCGGTGGCGGCGATCCTCAAGCTGCGCAACCCGGCCGAGAAGCTGGGCAAGCTGCGCGAGTCGGCCGATCCGCAGGCGCAGTTCCTGTGGGCGATCTTCCGCGACCTGTTCCACTACACCGCGTTCCACCTCGCCGACATCGCCGACAATGCGCGCGACGTCGACCTCGCGATCCGCTGGGGCTATGGCTGGCAGGCAGGTCCCTTCGAGACCTGGCAGGCCTCTGGATGGCAGCAGGTCGCCGGCTGGATCGCTGCCGACATCGCCGCGGGCAAGGCCATGGCCAAGGCCCCGCTGCCGGCCTGGGTCGTCGACGGCCGCGATGGCGTGCACGGCGCGGGCGGGTCCTACGCGCCGTCGATCAAGGCCGCGCGCCCGCGCTCGGCCAACCCGGTCTACAAGCGCCAGCACTTTCCCGACCCGGTGCTCGGCGAGCAGCCCGCTGCCGGCAGCACCTTGTTCGAGAGCGACGCGGTGCGCTGCTGGACGCTGGACGACGAGGTCGGCATCGTCTCGTTCAAGACCAAGCTCAACACCGTCAGCGGCGGCGTGCTGGACGGGATCCACCAGGCCATCGACCTCGCCGAGCGCAAGCTGCGCGGGCTGGTGATCTGGCAGACCGGCGAACCCTTCAGCGCCGGCGCCGACCTCTCGGGCGCGATGGAGTCGCTCAAGGGCGGACGCATCGCCGAGTTCGACGCCATGGTCAACCGCTTCCAGCAGACCTCGATGCGGATCAAGTTCGCGCTGGTGCCGGTGGTGTCGGCGATCCGCGGCATGGCGTTGGGCGGCGGTTGCGAATTCCAGATGCACTCCGCCAGGACCGTGGCCGCGCTGGAAAGCTACGTCGGCCTGGTCGAGGCCGGCGTGGGCCTGCTACCCGGCGGCGGCGGCTGCAAGGAGATCGCACTGCGCAGCGCTGAACGCGCCCAGTTCGTGCAAGGTGGCGATGTGCTGCCCTTCCTGCAGAAGTACTTCCAGACCGTGGCCATGGGCACGGTCTCGGGCAGTGCGCTGGAGGCGAAGGAACTGGGGCTGCTGCGCGCCACCGACACCGTGGTGTTCAACGCCCACGAATTGCTGCATGTCGCGATCCAGGAAGCGCGGGCGCTGGCCGAGTCCGGCTGGCGCCCGCCGCTGCCGGCACGCCAGGTGCCGGTGGCCGGCGACACCGGCATCGCCACGATCAAGATGATGCTGGTCAACATGCGCGAGGGGGGCTTCATCTCGGCCCACGACTACGAGGTCTCCTCGCGCATCGCCGCGGCCCTGTGCGGCGGCGATATCGAGCGCGGCTCGCTGGTCGACGAGCAATGGCTGCTCGACCGCGAACGCGAGCACTTCGTCGCGCTGGCACAGATGCCGAAGACGCAGGAGCGCATCCTGCATACCCTGAGCACCGGCAAACCGCTGAGGAACTGACATGACCCGCCAGATCCAGGACGCCTACATCGTCGCCGCGCGCCGCACGCCGGTGGGCAAGGCCCCGCGCGGCGCGTTCCGCAACACGCGGCCCGACGACCTGCTCGCGCATGCGCTCAAGGGCGTGCTGGCCGACGCGCCGGGCATCGATCCCAGGCGCATCGACGACGCCGTGATCGGCTGCGCCATGCCCGAGGCCGAGCAGGGCATGAACGTCGCGCGCATCGGCGTGCTGCTGGCCGGGCTGCCCGACATGGTGTCGGCGGTCACCATCAACCGCTTCTGCTCCTCGGGACTGCAGGCCGTGGCGATGGCCGCCGACCGCATTCGCCTGGGCGAAGCCGACCTGATGCTGGCCGGCGGCACCGAGAGCATGAGCATGGTGCCGATGATGGGCTACAAGCCCTCGATCAATCCCGGCGTGTTCGGCAACGAGAACATCGCCATCGCCTACGGCATGGGCATCACCGCCGAGAACGTCGCCGAGCGCTGGAAGGTCAGCCGCGAGGACCAGGACGCCTTTGCCCTGGCTTCGCACCAGAAGGCCGCGCGCGCCATCGCGGACGGCGAATTCAGGGACGAGATCCTGCCGTACACCCTGTCCGATCGCTATCCGGACCTCGCCAGGCACGCGCCGCGCGCCGACAACCGCGTGGTGTCGAACGACGAGGGACCGCGCGCGGATTCGACGCTCGAGGCGCTGGCCGGCCTGCGCCCGGTATTCAAGGCCCGCGGCTCGGTCACCGCCGGCAACAGTTCGCAGATGTCCGACGGCGCCGGTGCCGTGCTGCTGGCGAGCGCGCAGGCGCTAAAGGATTACGGCCTGACCCCGCTCGCGCGTTTCGTCGGCTTCGCGGTCGCGGGCGTCGCGCCAGACGTCATGGGCATCGGCCCGATCGCGGCGATCCCCAAGGTGCTCGCGCAGGCCGGACTCGGCAAGGACGCGCTGGACTGGATCGAACTCAACGAGGCCTTCGCCGCGCAGGCGCTGGCCGTGATCCGCGACCTCGGCCTGGATCCGGCAATGGTCAACCCGCTGGGCGGCGCGATCGCGCTCGGCCATCCGCTCGGCGCCACCGGCGCGGTGCGCGTGGCCACGCTCCTGCACGGGCTGCGCCGTCGCAAGCAGAAGTACGGCATGGTCACGATGTGCATCGGCACCGGCATGGGCGCCGCGGGCCTGTTCGAGGCGGCCTGAGCGTGGCGGGCCGCGGGCGGCCGCGCGCGGCGGCGCCCGCGACTGCGGCCCGGCAACGGCGAGCGTGCCGATGCGATTGATCGGCATCGCCATGCTGCGCAACGAGGCCGACATCGTCGAGGCCTTCGTGCGCCATCACGTCGCGCTGCTCGACCAGCTGGTGCTGGTCGACCACGGTTCCACCGATGCCACGCCGGGGATCCTCCAAGAGCTGGTCAAGGAGGGACTGCCGCTGGAAGTGCATCCCGACCCGGCGTCCGCCTTTCGCCAGGACGAACGCCTGACCGTGCTGGCGCGCGATGCCTTCGAGCGCCGCGGCGCCGACGTGGTGTTTCCGCTCGATGCCGACGAGTTCCTGCGCGTGGACTCGCGCACGACACTGGAAGTGCGGCTGGAACCGCTTGCGTCGACCGGCGTCGCGCGCCTGCCGTGGTCGTTGCAGGTCGCCTCGGCGCAGGATGCGCGCGAGCCGCACCCGCTGCGCCGCCTGCGCTGGCGCGCGCAACTGCCGGCCTCGAACATGTGGAAGTGCGTGCTCGGCCGGCGCCTGCTGGACGTGGGGCGCTGGTGGCTGGCACCGGGCAACCATTGGGTGCTGCACGAGGTCGATGGCCAGGCGTGGGTGCTGGACGCGCCCACCATCGAGTTGCTGCCGCTGGCCCACCTGCCCTTCCGCTCACCCGAGCAGTACCTGGGCAAGATCGTGCAGGGCTGGCTGGCACATCGCCTGCGCGCCGGCCCGTCGGCCCGGAGCAGCCCGATCAACGCGCATTGGCGCACGCTCTACGACCGCTGGCTCGCGGGCGAGACGCCGGATTGGTCCGCGCTGCAGGAGCACGCGTTGACCTGGTATGCCCTGCAGCCGGCGCCCGATGCGCGCGCCTACGCCCGCGACGAGATTACCCTGATCGAGGATCCGCTGCCCACCATCGCCGAGTTGCACCACACGCCGGCGCACGCTGCCGACCCACTGCGGCGCCTGGCCGCGTGGACCGAACGCCTGCTGGATTCGCTCGTCCCCGGTCCTGGCTGAGTCTCCCTGCAGGAGCGGCTTCCGCCGCGACCGGCGCCTTTCGCGCGCAAAGCGCGCTCCTACAGGGCCGGCTTTGTAGGAGCGCGCTCTGCGCGCGAAAGGCGCCGGTCGCGGCGGAAGCCGCTCCTGCACGGCCGCCAGGCCGCGACACCGTGCTCGATCAGATCCGATCGAGCGCCTGCGCGAGGTCGGCGATCAGGACCTCGGGTTCCTCGAGGCCGATCGACAGGCGCACCAGCGAGACCGGCACGCTCAGCTCGTGCTCGTGTCCGCGCCAGTCGCGCACGCCGCAGACCGGGAAGGCGAGCGACTCGTAGCCGCCCCACGACGCCGCCATCAGGAACCGCTTCAGCCCGTCGCAGAAGCGCTCGACGCCGGCGATGTCGGTGTCGAGGTCGATCGAAAGCAGGCCATTGGCGTGGCGCAACTGGCGCTTCGTGAGCTCGGGTTGCGGATAGTCCGCTGCCTGCGGGTAGTACACGCGGCGCACGCGCCGGTGCGCCGCCAGGAAATCCACCACGCGCCCCGCCGTGGCCGCCATGCGCTCGAGGCGCAGCGGCAAGGTGCGCAGTCCGCGCAGCACCAGCCAGGCATCGTGCGGCGACAGCACCGCGCCCAGGGTCATGTAGGGCCCCTCGAAAACCTCGCGCACGATCGCCTTCGAGGCGCACAGCGCTCCGACCATCGCGTCGGCGTGTCCGGACAGGTATTTGGTCCCCGAGTGCACGACCATGTCGATGCCCAGCGCGAGCGGCGACTGTCCCAGCGGCGTGGCGTAGCTGTTGTCGGCGAGGGTGCGGATGCCGCGAGCGCGCGCAAGCGCGGCGATCGCGCCCAGGTCCTGCTGCTCGAAGGTCATCGAATTGGGGCTTTCGAGCACGATCAGGCGGGTCTCGGGACGCAACGCGGCCGCCACCACCGCGGGATCGCGCGCATCGACCAGCGAGGTCTTGACGCCCAGGCGCGGCAGCATCCGCTGCAACAGGGTCCGGGTCCAGGCGTAGGGCTTCTGCACCCCCAGCACGTGGTCGCCCGCGCGCACCGAGGCGAGGACGCCGGCCGCGACCGCGGCCGCGCCGGAGCCGAACAGCAACGCATCCTCGGCGCCCTCGAGCGCCGCCAGCTTGCGGCGCAGGATGGCGACCGTGGGATTGTTGCCCCGGGTATAGAAGTGCTGGTCCAGTTCGTCCGCGATCGCCGCGCGCATGGCGGCGACGGTCGGCGCGGCATAGAGGCTGCTCTGCCAGATCGGCGGCACCACCGCGTTGGCGTACTGGCCGCGCTCCTCGCCGAGGTGGTTGAGGATGTAGCTGAGGTCGCCGGGCGGGTTCATCGCGTCGCTCGCGGGCGCCGCCTCAGCGCAGCATCGCCCGGACCACGGGCGCGAGTTCCGGGTCGTCGAGCGCCATCGCGATGGTCGCCTCGACCACGCCGCGCCGCTGGCCGCAGTCGAAGCGCCGCCCTGCGAAGCGATGGGCATACACCGGGGCTTCGGCGATCAGGGCCTGGATCGCGTCGGTGAGCTGGATTTCGCCGCCAGCGCCCGGCGTGGTCGCCTCGAGCAGGTCGAAGATCCGCGGCGACAGGATGTACCGCCCCACGATGGCCAGGGTCGATGGCGCCTCCGCGGGCCGCGGCTTCTCGACCACGGCGCGAATGCGGCGCGCCGCGCCCTCGCCCGGCTCGATCGAGACGATGCCGTAGCGATCGGTGTGCTCGCGCGGGACCTCCTCGACCGCGATCACGCTGGCGTCGCGCGCACTGGCCACCTCGGCCATCTGCGCCAGCACCGGATGCGCCGGGTTCCAGGTCAGGTCGTCGGGCAGCAGCACCGCGAAGGGCTCGTCGCCGATCGCCGGACGCGCGCACAGCACCGCGTGGCCGAGGCCGAGGGCGTCGGGCTGGGTCACGTACAGCGCCTTGACGTGGGCCGGCAGCACCTCGCGCACGATCCGCAGCAGTTCCAGCTTGCCGGTGGCCTCGAGCTTCGCCTCGAGCTCCAGCGCGCGGTCGAAGTGGTCCGAGATCGCGTGCTTGGTCCGGTTGGTGACGAACACCAGGGTGTCGCAGCCCGCGGCCACCGCCTCGTCCACCGCGAACTGGATCAGCGGCCGGTCGATGATCGGCAGCATTTCCTTGGGCACGGCCTTGCTGGCGGGCAGCAGGCGCGTGCCCAAACCGGCCACCGGGAACACGGCCTTGCGCAGTCTCATCGATGGCATTCCTCAGGTCGAACGGACGCGATGGAGCGGGACCACGTCGCCGGCGGGCGCCGGGACCTCCGGCGCGAACTCGGGCACCAGCTGGCGCAGGCAGCGCCCGACCTCGGCCTCGTCGTACTGCGCCACCGCCTGCGCCGCGCGGCGCAGCGTGGCCGCCAGCTCCGGCCACGTCACGTCGCGCGCCGCGGCCAGGAAGATCTTGGGGTGCGCGGTGCTCGAATAGGCCTCGTGCTCGTGGAACAGTTCCTCGAACAGCTTCTCGCCGGGGCGCAACCCGGTGTACACGATGCGCACGTCCTGGTCGGGCACCTTGCCGGCGAGCCGGATCATCTGCTCGGCGAGATAGCGGATCCGCACCGGCTCGCCCATGTCCAGCGCGAAGGTCTCGCCACCCTGCCCCAGCACCGCGGCCTGCAGGATCAACTGGCAGGCCTCCGGGATCGTCATGAAGTAGCGCGCGATCTCGGGATGGGTGACCGTGACCGGGCCGCCCTGGCGGATCTGGTCGCGGAACAGCGGCACCACCGACCCGGCGGAATCGAGCACGTTGCCGAAGCGCACCGTGATGTAGCGGGTGGTCGACTGCCGCGCCAGGGCCTGGCACACGATCTCGGCCGCGCGCTTGGTCGCGCCCATCACGTTGGCCGGGTTGACCGCCTTGTCGGTCGAAATCAGCAGCAGCACCTCGACCCGATGGCGGTCGGCCGCCAGCGCCACGGCCTGGGTCCCGAGCACGTTGTTGCGGAAGGCCTCGCGCGCCTGGCCCTCCAGCAGCGGCACGTGCTTGTAGGCGGCCGCGTGGAACACGACCTGCGGTCGCGCCTGGACCATCGCGCGCTCGATCGTCGCCGGGTCGCCGCAGTCGCCGAGCAGCGGATGCAGCAGGAGCTCGGGAAACTCGCGCCGCAGCTCCTGCTCGACCCGGTACAGGTTGTACTCGGACTGCTCCAGCACGGTCAGCGAATCGATGCCCAGCCGCGCCACCTGCCGGCAGACCTCGGAGCCGATCGAACCGCCGCCGCCGGTGACCAGGACCCGGCGCCCGGCGAGCCCGGTGCGGATCGCGGTCCAGTCGAGCAGGACCGGGTCGCGGCCAAGCAGGTCCTCGATCGCCACTTCCTTGAGTTCGTTGAAGCTCGAACGCCCCTCGACCACGTCCTGCAGCCGCGGCACGGTCCGGAACGGCAGCCCGGTCTGCTCGCAGGTCTCGACCACGCGCTGCATCTGCTGGTTGCTCGCCGACGGGATCGCGATCAGCACCATCTGCGCGGCGACCTCGCGCGCCACGCGCGCGAGGTCGTCGAGCCGGCCCAGCACCGGCACGTCGTGGACCTTGGACCCGCGCAAGGCGCGGTTGTCGTCGACGAAGGCGACCACGCGATAGCGGTTGTCGCGGCGCAAGTCGCGCACCAGGGTCTCGCCGGCGCGGCCGGCGCCGACGATCAGCACGCGCTGCAGCGGCACGTTGCGCTGCGCGTCGAGCCGGCTGTCCTTCCAGTAGCGGTAGAGCAGGCGCGGCGCGCCCAGCAGCACGAACAGCACTACCGGGTAGATCAGCAGCACCGAGCGCGGCACGCCGGCCAGGCGGTTGAACAGGAACAGCCCGAGCGCGATCGCCAGCGCGCCGAAGGCGCCGGCGCGCGCGATGTTGACCAGGTCGGGCAGGCTCGCGAAGCGCCACAAGCCCCGGTACAGGCCGGTCCACCACAGCACCAGGCCCTGCGCCGCCAGCACGATGCCGATCTCGGGCGCGAACCACGGGACCTGCGGCGGATCGGGTTGCAGGTTCCAGCGGATCCAGTTCGCGGCGAACCACGCCAGCCACACCATGGCGAGGTCGTGCCCGACCACGGCCAGGCGTGGATGCAGCGCGGCGATCAGTTGGCGCACGTGGCGGGTCATCGCGAGGCCCGTTGCCGCCGACGCGAGAGCCTGCGCTTGGCGACAATCCAGGTCGCGGCGCCCGCCGCATAGACCGCCCCTGCCAATGCCCAGCCGGCGCCCGCGCCGACGCGCGGAATCGCGGCCGCGACCGGCAAGGCCACCAGGAGGTTCCAGAGGGCGTAGACCGCAACCACGCGTGCGTGACTCCGGCCGGATCGCGCCAGCCACTGGTAGAGATGTTCGCGATGGCGAGTGTACCAGCGCCTTCCGCGCACGATCCGGCTCGCCAGCGTCAGGCTGGCATCGACCACGAACGCGGACGCGAGCACCAGCGAGGCTGCGAGCGGCAGGCGCGCGTTGCCCGCGGCCAGCACGGCCACGGTTCCGACCAGCAGGCCGAGCGGGCCGCTGCCGACATCGCCGAGGAAGACCCGCGCGCGCGGGAAATTGAACGGCAGGAAGCCCAGTACCGCGGCGGTGCCGGCGATGCCCAGCAACTGCGCCAGCGTCGGCGCCGGTGCCATCAGCAGCACGCTCGCGCCCAGCACGAAGGCGCACTGGGTCGCCAGCAGGCCGTCGATGCCGTCCATGAAGTTGTGCAGGTTGATCGACCAGGCCAGCCCGACCACCACCAGTGCGGCACCCGCCGCCGTCGCCGCGAGCGCGGCCGGGGGCGCATCCTCGCGCGCGACCCACGCCACCAGCACCGCGGCGACCCCATGCGCAAGCAGGCGCGGCCAGCGCGGCAGGGCCTTGAGGTCGTCCCACAGGCCGACCGCGCCAACGAGCAGGAACGCGAGCGACAGCGCGGCGCCGGCACGGGCGGAAACCCCGTCCAGGGCGCCGGCCCACACGCCGAGCCCCAGCGCGGCCAGCACCAGGGCGATGCCGAGCCCGCCGCCGCGCGGCGTCGGCTGCGCATGCGAACGCTGCGGTCCGGGCGCATCCAGCAACCAGCGCTGGCCGCGCGACGCCACCGCCGCCGCCGCGAGCGCGGCCGCCAGCGCCGCGAGCAGCGCGACCGGTACCAGCAACCAGGCGTCCATGCGCGCCGGGATCTCAGTCGCCGGCCACGCCATGGATCGGCTTGACCGTGCCCCAGCTCTTGCAGCTCGGGCATTGCCAGTGGTGCGCGCGGGCGCCGAAACCGCAGCGCGTGCAGCGGTAGGCCGCCTTGCCTTCGAGCAGCTTGCGCACCAGTTCGTCGAGGATCGTCAGCTGGGTGCGGCCGCCGTTGTCGGCGGACTTGAGGCCGAGTTCGATCAGCGACATCAGGCCGCGCACCGAGGGCCGCACGCGCAACTGCTCGGTGAGGAAGGCCGCCGCCGCCGCGTCGCCGTCCTCGCGCTCGATCTGGCGCGCCAGCGCCAGCACCGGCGAGATGCCCTCGTAGCGCGCCGACAGGCCGCGGAGGAAGTCGCGCGCGCGCGCGGCCTGGCCGAGTTTCTCGTAGCAGCTCAGGATCGGGCCAAGGATCTCCGGCACGAACTCCACGTCCTGGTCAACCACGCGCTCGAAGGCGCGCACCGCGCCCTCGGAGTCGCCGCCATCCAGCGCCATGCGCCCGGCGATGATCAGGCCGCGCACGCAGTTCGGCTCGCAGGTGAAGGCTTCCGCCAGATAGCGTCTGGCACCATCGAGGTCGCGCCGGCTGCGCGCGTGCTCGGCCAGTTCGCACCAGTACTGCGCGATCAGGCGGCCCTGCGACTCGCCGGTCGCGGCTTCGAGACGGCGCGCATGGTCGATCGCCTTGTTCCAGTCGCGTTCCTGCTGGTAGATCGAGATCAGGTGCCGCAGCGCCGAGGCCGCGCGCACGTCGATCCCGACCAGGTCGCTGAACAGGGTCTCGGCCCGGTCGAGCAGGCCGGCGCGCATGTAGTCCTCGCCGAGCTCGAGCAGCGCCGCGGTCTTCTGCTCCGGCGACAGGGTCGGGCGCGCGATCAGGTTCTGGTGCACGCGGATCGCGCGATCGACCTCGCCGCGGCGGCGGAACAGGTTGCCGAGCGCGAGGTGGGTCTCGACGGTGTCGCTGTCGACCTCGGCGATCTGCAGGAACACCTCGATCGCCTTGTCGGGCTGTTCGTTGAGCAGGTAGTTGAGGCCGCGGAAGTAGTTCGCGCGCAGGCGGTCGACCTGCTGCCCGCTGACCCGCGCGCTGCCGCGGCGGGCGAAATACCAGCTCAGGCCGGCCGCGACCGGCAGCAGCAGCCAGAAGGCGCCGACCTCGCTCACGCGCCGGCGCTCAGTCGCGCTTGCCCGCGGCCGGCGCGGTCGGCGCCTCGGCGCGCTGCGCCTGGCGTCGCTGGCTGGCCAGCCGCAGCCGCAGGGGCACGATCACGCCGCCCCACAGCACGGTGCCGGCGAGCAGGAATCCGATGAACAGGCTGGACAGCACGATGATGCCCAACGGCAGGGACAGCGTGCCGAAATAGAAGTCGAGCGTCACCGGCGCGCCGTTGATGGCGCTGAACACGATGCCCGCCAGCGCCACCAGCGCGCCGATCACGATCCAGAGCCAGCGCAGCATGGGTCCGCGGTCCTCGCGATCGGTCAGGTAGGGTTGTCGGGGCCGGCGCGGCGCGCGCGGCCTCAGTCGTCGTCGCCGTCGTCGGCCTCGCCGCCGTTGACGCGTTCACGCAGTTCCTTGCCGGGCTTGAAATGCGGCACGTACTTGCCGGGCAGGGCCACCGATTCGCCGGTCTTCGGGTTGCGCCCGATGCGCGGCGGCCGGTAATGGAGCGAAAAACTGCCGAAGCCGCGGATCTCGATCCGCTCTCCGCGCGCGAGTTCCTGGCTGATCTGCTCGAGCAACTCCTTGACCGACAGCTCGACGTCGTGGAACGCCAGGTGGGTCTGGCGCCGCGCGAGGGCCTCGATCAACTCGGATTTTGTCATCGCCATCCGTTGGACCTTCTCGGGCAACCGCGATGCGGGCGGCACGGCCGCCCGCATCGCCGGGTAAGCGCGCCCGGGGTCGCCGGGCGCCCCGGATCACTCGGACTTGCCGAGCTGCTCCTTCAGCAACGCGCCCAGCTTGGTGGTGCCGCCACCGGTGCTGGAATACTCCGCCATCGTCTCCTGCAGGTCGGCCTCGTCCTTGGCGCGGATCGAGAGCTGCAGCGTGCGGCCCTTGCGATCCATGCCGACGAACTTGGCCTCGACCTCGTCGCCGACATTGAGCGCCGTGGTGGCGTCCTCGATGCGTTCCTTGGCGATGTCGTTGGCGCGGATGTAGCCCTCGATGCCCTCGCCCAGCTCGACCGTCGCGCCGCGCGCGTCGACCGCCCGCACGATGCCCTTGACGATGGTGCCGCGCGGGTTGTTGGCCATGAAGGTGCCGAATGGATCCTGCTCGAGCTGCTTGATGCCGAGCGAGATGCGCTCGCGCTCGGGATCGACCGCCAGCACAACCGCCTCGACCGTGTCGCCCTTCTTGAAGTTGCGCACCAGGTCCTCGCCCGACACCTGCCACGAGATGTCCGAGAGGTGGACCAGGCCATCGATGCCGCCGTCGAGGCCGACGAAGATGCCGAAGTCGGTGATCGACTTGATCTGGCCCGAGACCTTGTCGTTCTTCTTGTGGGTGGCCGCGAAGGCCTCCCAGGGATTGGACTGGCACTGCTTGATGCCGAGCGAGATGCGGCGACGCTCCTCGTCGACGTCCAGCACCATGACCTCGACCTCGTCGCCGACCTGCACGACCTTGGAGGGGTTCACGTTCTTGTTGGTCCAGTCCATCTCGGACACGTGGACCAGGCCTTCCACGCCCGGCTCGATCTCGACGAAGCAACCGTAGTCGGTCACGTTCGAGACCTTGCCGAACAGGCGCGCGCTGGTCGGGTAGCGGCGGGCGATGTTGACCCACGGATCCTCGCCCAGCTGCTTGAGGCCCAGCGAGACGCGGTTGCGCTCGCGGTCGAAGCGCAGCACGCGCACGTCGAGCTCGTCGCCGACGTTGACGACTTCGCTCGGGTGGCGCACGCGCTTCCAGGCCATGTCGGTGATGTGGAGCAGGCCGTCGATGCCGCCGAGGTCCACGAACGCGCCGTAGTCGGTCAGGTTCTTGACCACGCCCTTGATCACCGCGCCTTCGGTCAGGCGCTCGAGCAACTGCTCGCGCTCGGCCGAGAATTCGCTTTCGACCACGGCGCGGCGGCTGACCACCACGTTGTTGCGCTTGCGGTCCAGCTTGATGATCTTGAACTCGAGTTCCTTGCCCTCGAGGTAGACCGGGTCGCGCACCGGGCGCACGTCGACCAGCGAGCCGGGCAGGAATGCGCGGACGTCCTTGATGTCGACGGTGAAGCCGCCCTTGACCTTGCCGCTGATGCGGCCGACCACGGTGGCGTTGTTCTGGTGGGCTTCCTCGAGTTCGTCCCAGACCAGCGCGCGCTTGGCCTTCTCGCGCGACAGGCGGGTTTCGCCGAAGCCGTCTTCCAGCGCGTCGAGGGCGACCTTGACCTCGTCGCCTACGGCCACTTCCAGCTCACCGCGGTCGTTCTTGAACTGTTCGATCGGGATGATGCCTTCGCTCTTGAGGCCGGCATTGATGACGACCACGTCGGCGCGGATTTCGACGACCGTGCCGAGGACGATCGCGCCGGGCTTGAGCTTGGCCAGACTTTGCTGGCTGAACTCGAACAGATCCGCAAAACTCTCAGTCATGATGATTCCTGGTTGATGATCAGGCCGGACGGTTCTGGTTGCCGGCCCACCGGTTGCGGGTACGGGGTCTCCGCACCACATGGAACAACCCGCGCCACACCGGCGCGGGACCTGCCGCAGCCTCGCGGCCGCGGAAATTCGACTGCGGAACCCGGCGCGGCGGCGCCGTCGGGCGCGCGCTACGCGCGGACCGGCGCCGGGTGCGTCCGCACCAGGGCCAGCACGCGCGCGACCACCGTCTCGATCGGCGTGCCGGACGTGTCGATCAGGACCGCATCGGGAGCGGGCTTGAGCGGCGCGACCGGACGCTGGGCGTCGCGGGCATCGCGCGCGAGAATCTCGCGCAAAAGGGCGGCGAGTGTAACGTCCATTCCCTTTTGCTTCAACTGCTTATAGCGACGCTCGGCGCGTTCCCCGGCGCTGGCGGTCAGGAATACCTTGTACGGGGCGTCGGCGAAGATGACCGTGCCCATGTCGCGGCCGTCGGCCACCAGGCCCGGCGGACGACGGAAAGAGCGCTGTTTTTCCACCAGCGCGGCCCGTACGGCCGGGATCGCGGCGATCGCCGAGGCGGTGGCACCGCAGGTCTCGGTGCGCAGTTCCGCGCTGGCCTCGACCCCGTTCACGTAGACCTGCGGGTCGTCGCCCGGACGGTCGACGAAGCGGACTTCGGTGGTCTCGGCGATCCGGGCCACCGCATCGCCATCGGTCAGGTCGAGGTCGGACCAGCTGGCCGCCAGCCCCACCGCCCGGTAGAGCGCCCCGGAATCGAGGAAATGCCAGCCCAACTGCTCGGCCACCGCCCGGCTGATGGTGCCCTTGCCGGACCCGGAGGGCCCGTCGATGGTCAGGACGGCGGGAAGCGGGGCGGACATGGCGGCCATTGTAGGGGGCCGGCCGGGTTCAGTCCCGCGGGGCGGCAGCCAGTTCCATGCCGGCCGCGGTCGCCAGTTCCACGAATCCGGGGAACGAGGTCGCGACGTTGGCGCAGTCCCCGATCCGCACCACGCCGGTTCCGGCCGCGGCCAGGACCGCGAAGCTCATGGCGCAACGGTGGTCGCCGGCCGACGCCACCGCGCCCGCGCGCACCGGGGCCGGGTCGATGGTGGCGCCATCATCGTGTTCCCGCACCGGTACGCCGAGGCCGCGCAATCCCGCCGCCATCACCGCGATGCGGTCGCTTTCCTTGACCCGCAGCTCGGCCGCGCCGCGCACGGTGGTCGGGCCCGTGGCGCAGGCCGCGGCCGCGAACAGGGCCGGGAACTCGTCGATCATGTCCGGCACCAGTTCGACCGGCACCTCGATCCCGCGCAGCGGCGCATGACGGACCCGCAGGTCGCCGATCGGCTCGCCCCCGGCCATGCCCTGCGCCTGCACCTCGATGTCGGCGCCCATGAGCCGCAACGCGCGCAGCAGCCCGGTCCGCAGCGGGTTCAAGCCCACGCGCTCGAGCACCAGTTCGGAACCCGGGACGATCGAGGCCGCGACCAGGAAGAAGGCGGCCGAGGAAAAATCGGCCGGCACCTCGATGTCGCTGGCCTGCAGCCGCGCGCCGCCGCGCACGCCGGTCCAGCGCCCGTCGCGCTCGACCGGCCAGCCGAAGGCCTCGAGCATCCGCTCGGTATGGTCGCGGGTCGGGTGCGGTTCGGCGACCCGCGTGCGCCCGGCGGCGCGCAATCCGGCCAGCAGGACGCAGGATTTCACCTGCGCGCTGGCCACCGGGCTCTCGTAGTCGATGCCGTGCAGGCCGCCCGTTGCCGGGGCGATCCGCAAGGGCGCGGTACCGGCCGCGCTGGCGTCGATGCGTGCGCCCATGCGGGCCAGCGGATCGAGCACCCGGCGCATCGGGCGCCGGCTCAAGGAGTCGTCGCCGACCAGGATGCTGGGAAAGGGCTGCGCCGCCAGCACGCCGGCCAGCAGGCGCATCCCGGTGCCGGCATTGCCGCAATCGATCGGTCCGCGCGGCGCCTGCAGGCCGCCGAGGCCGACCCCGTGCACCACGCGTTCGCCCGCCCCGGCTGCGTCGATGCGCACGCCCATGGTCCGGAACGCGGCCGCGGTGGCCAGGGTGTCCTCGCCTTCGAGGAATCCGCGCACGCGGGTCACGCCTTCGGCCAGGCTGCCGAGCATCATCGCGCGGTGCGAGATCGACTTGTCGCCGGGCACGCGCACGCGCCCGCGCAGCGCCTGCGCCGGCCGCGCCAGCCAATCGAGCGTCGCCGCGCCGCTCACGCCAGCACCTCGCGCAGGGCGGCGAGGAAACGCGCGTTCTCATCCTCGCGGCCGAGGTTGACCCGCAGGCATTGCGGCAACCCGTAGCCGCCCATCGGCCGCACCACCACGCCGCGCTCGTACAGGCCGCGCTCGACCGGCGCCGCATCGCGCCCGAAATCGAGCAGGAGGAAATTGGTCTGCGAGGGCGTGACCTGCAGCGGCAGCGATTGCAGTTCGCGCGCCAGCTGCTCGCGCATCGCGCGGGTGCCGTCGCGGGTCGTCGCGACGTGCCCCGGATCGTCCAGGGCCACCGTGGCGGCGAGCAGCGATGGGCCGCCGACGTTGAAGGACTCGCGCAGCCGATTGAGGATCGCGACGACCGCCGCATCCGCGATGGCGTAGCCGACGCGCAAGCCCGCCAGGCCATGGCCCTTGGAGAAGGTGCGGGTCACGACCAGGTTCGGGTGCCGCGCACGCAGCGCCAGCGCGCTGCCGATCGCGGGCTCGGTGACGTACTCGTGGTAGGCCTCGTCCACGACCACCGGCACATTGGCCGGGATGGCGCGCAGGCAGGCCTCGAGTTCGGCCCGGTCGAACCAGGTCCCGGTGGGATTGTTGGGATTGGCGAGATAGACCAGGCGGGTGCGTGGGCCGACCGCGGCGGCGATGGCCGCAAGATCGTGCCCGCGCCGCTGCGGATGCCCGGTTGGCAAGGCCGGCACGATCCGCGGCGTTGCGCCCACCGCGGCGGTCGCGATCGCGAACACGGCGAAGCCGAACTCGCTGTGGACCACCTCGTCGCCGGGCGCGGCGAAGCATTGCGCGAGCAGCATCAGGAGCTCGTGCGAGCCGTTGCCGAGGCAGATCTCCACGGGTTCGACACCCAGTTGCGCGGCCAGTGCGCGGCGCAGGCCCAGTCCCTGCGGGTCCGGATAGCGGTAGACCTCCTCCGCGGCCAGCGTGCGCAGCGCCTGCAGCACGCGCGGACTCGGGCCGTAGGGATTCTCGTTCGAGCCCAGCTCGGCCAGCGCCGGGCCGTGGCGCAGCCGCAGCGACGGCAGGTCGTGGCCCGGATCGTAGGCCCGCAGGCGCGCGACGATCGGGTTGGGTTCGAGTGGCATCGGACCGGGTCGGTCGCGGGGCTGCCCGCCCGCCATCAGAGCACGGCGACCGGGTACGAACCCAGGATCCGCACGGCATCGGCGAACTCGCCCAGTTCGCCCAGCACCGCCTGCATCGCCGGGTCCTCGACGTGGCCCGAGACGTCGATGAAGAAGGCGTACACCCACTTGCCCTGGTGCGCCGGCCGCGATTCGATCCGGTTCATGCTGATGCCGTGCTCGGCCAGCGGGCGCAGCACGCTGTAGAGGGCGCCGGGCCGGTCGTGCACCGACACCAGCAGCGAAGTGCGGTCGTTGCCCGAGGCCGGGAACAGGTTGCGCCCCAGCACCAGGAAGCGCGTGGTGTTGTCCGGCCGGTCCTCGATCGGGCCGGCCACGACCTTGAGCCCGTAGACCTTGCCGGCCGATTCGCCCGCGATCGCCGCGGCGTCGTCGGCGGTGCGCGAGCGACGCGCCGCCTCGGCATTGCTCGCCACCGGCAGCCGTTCGGCATTGGGCACGTGCTGGCGCAACCAGGACTTGCACTGGGCCAGCGACTGCGGGTGCGAATAGACCCGTTCGACGTCCTCGATGCGGCCGGTGCGCGACAGCAGGTACTGGTGCACGCGCAGTTCGACCTCGCCGCAGATCTTGAGCGTGGAGGTCAGGAACATGTCGAGGGTGGACTGGATCGTGCCCTGCCCCGAGTTCTCGACCGGCACCACGCCGAAGTCGGCGTTGCCGGCCTCGACCTCCTCGAACACCTCCTCGATGGTCGACAACGGCAGGCCGTGGGCCGAGTGGCCGAAATGCTTGTGCACGGCCTGCTGCGAAAAGGTGCCCTCGGGACCGAGGTAGCCGATCCGCAGCGGCTCCTGCTGCGCGAGGCAGGCCGACATCACCTCGCGGAACAGGCGCACCAGCACCTCGTCGCTCAGCGGGCCCTCGTTGCGGTCGACCACGCGCCGCAGCACCTGGGCCTCGCGCTCGGGCCGGTAGTACTCGACCGCGGCCTTGAGCGGCCCCTTCGCCGCGCCGACCAGGCGCGCGAACCCGGCGCGTTCCTGGATCAGGCTCTGGATCTGCAGGTCGATGGCGTCGATGCGCACGCGCACCTCGCCCAGGTCGGGCTTCGCGAGCGCCTTGCCCGCGCGCGGCGCGCCCGCAGACTTCGCTGCGGGACGGGGTGGCGCCAGCTTTCCCGCCGCCTTGCCCGCAACCCTGGATTTGCGCCTGGTCGCCATGGACCGCTCCTCAGACCACCCGCACCGACAGGATGCCCTCGATCGCCGCCAGCTCGCGCTGGACTGCCTCGGGCACCGCGCTCTCGACGTCGACCAGGTTGTAGGCCAGCTCGCCGCGCGAGGCATTGTGCATCTGCGCGATGTTGAGCCCGGCGCTGCCCAGCACGTGCGAGATCTGCCCGATCATGTTGGGGACGTTGCGGTTGGCGATGCAGATCCGGTGCGAGCCGGCGCGCACCATGCGCGTGGCGGGGAAATTGACCGCGTTGCTGATGTTGCCGTTCTCGAGGAAATCGCGCAGCTGGTCGACCACCATCAGCGCGCAATTCTCCTCGGCCTCGGCCGTCGAAGCCCCCAGGTGCGGCAACGCGATCACGCGCTGGTCGCCGGCCAGCCCGGGCTTGGGAAAATCGGTGACATAGCGGCCGATGCGACCCTCCGCGAGCCCGCGCGCCAGCGCGCCCGGGTCGATGATGCCATCACGGGCGAAGTTGAGCAGGACCACGCCGTGCTTGGACACGGCCAGCGCCGCGTCGCCGTAGATGCCACGGGTGCCATCGTTGAGCGGCACGTGGAAGCTGATGTAGTCCGCGGCCGCGTACAGCTCGGTCAGGCTGCCGGCCTTGATCACGTCGGCGCTGAGCTGCCAGGCGCCGTCCACGGTCATGTGCGGATCGAAGCCGAACACGGTCATGCCCAGCGCGCGCGCGGCGTTGGCCACCTTGACCCCGATCGCGCCCAGGCCGACCACGCCGAGCACGTGCCCGCTCAGCTCGCTGCCGACGAAGCGCTTCTTCTCCGCTTCCATCGCCTGCTCGGCATCGGGGCGGTCGCCGAGCCGGTTGGCGAAGTCCAGCGCCTCGCCGAGGTTGCGCGCGGCCAGCAGCATCCCCGCCACCACCAGTTCCTTCACCGCATTGGCATTGGCGCCAGGCGCGTTGAAGACCGGGATGCCGTGCTTCGACATCTCCGCGACCGGGATGTTGTTGGTGCCGGCGCCGGCGCGACCCACGGCCTTGAGCGACGCCGGGATCGCGAGCTTGTGCATGTCGGCCGAGCGCAGCAGCACCGCGTCGGGCTCGGCGATCTCGTTGCCGACCGTGTACTGGCCGAGCGGGAAGCGCGACAGGCCCAGCTTGGAGATGTTGTTGAGGGTCTGGATCTTGTACATGGCGTGCGATCGGTCCTGTGGATACTGGAATTGTGGGAGCGGCTTGAGCGGCGACCGGTCCTGCCATTCCTGAAGCGACTCCGCGCTGACGTTCACCCCCACCCATTGCCCTCCCCCCTCAAGGGGGAGGGGGAGTGATTGTCGCGCTGCGCGCGACCCCTGATTTCATCGAAGCGGCGGCTGAAGCCGCTCCTACAGGATCAACCATGGCGGCGCGCGAAATCCTGCATGAAATCCACCAGCGCCTGCACGCCCGCCAGCGGCATTGCGTTGTAGATCGAGGCGCGCATGCCGCCCACCGAGCGGTGCCCCTTGAGCGCGAGCAGGCCGGCGGCGCTGGATTCCCTGAGGAAGGCCTCGTCCAGCGCTTCGTCGGCGAGCCGGAACGGCACGTTCATGCGCGAGCGCGCGGCGCGTTCGATCGGATTGGAATAGAAGCCCGAGCCGTCGATGTAGTCGTACAGCAGCGCCGCCTTGGCCGCGTTGCGCTCGCCCATCGCCGCGAGGCCGCCTTCGGCCTTGAGCCATTTGAAGACCAGCGCGGCGAGGTACCAGCCGAAGGTGTTGGGCGTGTTGAGCAGCGAGCCCTCCTTCGCGTGCGCCGCGTAGCTGTAGATGGACGGCAATGCGGCCGGGCAGCGCTCGAGCAGGTCGTCGCGCACGATCAGGACCACCAGCCCCGAGGCGCCGATGTTCTTCTGCGCCCCCGCATAGATCAGCCCGTAGCGTGCCACGTCCAGCGGCCGCGACAGGATGTTCGAGGACATGTCCGCGACCAGCGGCACCGCGCCGGTGTCGGGGGTGTCGTGCATCTCCACGCCACCGATGGTCTCGTTGGGCGTGACGTGGACGTAGGCGGCGGCGGCGTCGAGCTGCCAGGATTCGCGCGCGGGCAGGCGCAGGAAACCGTCGGCCTCGCTGCTGGCGGCAACCCGCGCCTTGCACATCGCCGCGGCTTCCTTGACCGCCTTCTGGCCCCACGAGCCGCTGACCACGTAGTCGGCGCCTGCGCCGCGGGCCAGGTTCATCGGGATCTGGGCGAAGTGCTGCGTCGCACCACCCTGCAGGAACAGGATGCGGTAGTTGGACGGCACGGCCAGCAAGTCACGCAGGTCGCGCTCGGACTCCGCGGCCAGGGCCATGAATGCCTTGCCGCGGTGCGAGACCTCGAGCACCGAGGCGCGTTCGCCGCCCCATTCGAGCAACTCGGCCTGCGCCTGGCGCAGGACCGGTTCGGGCAGCGCCGCCGGTCCCGAACTGAAGTTGTAGCCGCGCGACATCACGTCCTCCGGTCTGGATCGCTGGACCCGGCGGGAGGCCACGCGCGCGCTGCAGCCAGCCGGCTGGCGGCACCTCCGTACGGGGATGTACGGACACTACCATGCGGCATCGCAGCATGGGAAACGCCGGTGGCGGCCACCCTGGATCGAGACCCGCGGACGGGTCCGTGCCGCTCGGGCAACCGGCACTGGTTCGACCTGGCTTGTCACGCGGCGTGCATCCTCCCGCGATGTAAGGTCTTCGCGGTTCGCTCGGTCTGTTTGCAACCCACGGCAGGTTTCCATGACGAAGTTCCGACTGCCCAGCCTCCCGGAGAGCCACGTCACGCCGGAGCCGATCTGGCAGCGCCGGCGCGAGTTCATCGCAGCCTCGGCGGCAGCGCTCGTGGCTGGCAGCGTCGGCGGCTGCGCCGAGGCGACGCCGGACCCGGTCGCCGCTGCCGACGCGCCCAGCGGCCGGGTGCTGGACGGCGTGCGCAAGGGCCCCTACTCGAGCGACGAGGCGCTGACCGGCTGGCGCGACCTCACCACCTACAACAACTATTACGAGTTCGGCACCGGCAAGGACGATCCGGCGCGCAACGCGCGTGATTTCCAGGCCCGGCCGTGGACCGTCACGGTCGCCGGCCACGCCGGGCGGACCGGCACTTTCGCGCTCGAGGACCTGCTCGCGCCGCACGCGCTCGAGGAGCGGATCTACCGCATGCGCTGCGTCGAGGCCTGGTCGATGGTGATCCCGTGGGTGGGCATCCCGCTGCGCGACCTCATCGCCAGGCTCGAACCCGACTCGCGCGCGAAATACGTCGCCTTCACCACGCTGCACGCGCCCGAGCGCATGCCGGGGCAACGCTACCCGGCGCTGGACTGGCCCTACCGCGAGGGGCTGCGGATCGATGAAGCCATGCATCCCCTCGCGCTGCTGGCGGTCGGGGTCTATGGCCGCGAGTTGCCGAACCAGAACGGCGCGCCATTGCGCCTGGTCGTGCCGTGGAAGTACGGCTACAAGGGCATCAAGGGCATCGTCCGGATCGAGTTCACGGAGCGGCAGCCGCCAACCTCGTGGAACCAGGCCGCGCCGGACGAGTACGGTTTCTACAGCAACGTCAACCCGGACGTGAGCCATCCGCGCTGGAGCCAGTCCACCGAGCGCCGCATCAGCGGCGGCTTCAGCCTCGCGCCATCCCGGATAGCGACCCTGCCGTTCAACGGCTACGCGGAACAGGTCGCGTCGCTATACGCCGGCATGGACCTCAAGGCCAACCACTGATGCCGTGGCGTCCCGCGGCCAGGCTGCTGGCGCATGCGGCCTGCGCCCTGCCCCTGGCGTTCATCGGCTACGCGATCTGGCGCCAGGACCTGGGCCCCGATCCGGTGGCGCAACTCGAGCATGAACTCGGACGCTGGGCCCTGCGCCTGCTGCTGGCGACCCTGGCGGTGACCCCGTTGCGGCGCCTGACCGGTTTCGCCAGCCTGGTTTCCTGGCGGCGCATGCTCGGGCTGTGGGCGTTCGCCTACGCCACGGCGCACCTTGGCGTTTACCTCGCGCTCGATCTCGGCGGCTACTGGACGCAGGTCTTCGACGAGATCGCCAAGCGTCCCTACATCACGGTCGGCTTCACGGCCTGGCTGCTGCTGGTGCCGCTGGCGGCGACTTCGACCCGTGCAGCGATGCGCCGGCTGGGCCGTCGCTGGGGCCAGTTGCACCGCGCGGTGTATGCCGTGGGCATCCTCGCGGTGCTGCACTTCCTGTGGGTGGTGAAATCGGGCACGGCCATCGCCCGGCTCGAACCGGTGGTCTACGCCGTGCTGCTGGCCGTGCTGCTGCTGGCACGGCTGCCTTGGCGCCGGATCGCGCGGTTCGTCACCGCCGGCCGGGTGCCGGTGCTCAGCGGAAGCCCAGGAACAGCAGGGCGAGGCCCAGCGCGATGAGCACCGCGGCGCCCAGCAACCACCACACGCCCTGGCTGCCGGACGGCGCCGGCTTGCTTTCGACCGGCGGCGCAGCCGGCGCCTCGGCGCGGATCGCGCGCATGGTCTGGGTCACCTGCGGTTGCGCGCGCGGCTCGGCGGCGCCCGGGCGTGCATCGGCGCGACGCACCGGCATGCCCGGTGCCTCGATCAGGAAGCGGTTGCGGTCGAACGCGATCTGGTCGCCCGAGTACAGGGTCGCGTCGCGGACCTGCACGCCGTTGACGAAGGTGCCGTTGGTCGAGCCCAGGTCGCGCAGGTAGATCTCGCCCTCGGTGACCTCGATCGAGGCGTGCGCGCGCGACATCTCGGGCTCGTCGAGCACCAGGCCGCAGTCGTCGCCGCGCCCGATCACGAGGCGCCCGTGGATCGGCACCACCTTGCCGAAGAATGGCCCGGAGACGCCGCGCAACACCGCCTTCGGCGGCGCCTGGCGGTATCGCGTTTCATTGCCGCCCTCATCCTGCGCGGACATCGCTGACTCTCCTGCCGGCGGCGGCACCAGCCCGGTGATGTTCTCGTCGTAGTCGGGCTTGAGCACCACGTTGGTGTCGTTGAGGCTGACCACGTCGCCCAGCCGCAGCAGCGCGATCTCGCGCACCGGCCGCGCGTTGACGTGGTTGCGCGCATCGCGGTCGCGCACGAACAGGGTGTAGCCGCGCTGGTCGACGACGATGCTGGCGTGATGGGCCTGGATGCCATCGCGCGCGATCACGACCTGATTGTCCGGCGCCGAACCGATGGTGACATCGCCCGGCTGGACGATCACGTCCTGGTGCTCGCCCTTGGGGAAGCTCAGGCGCACGCAACGGCCCCCGCTCGCACTGGTTCACCGGAATGTAGCATAACGTCCTGCCGGCCTTACCAATTCGCCACCAGGTCGAGCAGCACGCGCTCGACGTGCTGCGACTGGCCATCGCGGCGCTCGCGAAACCCGGTCAGGCGCAGGCTCCAGTGGTCGCCGAGGCCATAGCCGGCCCAGACCCCGAACCCGCGCACCCAGCTGTGGAACCACCAGTCGTCGGAGTTGAAGGCCGCCATGGCGGCATCGCGCTGGATCCGCTGGTACGCGTAGCCCAGTTCCCAGGCGCCGCGCTGGTCGCTGTCGCCCCAGACCAGTTCGCCGCGGGCGGCGTCCGCCTGGTCGTCGGCGCCGAAATTGTGCGCGAGGTCGAAGCCCAGGCGCAGGGGCTGGCCGGCCAGTTCGAAGGCCAGTCCGCCGTTGAGGTCGAGGATCCGGTAATCGCTCACGAGGCGCCCGCCGCTGGTCCGGTTGGTGCGGGCCAGGCCCTTGCGGGTGAGCGTGTCGAGGTCGCTGTAGTCGAGGTACGTGAGCGCCACGCTGCCATTGCGCGGCTCGCCCTCGTGCCAGGCCCAGGTCGCCTGCAGCGCGCCGATGCGCGAGTCGTCGCCGTACAGCAGGTCGCCGAGCACGTAACCGCCGGCCAGCCCCAGGCGCTGCCGCTCGCCCACCGCCACGGCGTGCTCGAAGGTGACACCGACCGGGCGCAGGTCCTCGTCCCACAGCATCGCGCCCAGCGCGAGCCCGAATCCGGCCTTGCCCAGCAGCACGGCGCCGTCGTCACTGTAGTTCCAGCGCAGCCAGGCCTGGTCGAGGTTGAAGTCGTCGCTGCGCTCGTTGTCGTTGTTGCGCACGTTGTCGCTGTTGGCATCGCTGCCCAGCGCGCCCTCGGCGGCGACGCCGAACTGCAGCGCCTCGCCGCTCCACAGTGCGCCCAAGCGCGCGCGGCTACGCCAGCGCTCGACCCCGTCGGGCCGGTTCGCGAGCCCGGTCACGCGGTCGTAGCGCAGCAAGGCGTCGCCGAACAGGCTCCAGGCGCTGGGCGCGGGTTCGTCGAGCGCGGCCAGCAACGGATCCTCGTCCTGCGCCAGGGCCGGCAGGTTCGCCAGCACCAGCGCCCAGCCGGCGATCGTGCCGCCGCGCGCGCTCACGCCCGCAGTTCCGCCAGCGCCTGCGCCAGCGCCTCGGCATCCTGGTAGCGCCGCGCCGGGTCGCGCTCGATGCAGCGCAGGATCGCGGCCTCCAGCGCCGGCGGGATCTCCGGCCAGTGCTCGCTGGGACGCACCGGTTCGCCCTGCATCTGCGCGAGGTAGATCTCCATGGTGTTCTGGCCGCCGTAGGGCAGCTTGCCGCAGAACATCTCGCACAACAGCACGCCGCTGGCGTAGATGTCGGCACGCTGGTCGACCTCGTCGCCAGCCAGCTGCTCCGGCGCGGAGTAATTCGGCGTGCCGACGTACATGCCGGGCTGGGTTTGGCCGGGCTCCGAGCGCCGCAGCGGACGCGCGATGCCGAAGTCCATCAGCTTGGCGTTGCCGCTGGCTTCCAGGATCAGGTTCTCCGGCTTGATGTCCCGGTGCAGCACGCCCACCGCATGCGCCGCGCCCAGTCCCGCCGCGAGCTGGCGCGCGATGCGCAGCCCCGCCGAATACGGGATCCGCCCGGCCTGGCGCAGCAGGTAGCGCAAGGTCATGCCGCGCACGTACTCCATCGAGATGTAGGGCCGGCCTTCGGACTCGCCGAAATCGAAGGTGCGCAGCACGTTGGGATGGGTGATCCTGCGCGCCAGCTTGATCTCGCTCTTGAGCCGCTCGAGTTGCTCGCCGTCGAGCAGCGCGGCGGCCTTGAGCATCTTGAGCGCGACCACGTCGTCGAGCTCGATGTCGCGCGCCTTGTAGACCACGCCCATGCCGCCCTCGCCGAGCACGGCCAGGATCTCGTAGCGGCCGCCGAAGCGCGAACCCGGCGCCAGTTCGCGCTCGCCTGGCGGCGCGGGCGCCACCAGCGGCCGCGCCACGGTCGCCTGCGCGACCTCCGCGGCTGGCGCTTTCGCGGGCGCCGGCGGCAGCAGCGCGAAGGCATGCGCCCCGAGCCCGTAGTACGACTTGCCCGACGACGCGCCCTTGACCACGCCGACCGCGTCCTCGCCGACCATGGCCTTGATCGCGTCGCCCAGCGGGCGCGGCAGCAGCAGGGCGCCCGCGCCGGCCTCCGCCAGCAGGCGGTCGATGGCGAAGCAGGCCGGGCCGAGCGCCACCCGCAGGTTCGCGCCGTCGGCCGCGATACTGCCCCAGGCCACGTCGCCTTCCATCATCGCCGCCGCCGCGCTGGCATCGGCCGCGAGCAACTCGCGCGCGACGTGCAACGCCACCAGGATTCGCTCGGCCCCGCCCACGCCGACGATCGCGTGCGAGCCCGAGTGGCTCAGCAGGCGCCCGCCATGGCGCGCCGCGGTGGCGGCGATCGCCGCGGTCCGCGCCGCCATCGATGCCAGGGCCGCTTCCGCCCCGCCGGCGGGCACCGGCTGCGCGAACTGGCGCAGGTCGAGGCCGACCAGCACCAGGCGCTCGCGCTGCGGCGCCTCGACCGCGCGCGCCGCCTCTTCGGGTCGCGTGACGAAGCTCTGCACCGGGGTTTCCTGGCCCGGGTCGGGCAGGAAGCGCGACAGGTTGCTCACGTAGCCCGCCATGTCGCTCTTCTCGCGCAGGTCGGACAACAAGCGGTCGAAAGCCTGCGAGAGCTGCGCCAGTTCGTCGCCGCCGCGCAAGCCCAGCCGCGCCTGGTAGTTGCCGCCCGCCGCATCCTGCGCCGCGACCGCCATGGCCTTGAGCGGGCGCAGGGTCGCCTTGGCCAGCAGGAACGAAAGCGGCAGCGCCGCCAGCAGCGCGGCCAGGCCGGCCAGGCCCACGGTCTTGAGGATCTCGCGATAGCCGGCCGTCGCCTGGTCGGTCGAGCTCAGCGCCAGGGTCGCGCCGAGCCGACCGCCGCCGTCGGCGTCGACCGGATTGAGGCGCCCGACCCAGCCGCGGCCGAGGAAATCGAATGCGACCCGGTCCAGCGGCCGGCCCTCGAAGACGGCCGCCGAAATTCCGCCGGCGCCGGCCCGGATCGCCTCGGCCAGCGACTTCGCGTCGTCCGGCGCCAGCGAGCTGCCGATCACGGCGACCTGGTCGGCGGTCGGCAGCAGGAAGGCCTGGTCGGCCCCGCTGGCGCGCCCGACCCGCGCCGCGAGCTCGTCGTCGACCTCGAGCGCCACGAGCAGGAACCCGACCAGGTCCTGGTCCTGGTCGAGCGGCATCAGCGCGGCCTGGTACAGCTTGCCGGCGTGGCGCCAGAACCCGGCCACCGGCGTCAGCTCGCTGACCACCTGCTCCACGAAGGGATCGCCGGCGAAACTCTCCTCCACCGCCTCGGCGCGATCGCTGCGCGCCAGCACCCGGGCCTGCGCATCGAGCACGATCGCGAGGTCGAAGCCGTACTGTTCCTGGCGCTCGGCCAGGAGGTCGCCGACCGAACCGCTGTCGGCGACGTCCTCGGTGCCGAGGCCGAGCCCGCCGCCGGTCGCGGCGCTGACGTAGCGCGGCGTGGCCGGGTCGTTGCCGATCAGCTGCGCCTTGAGTTCGACTTCCTCCAGCCGCCGCGCGGTCAATTCGTCCTGGACCTCCGCGCTGGCGGCCAGCGCGCGCTGCACCGCCGCGTCGGCGATCCGCGCCGACTGGCGCTGCGCGACCCACGCCGCGGCACCGACGACCAGCCCGATCAACAGCACGAACAGCAGGAAGATCCGGATCGCGAGCGGCACCCGGAAGCCGCTGCCCTCAGTATCCGCTTGCATTGGCCGCCCTCCGGTATGGCTTGCCGAACTTGTTGTTGTGCGCCGGCACCTTGCGCTTGTCGAGGTCGAGCCGGACCGCGAGTTCGGGCGTCATCGACGGCAGCACGCGCTGCCGCCACGGCTGGGCGCGGTCATGGAACACGACCAGTTCGCCTTCGCCATCGGGCAGGTCGCGCAGTTCGAAGCGACCGGTGGCGTCCGGACGCGCGTAGTGCGGCGTGTCGAGCACCAGGATGTAGCCGAACATCGAGTGGTGCACGTTGCAGTAGACCTTCACCAGGCCGGCATGGGCGAAAGTGTGCGACACGCCCGGGCCGGTGTGGTACTGGCCGGCGTCGAAGCTGTTGTCGGGCGAGGTCGAGAACACGTTGTGCAGGATCGGATCCTCGTTGGGGAAGCGCACCGTGGAACCGGCGGTGACCGCGAGCACCCGCGGCACGAACTGCTTGCGGCGGGTGGTCATGGTCGCCTCCACCGGCGCCGGCGCCGCCGCCGGCGTGCGCGGCCGGAAATAGACCAGGGCGTCGACCGCCTCGGCGGCGCGCAACGGCCGGCCGCCCGAGAAGAGTGCGACGCGCCCGCCCAGGTCCGCGCCTGCCGCCGGGGTCGCGGCCAGCAACGCGACGATGGCGAGCCCCCAACGCTTCATGCAGTCTCCCCTGCCCGGCGTGGCATGATCTTACAGGGCCGGTGCCCTTGCGGGCGCGCCGGGACTTCGATCGACCCGCTGGATACGCGCATGCCGAGCATCGAGATCAGCCGCAAGCACGACAAGCCGATGGCCGAGGCGCGCAAGGCCGTGGAGAAGGTCGCCAAGGCCGTGGCCAAGCGCTTCGACGTCGAGTACGGCTGGGAGGGCAACACGCTGCACTTCGAGCGCCCCGGCGTCAGCGGCCACATCGCGCTGGCCAAGGGCACGGTCAAGGTGGCTGCGCAGCTGAGCTTCCTGCTGCTCGCGATCCGCGGCGCGGTCGAGCAGGAGATCCAGCGCCACCTCGAGAAGGAATTCGGCTGAGGGACCGCGGCCCGGCGACCGGCCAGGCCCGTTCCGTGCGCGCGATCCGGTCCGGTCAGGATGACCGGAAGGGATCGGGATCGGACGCGAACAGCCGCCGCATCGCCGCGCGCTCGCGCGTGGCGACCACCGCGAGGAATTCGTCGGCGCCGCGCATGCTGCGAAACGCGGCATAGCCGCGCTCCAGGAATGCGTGCATCTCGCCCAGGCCGGCCGCCAGCGCCGGCGCGCGCGCGATCCGCAGCACGCCGGCGATCATCGGCAAGCGCACCACCCGGTCGAGGTCGCGCCCCAGGTCCACGATCAGGTCGATCTGGCGTCCGCGCGTTTCCGGTGTGCCGGTGGCGCGATAGGCGCGCCCATAGAGATCGAGGTCCAGCGCCAGCGTGGTCCCGGCGATCGCGCGCAGCGCGCCCGCCACGGCGAGGTCGAACTGATGGCTGACCAGGTCGAGCTCGATCGCGTCGCCGACCGTGCGCAATACCGGCTGCGGCAGCCAGCGCGTGAGCGTCGGCAACATCCGGCTCAGGTCGCGCGCGCGCCAGGTCATGTCGTGGGTGCCGTAGAGATCGTGCAGGAAGTACGCGGTCGCGGTCTCGTAGCGGGGTTGCGCCGCGAGGTCGGCAAAGGTCGCGGCCAGTCGCGCGCCCTGCCATGCGCGCACCTGGTCGAGCCACGGCTCGAGGTTGAGCGGCTCCTGTTCCGGGTCGCGCGCCAGGCGCAGGCGCTCCGACAGCGCCGATACGCGCTCGGCTTCCTGGGATCGGATCATGCGCGCGCGTGCGGCCGCGACGTGGGCGGGGACGTGGACACCCGCGTAGCGTAACCGCTGGCCGCGCTTGTGGGTGCGGTAGCGCCGGCTACAATCGCGGCCTGCGCATCCGCGCCGACTCCACCGGACCGATTCCCCGCATGCTCGTCGTCCAGACCGCCGCGCGACCGCGCAAACGCTCGTCGAAAAAGGGCAGGATCGGGCTCGCGGTGGCCGGCGGCGGCCCCATCGGCGGCATGTACGAGCTCGGGACCCTGCGCGCGCTCGACGAGGTGCTGGACGGCATCGACCTGACCCGCCTCGACGTCTATGTCGGCGTCAGCTCGGGCGCCTTCCTCGCCGCGAGCCTCGCCAACGGCATCGGCACCACCGCGATGTGCCGCATCTTCCTCACCGGCGAGTCGGACACGGTCAAGTTCCGGCCCGAGACCTTCCTGCGCCCGGCGTTCCAGGAATACGTGCGCCGCGCCGCGGGCATCCCGCGCCTGCTGATGGGCTGGCTCGGCGACTTCGCGCGCCACCCGCTGGATTCCAACTGGAGCGACGTGCTGGGCCGCTTCGGCACGCTGGTGCCGGTGGGCCTGTTCGACAACACGGCGCTCGAGCGCTTCCTGCGCGAGGTGTTCGAGACCCACGGTCGCGGCAACGACTTCCGCAAGCTGCGCCGCAAGTTGTTCGTGGTCGCGGTCGAGCTCGACAACGGCGAGGTGGCGCGCTTCGGCGGCCCGGGACTCGACCACGTGCCGATCTCGCGCGCGGTGCAGGCCAGCGCGGCGCTGCCGGGGCTCTATCCCCCGGTGGAGATCGGCGGTCGCTACTACGTCGACGGCGCCTTGCGGCGGACCCTGCACGCTTCGGTCGCGATGGACGAGGGCGTGGACCTGGTGCTGGGCCTGAACCCGCTGGTGCCCTTCGACGCCAGCCTCGCCACCGCGCGCGGCAAGGCGGTGCCGGACCGGCTGGTCGACGCCGGCCTGCCCGCGGTGCTGTCGCAGACCTTCCGCACCCTGCTCAAGTCGCGCATGCAGATCGGACTGGACAAGTACCGGACCCAGTACGAGGGCTCCGACATCGTCCTGTTCAAGCCCAACACCGACGACGCCGAGATGTTCTTCACCAACATCTTTAGCTACCGCTCGCGTTTCCGCCTCACCGAGCACGCCTACCGCGCCACGCTCGACGACCTGCGCAAGCGGCGCGCCGAGATCGAGCCGGTGCTCGCGCGCCACGGCATCCGCCTGCGCGACGAGGTGCTCGAGGACCGCCGGCGCACGATCCTCACCGGCCTGCGCGAACGGCCCGGCCGCCTTTCGCGCCCCACCGCGCGCGTGCGCCGCGCCCTCGACGAACTGCAGGATTCGATCGAGACCGCCGGCCTCAGCCGCACGCCCCGCCGCCGCCCCACCCCGCACACGTCCTGACGCCCGTCGCTACACGGCAGCTTCTGGCTGCTCTCGCTGCCTCTGGTGAGGCCCCCTTGAGTCAAGGGGGCCGTTCGAATCGGCGCCCCGCGCCGATTCGCACCCCGGGGGTTGTGGGGACACGCACAAGCCTGCAAGAGCGCGCCGGGAACGCTTGCCGCGCCACCCCCTTAGTGTGATCGCTCTATGGGGCGTACCTAGATTGGGCACACCGCAGTCGCGTGAGCGACGCACTCTCCGGATCGGGACACGCAACCCATGGCCACCAAGCCCAAGCTCAAGAAGAAGTCGGCCGCCGACCAGGCGCAGGCCAAGGCGGGATCGCTGATGGACTCGGCGCAGCAGGTGTGGATGGCCGGCCTCGCCGCGTTCAGCCGCGCGCAGGGCGAGGGCGGCAAGTTGTTCGAGAACCTGGTGCGCGAAGGCGTGTCGCTCGAACAGAAGACCCGCCGCTTCGCGACCGGCAAGGTCGACGAGGCCCGCGATGCGGTCGAGACCAAGGTGGCGCAGGTGCGCGAACGCGCGCACGACACCTGGGACCGGCTCGAGAAGGTGTTCGAGGATCGCGTCGCGCGCGCCCTGACCAAGCTCGGCGTGCCGGGCCGCGACGAACTGCAGGCGCTGCTCGAGCGGGTCGAGGAACTCAACCGCTCGATCCGCAAGGGCAGCCCGAAGGCCGAGGCGCCCAAGGCAAAGGCGCGGGCCAAGCGGCGCGCGCCGCGCAAGGTCGCGCGCAAGGCCTGACCGACCCCCGCATGCGGGGTCGCCGGCGCGCTACGCCCCGGTGATCCCGGGCCGCGAGGCCCGCAGCTACCGCTCTGGCCCGCCAGCCACCACATTCGCCGTTAGATCCCTCCCCTACGGCCGGCTGGCGGGCCTTTTCTTCAGGCGCACCGTGCGTCAGCGGACCCGGGCGAGCAGGCCCTCGAACGCGGCGCGCCCGTCGCGCATGCGCTCCCACAGCCGCGGCCAGTGCGGCGCGACCGCGGCGACCTGCGCCAGCGCCCGGCGATGGTTGGCCAACTCCGACGCATCCGGCGGGCGCACCGCGGCGTCGCCGCGGTTGGCCGCGACGATGCCGGCGACGATCTCGCGCCAGGCGGGGTCGGCATCCGGGTGGCGCTGCAGCGCCGCGTCCAGGTGATCGGCAAGGCGCTGCATCAGCCCGGCGCGGAACGCGTGCACCTGCCCGGCCAGGACCGGTTCGGGCTCGGCCGCCAGCGCCGCGCAACGGGCGCCGACCGCCAGCAGGCGCTCGCCGCGGGCGCCCTCCGCCATGGCGGCGCTCCAGCGCAGGAAGCAGTCGGCGAGGAACGCATTGCAGTCGATCCGCAACGGCTGCTGCGCCTGCGCAAGGCGCTGGCGGGGCGCAAGGTCCACGTGTCCGAGCGCCACCGGCAGGTGCGCGAACAGGACCGGCGCGGCGATCGCGCGCAACAGCATCAGGAAATAGGTGTCATCGACCCGGCCCCAGGTCCCGGCGAAGGGCAGCAACCCGCGCGCATCCAGCAACAGGGGCGTGTAGGTCGCATGGGAGACCAGGCGCGGCGCGCGATAGCCGTGCCACAGCTTGTCGCCTTCGAGCCGTTCGCGCCGGAACGGCGCGCGCCACAGGCTGGCCTGGCTCCAGCGGTTGCTGTACGCGAGGTAGGCGCTGTTGTCGTAGGCGATGCCGCCGTACAGGCCCGGCACCGCGCCGACGATCGGCGCATCGCGCAGGCCGGCCAGCGCCGCCGGGCGACGCCCCTCCAGCATGGCCGGATCGAAGCCCGAGCGCGCCAGCACCACGCCGGCCGGCGCGCCGAGCCATTCCCCGAGCCACCGATAGGGCTCCTCTTCCAGTTCAGCCTCGGCGCGCCATCCCTCTGCCTCGTCGTAGAAGCGCGTGTCCGGCTCGTTGCTGTCCCACACCTGTACCGAGGATTGCGCTTCCGGCGCACGGCGCAGCGGGAACAGCACGTCGTCGTCGAGGATCGACAAGGTGCCGCCGGCCGCCGCGAGCACGGCCCAGTTCCAGGTCCGCGATCCGGTGACCGCGCTGGGACGGGCGGGATCGAGCAACGCCTGCAGCGCGTCGCGCGCCACCTCCGGCACCGCGTCCAGCAGCCAGTCGATCGCGGCGCCGCGTTCGGCCGGCCCGAGCAGCCGCAACTCGGCCACGCTCCCGGGCGCGCATGCTTGCAGCACCTCGAGCGTGCGCCGCGCTGCCGCGGGATCGCGGGTGTCGTCGACCACGAGGCAGCGATGGCGGACGCCGTGGCGCCGGGAATCCGCCGCGATCGAGTCCAGCAGGCGCCGCAGGCCCTGCGGCCGCTCGAAGACGCGCAGCACGAGGAGCGGCTCGGGCAGGGGACCGGGGCTGGCTCCGGCCGCGGCGGCAAGCCAGGTGCGCGCCTCGATGCCGATGCCGGCGTCGATCCATGCACGCACGCACGCCGTGGCCGCGTCGGGCGCCAGGCCCAGCGCAAGCCGCACGCGGTCGGCGTGGCTCGCGACCGTGGCGAATCGATCGCAGGTGGCCGCGACCCGCACCAGGTCCGGCGCGATCTCGCGGCTGGCGCCATCCGCCGCGTCCAGCCAGCGCCAGCGCCCGCCGTCCTGCCGCTCGATGCGGCCGGGACGGGTGGCGTACAGCGGCGCGTCCGGCCCGACCGGATCGCGCTCCATCGGCTGCTACCAGTGCACGCCGCGCATCAGCGAGGCGAAGGCGATCTGCTCGTTGGACGGCGCCTCGTCGCGGCCCTTCATGCCCTTGGCGGCGGCCGAGTCCGGGAACAGGTTGTAGGCGGTGTTCATCACCACCTCGTAGGCCTTCGGCGCCAGCGCATTGAGCACGCCGGCGAAGGTGCCGAGCCGGGTGGCGATGCGGCTCGGCCGCTCGATGATCGCCTGCACGATCATGTCGGCGGCCTCTTCCGGCGTGAGCGTCGGAACGCTGTCGTAGATCTTGGTCGGGCCGATCATCGGCGTGCGCACCAAGGGCATGTTGATCGTGGTGAAGGTGATGTTCTGGTCGCTGAACTCGGCCTGGGCGCAGCGCGAGAAGGCGTCCAGCGCCGCCTTCGAGGCCACGTAGGCCGAGAAGCGCGGTGAACTCGCCTGCACGCCGATCGAGGAGATGTTGATGATGTGGCCGCGCCGGCGCGCGGTCATCGAGGGCAGGAAGCCCATGATCAGGCGCAGCGAGCCGAAATAATTCAGCCCCATGGTGCGCTCGAAGTCGTGGAAGCGGTCGTAGCTCAGCGCCACCGAGCGCCGGATCGAACGCCCCGCATTGTTGATCAGCACGTCGACCGTCTCGTGCTCGGCCAGGACCTTCTTGACCAGCTCGTCGCAGGCCGGCATCTCGGCCAGGTCGGCGCTGTAGGTGAAGCAGGTCCCGCCGGCCTTCTCGATCTCGGCCTTGACCGCGTCGAGTTCGTCCTGCTTGCGCGCGACCACGATGGTGCGCGCGCCCGCGGCCGCGACCTTGATCGCCGCGGCGCGGCCGATGCCGGAGGATCCGCCGGTGATCAGCACGGTCGAGCCCTTGACCTTGCCGCTCAGCGAGCGGTCGATGAACAGGTCCGGGTCGAGGTGGCGCTCCCAGTAGTCCCACAGGCGCCAGGCGTAGCTCTCGAGCTTGGGCAGCTTGATCTTCGAGCCCTTGAGCGCGCGCTCGGTCTCGCGGCTGTCGAAGCGGGTCGGGTAGTTGATGTACTTGAGGACCTGGCGGGGAATGCCGAGGTCGCGCAGCATCATGTTGGTGAAGCGCTTGACCGGCGGCAGGTTGAAGATCGCGCCGCGCACCATCGGCGGCACGAAGGCGAACATGCGCGCATCGACGCGCATGGTCATCTGCGGCGCGTTGGCGGCGCGCGCGAAGGTGTTGAGCGCCTCGCCGACGCGCTGCGGCGCCGGGTCGGTCAGGTGGAAGCAGTGGCCGTCGAGGCCGGGCTTGTGCGCGATCCAGTCCATGGCGTCGGCGACGTAGTCGACCGGCACCATGTTGAGGCGGCTGCCCTCGATGCCGATGGTCGGCACCCATTGCGGCAGCAGCGCGCGCATGCGCTTGATCAGGCGGAAGAAATAGTAGGGCCCGTCGATCTTGTCGATCTCGCCGGTCTGCGAATGGCCGAGCACGATCGCAGGGCGGTAGATCCGGTACGGGCGCGGGTACTCGCGCCGGACCATGCCCTCGGAATCGTGCTTGGTGCGGAAGTACGGGTCGTCGAGCCCTTCGGCCTCGTCGAACATGTCTTCCTTGAAAACGCCGGGATAGAGGCCGGCCGCGGCGATCGAGCTGACGTGGTGGAAACAGCCCGCCTTGACCGCCACGCCGAGCTGCATCGCGTGCTTGGTGCCGTCGACGTTGGCGCGGATCTGGCTCTCTTCGTCGGCGGTGAGGTCGTAGATCGCGGCGAGATGGAACAGGTGCTTGACCTTGCCGGCCAGTTGCTTGACCTGCGTCGGCGACAGTCCCAGCCTCGGCTTGCCGAGGTCGCCGTACACCGCCACCACGCGCTTGGGGTCGAAGCCCATCTGCGCCAGCAGGGCGTCGAATTTGTCCTTGGAGGACTTGCGCACCAGCACATGGATCGTGCCCGGCCGCGCCAGCAGCTTCTGGATCAGGTGGCGGCCGATGAAGCCGGTGCCGCCGGTGATGAAATAGCTCATGGGGTGTCCCCTCCCGCTGCGGCCGGCATCCCGGCACCGTTGGCCCGCCATCCTCGCACGCAGCGTCCCGCCTGCGCCGGCCAAAGATAGCCCCGGCGGCGATGCGGTTCCACGTTTTTTGCGCCACGGCCGCCGTGCCCGCGCGACGCGGCCGGATCGCGTTGACCGAATTCGAAGGCGCGTGCTACAAGCCCGGCTCACGCGATGCCGCCCGGAGCCCGTCCATGGCCGCCAAGAAACCCGCCGCCAAGAAGCCAGCTGCCAAGTCCGCGCCGGCCAAGCCAGCGCCGGCCAAGGGGGGCGACCTGGCGAGCCAGTTCGCGGCCGCGGCGGCACAGGCCAAGAACCTCAAGGAACGCCCGGACAACGACACCATGCTCAGGCTGTATGCCCTGTACAAGCAGGGCGCCGCGGGCGACGTCAGCGGTCCCCGCCCGGGCATGTTCGACTTCATCGGCGGCGCGAAGTACGACGCCTGGGCCAAGCTCAAGGGCACGTCGAGCGAGGACGCGATGAAGAAGTACGTCGACCTGGTGAAGAAGCTGTCCGGCTGAGCCCCCCGACGGCTTCGCGCCCGAGGCCCGCCTCGCGCCCGCCCATGGCTCCCAAGACCCGCGAGCGCATCCTCGACGTCAGCCTCGCGATGTTCAACGAGCGCGGCGAACCCAACGTCACCACCAACCACATCGCCGACGAGCTGGAGATCAGCCCGGGCAACCTCTACTACCACTTCCGCAACAAGGAAGACATCGTCGAGCACCTGTTCGCGCGCTACGAGGCCCGCATCGACCTCGCGCTCACGGTGCCCGAGGACCGGCTGCCCAACCTCGAGGACATCTGGCTGCAGCTGCACCTTGCCTTCGAGGTGATGTGGGACTACCGCTTCATATTCCGCGACCTGGTCGACATCACCAGCCGCAACCGCAAGCTGCGCATGCACTACGCACGCACCCTGCGCCGCGCCACCGGCAACGCGATGGCGGTCCTCAAGGGCCTGACCGAGGCCGGCGTGATGCGCGCGAGCCGGGCCGAGATCGAGGCCACCGCCAACAACATCCTGCTGGTGGCGACCTTCTGGATGAACTTCAACACCGTGCGCGGCGGCACCACCGCCAGCCAGGTCGTGCTGGGCGGCCAGCGCATCGCCGTACGGCGACCGCGGGCACGCTCGACGACCGAGGGCGAGTTGTCACTGCGCAGCTTCGAGTGGGCTGCTGGCCGCGACCCGCTGGACGCCGCCACGATGGCCGCCATCGCCGCGGGTGTGTCGACTCGGCGTTACGCCAGCACCCAGGAGCCGGTGCCGGCGGCACACCGGCCGCGTGCGGCCTCCAAGAGCGCGGTGTCGCGCCGCTTCGTGCAGCTCAGCCAGCAGCAGCTGGCACAGTGGCTCGCACGGCCCCTGGGCGATCTGGACCTGCCCGTCGTGATGATCGACGGCATCCACTTCCGCGACCGCGTCATCCTGCTGGCGCTGGGCATCGACGCCCAAGGAGACAA
>Ga0209477_1000119_pt1 | contig 42162 bp, 36 predicted proteins | sample KloWWTupernatant_FD_187180 | JGI IMG/M metagenome (GOLD analysis project Ga0209477, IMG submission 187180) | Active sludge microbial communities from Klosterneuburg, Austria, studying microevolution and ecology of nitrifiers - Klosterneuburg... | ecosystem: Engineered > WWTP > Aerobic digester >...
TGGCGTTCACGTTGGCGAACGGCTTCGCGTACGTGGAGCTGGCGATGAAGGCAGGGTTGCCGATCGACTCGTTCGCGCCGCGGTTGTCGTTCTTCTTCAATGCGCACATCGACTTCTTCGAGGAGATCGCGAAGTACCGCGCCGCTCGCCGCATCTGGGCGCGCTGGTTGCGCGAGCGCTACGGCGCGCAGCTCGAGCGTTCACTGCAGCTGCGGTTCCACACACAGACCGCGGGCGTGTCGTTGACCGCGCAGCAGCCAGAGGTCAACATCGTGCGCACTGCGATCGAGGCGTTGGCCGGGGTGCTGGGCGGCACGCAGTCGTTGCACACCAACTCGATGGACGAGGCGATGGCCCTGCCCACGGAGAAGTCGGCTCGCATCGCGTTGCGCACTCAGCAGGTCATCGCCTACGAGACCAATGTGGCCCACGTGGCCGATCCCTTGGGCGGGTCGTACTTCGTCGAGGCGCTCACCGATGAGATGGAGCGCCAAGCAGAGGAGCTGTTCGCGCATCTCGACGCGTTGGGTGGTGGTTCGCTGTTGGAAGGGTGCATCCGCGGCATCGAGGAGAACTGGTTCCAGGGTCGCATCGCCGACTCCGCGTTCGACCTGGAACGCAAGATCAACCGTGGCGACCGTGTGGTGGTGGGTGTGAACCGGTTCACCGAAGGCAACGACGACAGCTCGATGGAACTGTTGGAGATCACCAACGAGGACGAAGCGCGCCAGTTGAAACGGCTCGACGTGGTTCGTCACGACCGCAACCAGGCCGCGGTCGACGAGGTGCTCGCTCGCCTGGCCGCCGAGGCTGCCGACCCAGAGGTGAACCTGATGCCGTGCCTCATCGAAGCTGCTGGTGCATATGCGTCGTTGGGTGAGATCATGGGTGCCATGGGCAGCGTGTTCGGGCGTCACGTAGAAGTACCGGTGATCTGATGAGCGCTTCGTCGGCGTCGCGTGTGTTGATCGGCAAGGTCGGCCTGGATGGGCATGATCGAGGAGTCAAGGTGGTGGCGCGGATCCTGCGCGATGCCGGGTTCGAGGTGATCTACACCGGTCTCTTCCAGACGCCGGCCACCATTGCGGCGGCCGCTGTCGACGAAGATGTCGATCTCGTGGGTCTCTCGATGCTGTCGGGCGCCCACATGACGTTGGCTCCGGCAGTGGTCGCCGAGCTGCGTGCGCGCGGCTGCAATGCCCCTGTGGTGGTCGGCGGCATCATCCCGGCGCAGCACATCCAACGCCTGAAGGACGCAGGCGTCGCCGCGGTGCTCACCCCCGGCGCCCCCGCCGACCAGGTGGTGGCAGTGGTGCGTCAGGTGCTCGACGACGCGGCCGCGTTGCACTAGTCACGCCGGTCGAAGCGGCACGGGCACGAACGCGCCGGAGCGCTCCGTGACCGTTGGGGAAAGCGCTACCTCGCTAGGATCGCTGGCGGCCGATCGGTCACATCGCTGGGGGGCTGATGTCTGGGCAGGGGAGACGGAGAGGCGCTGTTGCGTTGATGGTCGCAGCTGTCGTGGCCGCCGGTTGCGCCAGCGGTTCGTCGGCACCCGCGGCGGGCACTGCGTCGCCGGGAGTGTCCGACACTGCGGTACCGAACGACACGGTACCGAACGACACCGCCGCCGCCTTCGAGGCGCCGGCAGCAACAGATCCTCCCGAACCCGAGCGCCGGTATCTGTCGGGCGACTCCGAGTACCTCTTCGACCAGGACACGCTGCACACCTTCGAGATCAACGTCTCGGAGGCACTGCTCGCCACGCTGAACGAGGATCCTGCTGCCGAGGAGTACGTCGAGGGCAGCCTCACCTTCGAGGGTGAGACCATTGCCCCGATCGGGGTGCGCTACAAGGGCTCGGTGGGTGCGTTCGTGGGCTGCACCGACGGCCCGAACCCGCTCGTTCCCTCCGGCGCCAAGACCTGCGACAAGCTGTCGCTGAAGCTGAAGATCAACTGGGACGACCCGAACGGCGAGTTCTACGGGGTCCGCAAGGTGCTGCTGCACTCGCAGAACCTCGACCCCACGCTGATGCACGAGCGGCTCGGGTACTGGCTGTTCCGGGAGATGGGTGTGCCTGCGCCCCGCTCCACCCACGCTCGCGTGATGATCAACGGCGAGTTCGCCGGTGTGTTCGCCCTCACCGAAGAGATCGACGGCCGCTTCACTCGCGAGAACTTCGAGGATGGTGCGGGCAACCTCTACAAAGAGGTGTGGCCGTTCGACGCCAACCATGCGCCAGCCACCAGCCAGGCGCTGATCGACTCGTTGCAGACCAACGAGAACGACGACCCGAACGCCGACATCATGACGGCGTTCACCGCCGAGCTGGCTGCAGCAGCACCTGAGGCAGCACTCGAGGTGATCGCGAAGTGGATCGACATCGACAACCTGCTCACCACCTTCGTCGTCGACCGTGCGATCAGGAACGACGACGGGCCGCTGCACTGGTACTGCATCCCTGAATGCAACCCGCACAACTTCTACTGGTACGAGGATCCGTCCTCGCGGCAGCTCACCTTGATCCCGTGGGACCTCGACAACGCCTTCGACTCGCTCACCGGCACCGGGCTGATCGCTGGGTTCATCGAGATCGCCGATGAGTTGGGCGAGATCACCAACGACTGTCAACCGTTCCCCTTCGGGTCGTTCGGCCTGCTGCAGATCTCTGCGGCATGCGACCCTCTGGTCGGGCCGCTGACCACGTTGGACGAAGCGCTCGACGGCATTCGCGCCGAGCTGGTTGCCGGGCCGCTCTCCGATGATCGCGTCGCGCAGCAGTTGGAGCGGTGGAGTGCTCAGATCGAGTCATCGGTCGCCGAGTTCGCCGATGCTCATCCAAGTGCGCAGTCAGTCGAGACGTGGCGGGCGGCGCTGGCGGCCATGCAGCGTGCGCTGAGCGACTCCCTGGCCGGAACGGGCCGCTGACCGTGATGTTGCTCGCCGGCCGACCTCGAACGATCGCCTCGGAGGCCCGATTGCCATGACCGACTCGCTCTTGCTGCTGGCTGACGCCGTTGCGCTGACCATCCTGGTCTTCGGGCTCTACTTCCCTCGCTACCGGCGCCGCGACATGGTGCTGGCCATCGTCAGCATCAACATCGGTGTCGTTGCTGTCGCCATGGTGCTCTCCCGCGCCGACGTGTCTGCCGGGCTGGGTCTCGGGCTGTTCGGCGTCCTGTCGATTCTCCGTCTTCGGTCGCAGGAGCTCGATCAGGAGGAGGTCGCCTACTACTTCTCCGCGCTTGCACTGGGGCTGCTGGGCGGCGTGCGAATCACCCCCGACTGGCTGTCACCGGCGCTGATGGGTGCAATCGTGGTCGCGCTGTTCATCGTCGACCACCCTCGGTTGTTCCCGGCCAGCCGCAGCCAGGCGATCACGCTGGCCTCGGCCTTCACCGACGAACGAGTGCTCACCGATCACCTGGAACAGCTGCTCAACGCGCAGGTGCTGCGGATGAAGGTGAAGCGGATCGACATGGTGAACGACACCACCACCGTCGACGTGCGGTATCGCCTGCGCACCCCGGACCCGGTGGCGCGATGACAACCCCGACACCGACCACGATCGACGACCTGGCCAGCATCTCACTTGCCGAGCTGAACGATCTTGCCGAGCTGCTGACCCGCACGGATCGCAAGTACATCGTCAGCGAGGAGCTGCTCGGCGGGTTGCTGAGCGGTTGCGGTGACGACATCGTGGTGCTCGAGATCGATGGTCGCCGAGAGTTCGCATACGAATCCGTGTACTTCGACACGGCTGATATGGCGTTGCATCGAGCTGCTGCCGCGGGCCGCCGCTACCGCTTCAAGGCGCGCACGCGGATGTACCAGGACTCGGGCGTTGCGGTGCTCGAGGTGAAGTCGAAGGATGGTCGCGGGCGCACGGTGAAGAACCGGCTCGACTACGACGTCGCCGATCGGCATCGCCTCACCGAAGCCGGCCGGTCGTTCGTCGACGAGCTCGCTGCTGCGCCGGGAATCGCCGACACGTTGGCCCCGGTGCTCACGACGCAGTACCGACGGTCGACGCTGGTCGATCTGCGTGCCGGCACGAGGGCAACGATCGATCGCGGTCTGGTGTGCACCGACCCGCACGGCGGCACTGTCACGCTCGACCGGGTGATCATCGAGACCAAGTCGGATCGCGGGACGAGCGCGATCGATCAGTGGCTCTGGCGGCACGGTGCGCGACCGGCGAAGATGAGCAAGTACTGCACCGCGCTCGCGGTGTTGCAGCCCGACCTGCCGGCCAACAAGTGGCGCCGCACGCTCGATCGCTACTTCCGTTGATGGCCATGGTCTCGCTCCGCCGAGTCGCGGTGATCGTTGCGCCCGCAACTGGGGAACCCCACAACGGTACGTAGCGATCTGGGGAGCGCCGGTTCAGCCTCGATCGGCCGCGGTGGCTTGCGCAGGGGCTGTCGGCGTCGTACCACCTGACGACCCTGACGAGGACCTGGGTCGGGGCAGTGAACCCGCATCGCAGCAGCAGACCGCCTCGTTCGGAGTACTGTCGCGCGCTCACCACCGCGTCGAACGACGACAGGAAGTGAGGCGCAGATGAAGCTGAGCGCGGAGTTCCTCGCAGACGCCGAGGAGCGACTGAGCAACACGGCGGACGCGCCGTCGCCACCCCAGCGCCGGCGGGCGCGGCGGGCGCAGGTGGACGCTGCCGTGCCGGTCGATCTGCCCGGCATCGCGGTGGCCGCGCCCATGGCCGCCGGCGAGGTCGAGGAGCGCTCGATCGGCCCCGACGACATGGTCGACATGTCGTTCCTGGAACGCGCCCTCGTCGCCGGTCGCCCCGTGTGCCGCATCGTCGTCGAGCTGCACGGCGCATCGGAGTTCGCGACCGGCTTCATGGTCTCGCCGCGGGTGATGATGACCAACCAGCACGTCCTCCCCACCGCCGACAGGGCCGAACGCGCACGGGCCGAGTTCGACCTGCGCATCGACGGGGCGATGCAGATGCACTCCGGGGTGCCGTTCGCCTTCAGGCCCGATCTGTTCTATGCCAGCGACAAGGCCCTCGATGTTGCGTTCGTAGCGGTCGCGGCGGAGTCGATCCGCGGTGGTCGGCGCCTCACCGAGTTCGGCCATCACCGGCTCTTCGCGGCGCCACGCAAGATCGAGCCGGGCGATGCCATCACCATCATCCAGCACCCGCGTGGCGAGCCGCGCAAGATCGCGCTGCGCGAGAACCGACTGCTCGCGTTCCTCGACGACGACCGCCTCCTCTACGGCAGTGACACCGCCTCGGGTTCCTCCGGCGCCCCGGCGTTCAGTGACGACTTCCAGGTGGTGGCGCTGCACCGCGCCGGCCGGGCTGCTCGCAAGGATGGTGGCTACCTGCTGCTCGACGGCACCGTGGTTGCCAGCCTGCGCGGCATCGACGAGTCGCGCGTCGATTGGGAGGCCAACGAGGGTGTGCGCATCAGCGCCATCTGCCGGTACGTCACCGAACGCCTCGGCCACGACAGCGACCACGACAACGGCAACGAGCTGCTCGAGGAGTTGAAGAGTGCGATGGCGCACGGCGGTGATGTGATCTCGCAGTTGCAGCAGGGCCTGACTGCAGAGCCTCTGCGCGGGTTGGCGACCGGCGTTGCGCAGCGCCAGCCCTCCGCTCTCGGCGCCGCAACCGCGCTCACTCCGGGCGCGGTGCTCGACCTGCCGCTGCGCGTGCAGGTCTCGCTGGCCACCACACCGTCGGTGGCGTCCGGGCAGGTCGCCGTGGCGTCGCCCGACGTCGTCACAGGCGCGTTCGCGGAGAAGTACGTGTCGCCGCGCATCGACACCGACTACACCAACCGGCGCGGGTTCGATACGAAGTTCCTCGGGCGCACGGTCGGCCTGCCCCGGCTGACGCCCGCTGGCAAGGCGCTGGCGGCCACGATGGACGGCAGGACCAGGGTCGACTACGAGCACTTCTCGGTGGTGCTGCACCGCGAACGTCGAATGGCCATCTACACCGCCTCGAACGTGGATTGGATCAAGGAGCATCGGTTCGGTGAGCTGACCCGCAAGGACCTCACCGGGTTGAAGGATGGTGAGATCGAGAAGTGGGTGTCGGATCCGCGCCTGCCCGCTGCCTGGCAGTTGCCCGACACCTTCTACACCAAGGACCGGAAGTCGTTCGACAAGGGCCATCTCGTGCGGCGCGACGATGTGTGCTGGGGTGCCACCACGGAGGAGGTGATCCGCGCCAACGGCGACAGCTTCCACGTGACGAACTGCTCACCGCAGCGCAGCGACTTCAACCGCTCGGCCGAGGACGACCGAGCGTGGGGTGACCTCGAGAACCTGATCCAACACGGGGTCACCCGCTGCTGCGTGTTCTCCGGACCGGTGTTCGACGACGTCGATCCCGAGTTCGAGGGACGTGACGAGGTGGGCCCGACTCGAGTGCAGATCCCGTCGCGCTATTGGAAGGTGGTCGTCGAGCAGGCCGACGACGGCTCGCTGCGGTCGTACGCCTTCATCTTGCGCCAGGACCTCACCGACGTGCAGATGGAGGAGCTCGACGTGCCCGCGGTGTGGAAGACACGACGGATCAAGATCGCGGCTCTCGAGGCCGAGCTGGCGCTGCTGAAGTTCACCGCCGCGGTACGTGCCGCGGATGTGCTGGGCTGACCCTCGGGCCAGTCGACCGCATCAGCCGTTGACGAACGTGGGGGTCAGCCAGGTCTTGTTGTTGTAGTGCCAGCGCACGCTGTCGCCGACCTGGTTGAGGTAGGCGTCGTTGTTGACGTACCAGCGCCCGCTGAACCACAGGCCCACGCAACCCCACACGTCGCCGGCGGCATAGGTGCCATTGCGCTCGACGGTGTTGAGCCAGGTGTAGTTGCCCTCGTAGCACGCACGCCACGAGGCGTAGGTGTAGTCGAGGTTGTAGGCGGACGACGTGCGAGCGTTGACCGCGTACTGGAACGCGGATTGGTGATAGGTGTCGCGCACCTGGCCGAGGCCCCACGACTCGCCGTTGTCGCCGTTGGCCGACTGGTACCAGTACGACTCCTTGATCACCTGGGCGCGCACGATGTCCTCGTCGATGCCCCACTTGCAGGCAGCCCACTGGATGATCTGGTCGGTGGTGCCGACGAAGTCACCGTCGACGCGGTTGAAGCCCGACCAGGACGTGTTGCTGTTGGCGTTGGCGCGGCTGCCACGAGTGTTGTTGGCGGTGGCGTTCTCGGGGCGGATCTCCACCGCAGCGCGCACCCGCACTGCGCACTGAGCTCCGGTGGGCAGCGCGGCACCCACCGGCAAGGTCGCGAACCTGGCGGGGGCCGGCGCACTCGTTGTGGTGGTGGTGACCGGCGGTCGGGTCGTGGTGGTGGTTGCCGGGGGTCGGGTCGTGGTGGTGGTCGCGGCGACCGTGGTGGTGGTGACCGGTGGACGGGTCGTGGTGGTGGTTGCCGCGATGGTGGTCGTGGTGGCGGTCGGAGGTCGAGTGGTGGTGGGCGGGGCGGAGGTGACGAGCGTGACATCGGCTGCTCGGTCGTTCCAGTGGATCATCGACCGCCAGTCGACGGCGAAGACGCCGACCTTCACCGAGTACGAACCGGCGGCGAGGCCACCCGTTGTCCACGCGGCGGTGAACGTGCGCGTCTGACCGGCGGTGAACGATTGGCTGTTCCAGAACTGCTGGAACACCTTGCGCCCGGCCTGGTCGTAGATCTCGAGGTCGATCAGTGCCCTACGGGCTCGCTCGGACTTCACCGAAGCCGTGACCGCCACGGATTGGCCGACGGTCGCCTGCGGGCGGTCGACGCGCGCCGACGTGACGAATCGTGCGGCGGTGACCTCGACGGCTGCGACGTTGCCGCCGAGCACCACGATCGGGGTACCGACTGCCAGCAGCGCGGCAGCGAGCACGACGCCGAGATGGCGCCTGACTGCGGATGTTGGGGACACGGGGCTTCCTCTCTCCGATCCGGCGGGTGCCTGGATCGGACGTCCTTCGGTGTCCGCCATCATCAAACCGTAATGATTTCGTCACCAAACTGCAACCTTGGACGTCGAACGAATCGACCGATCTCGATCTGGTACATCGGCGCCCGGACACGCTCACTTGAGTGGCAGTGCAACGACGGCACGGCGTGCGATGCTGGCTCGGTGCCGCCTGATCCCTCCACGTCGCTGGCAACGGCGCATCTGTCGTCAGTGCTGGAACGACTGGCGGGAGCAGACGCGGTGCCGCGTGCAGACCAGGTGGAGGCCGTGCACGCCATCATCCAGCCGGCGGCCAGGGTGCTGGTGGTGCAGGCCACCGGCTGGGGCAAGTCGGCCGTGTACTGGGCGGCCACGTCGGCCATGCGATCCACTGGTGCAGGGCCGACGCTGGTGGTCTCGCCGCTGCTGGCACTGATGCGCGACCAGGTGTCGGCGGCGCAGCGCTCGGGGCTGCGCGCCGCCACCGTCAACAGCACCAACCTCGACGAGTGGGACCCCATCTTCGCCGCGCTCGATGCCGACGAGATCGACGTGTTGCTGGTCTCACCGGAACGCTTGGGCAACCCACGCTTCGCCGCTCGGCTCGACGAGCTGATGGCACGCGTGGGGCTGGTGGTCATCGACGAAGCGCACTGCATCAGCGATTGGGGTTTCGACTTCCGGCCCGACTACCAGCGGCTTGCCCGCGCGTTGCTCTCCACGCCGACCGCGTCGGTGCTCGCCACCACTGCAACCGCCAACCGGCGGGTCACGGCCGATGTGGAAGCACAGCTGGGCGCGCGCACGGTCACCTTTCGCGGCACGCTGGCGCGTACTTCGTTGCGGCTGTCGGTGGTCTCCGGTCTGTCGCCGCTCGAGCGCTACGCCTGGGTCGCGGATGCGCTCGACGCGTTGCCCGGCTCCGGCATCGTCTACGTGCTCACGGTCGCCGAGGCCGAGCGGCTGGCCGGCTTCCTGCAGTCGTGCGACCACCACGTGGTCGCGTACACGGGCCAGATGGAGGCCGATGCCCGAGTGGAGGTGGAGGAGCTGCTGCGCGCGAACCGTGTGAAGGCGGTGGTGGCCACGTCGGCGTTGGGCATGGGCTACGACAAACCAGACCTCGGCTTCTGCCTGCATGTCGGCTCGCCCGCCACGCCGGTGGCGTACTACCAGCAGATCGGGCGAGCCGGTCGCGCGGTGGCGCGAGCCGATGCCGTGCTGTTGTCGGCCCAAGCCGACGAGCGCATCTGGGAGTACTTCGCGACGGCTTCGATCCCGCAGCCCGACGATGTCGACAAGACGCTGCGGGCACTCGCCGGCGGCCCACGGTCGGTGCTCGAGCTCGACACCCTCACCGGAGTGCGCCGCGGCCGACTGGAGACGCTGCTGAAGATCCTCGCCATCGACGGCAGCGTCGCCAAGGATGGCTCGAAGTGGGCCGCCACCGGTCAGCCCTACGTGCACGACACCGAGAAGTGGAACGCCCTCGCGCTCACCCGGCGTGCCGAGGCCACCCTCATGCGCCGCTACGCGCACGGCGACGGATGCCTGATGGCCTACCTGCAACAGGCACTCGACGACCCATCGCCTGCAGCCTGCGGCCGCTGCTCGGTGTGCACCGGCCTGCTGCCGCACCCGGGTGCACGCCCCAGCGACGAACGCCTGCATGCGGCGCGCCAGCACTTGCAGGGTGTCGATGTGGTGATCGAGCCGCGCAAGCTGTGGCCGCAAGGTGTCGCCAGGAAGGGCAAGATCGCCGGGTCGGGTGTGGGCCGTGCGGTCGCGTTCGCCGACGACGCCGGCTGGAGCGAGGAGCTGCTGGCGCTGCAACGCACGGGCTACGGCAGCGTGCCGCCGGCGCTGATGGCAGGTGCGGTGGAAGTGCTTCGCCGGTGGGCCAAGGTGTGGTCGGTGCGGCCGGTTGCTGTGGTCGCCGCGCCCGCGTACTCGGTGGAGATGGCGGCCAATCGAGCGCTGGCGGCACACGTCGCCGGTGTCGGCAAGTTGCCGCTGCTCGACCTGTTCAGCTGGAGCGGCCCACAGGTGCCCACCGACACCTCCAGCGCGCCGGTGGTCGCGCACCTCGAGCAGGCCATCCGACTCGACACATCGATCGCGGTACCGACCGGGCCGGTGCTGCTGTGCGCGACCACCATGCGCACGGGTTGGGCGCTCACCGTCGGCGGCGCACTCCTGTACGAAGCCGGATGCGCGTCGACGATGCCGTTGGTCATCCATCGCCTACCCTGACCCCAACGTCGCCTGAGCGACACGCATGACCTCTGCCTCTTGGCGGTGGGAGCGGTGCGGCGTAGGAGGGAGATGCGCCAGCCATGTGGTGCGGTCGACGGTCCGGCGTAGCGCCGGCCATCGGTGGCCCACATGACGGCCTTGCGAGGAGGTGTTCGAGATGAACGCACTGGACCCTGGCTGGTTCCCGGACCCGATGGGGCGTCACGAGTACCGGTGGTGGACGGGCTCGGCGTGGGGCGAGCACGTGTCGGACCGTGGGCTCACCGTGATCGACCCGGTGGCGTCGGCGCCACCGGCGGCAGCGTCTCATGCGACGAGTCAGCCGGCATATCAGCCAGCCGCGGCGTACTCACCGGCCGCGGCCTATCCGCAGGTGACGGCTACCGGCGCGCCCCCGAGCAGCGCTGCCGCCGGCATCGGCTGGGCCACGTTCGTCGGTGCCGCGATCGCCGGCGCCAGCGCGCTGTTGAGCTGGGTGGACACCTCGTTCTCCTCCGTCAACGGCTTCGACGTGCCCGCCGCGTTCCTCGTCGACTACGAAACGGGCTTCGACAGCGGGTTCAGCGTCGGGCTGGTCGCGCTGGTGCTCGCCGCGGCAGCGATGCTGGCGGCCGTCGTTCGGCAGCCGGCGATGCGGCAGTTGGGGCGAGTCGCAGGTTCGGGCTTGGTGGCGGTGGGCGTGCTCTTCGTCGTTCAGCTGTACCGGCTCGCCGACGCCTCGGATGTGTCGATGAGCGACTTGCTGGGTGTGGCCCCGTTCGCGGCCATCGTCGGTGGGGTGACCGTGCTGGTCGCCAAGGGTCGCTGACACGCCGTCGCTGACACGCCGTTGCTGGCACGCCGTTACTGACACGGGTCGCTGGCGCGCGAGGCCCCGTGTGATCCTGCCCGATACCCTTGCCGGTATGGGACCGGTCCGCGCAACACCGGTGTGGCTCGGCCGCACTCGTGTACTGGTGGTGGTCGGCAAAGGCGGGGTCGGCACCAGCACGGTCGCTGCCTCGTCGGCACTGCTGGCGGCCAAGGGTGGCGCCGACGTCCTGCTCGTCGCCGTCGATGGCAAGCCCGGGCTGGGGCCGTTGCTGGGCGGGCAGCCGCTCGGCCCGGCCGAGCAGACGCTGCGCACCTTCACCCGTGGCGGTGGCCGGGTGCGCGGGCGCACGATCTCGCCGGAGCAGGCGTTCGGCGACTACCTGGAGCTGAAGGGCTTCGGCCGGCTGTTGCGGCGGGCAGCATCGGCCGCCTCGTTCGACCTGATCGCAGGGTCGACCCCGGGGATGGAGCACTTGCTCGTGCTGGGCAAGATCAAGGAGCTCGACCGCGAGAAGGCAGCCGATCTGATCATCGTCGACGTCCCGCCTGCCGGGCATGCGGCGCCGTTCCTCCGGTCGGCTTCCGCGCTGCAGCGAGCAGTGGCCAGCGGCCCTGTGCGCGACCAGGCCGACGAGGTGTCGGCGCTGCTGGCCGATCATCAGCGCTGCCAGTGCGTGCTGGTCACGTTGCCCGAGGAGACGCCGGTCAACGAAGTGGTGGAGCTGGCCTACGACCTGGAGGACGACCTCGGCCTCGCCTTGGCCCCGCTGGTGGTGAACGCATGCTGGCCCGAGCGCCCCGGGCTGTCGATGAGCGCCGCCGCGGCAGCCAAGCAACAGCACATGACGCTGCCGGCCGCCACCAGGCGGGCACTCGACGGCGTGGTTCGCTTCGGCCGGGCGCGGCTCGACAGCCAGCACGAGCAGTTCGCGCGGCTCGACGAAGCGCTGCCACTGCCGCGTGTGCAGCTGCCGCGCCTGCCTGCAGCGCGCCTGCTGCCCGCACATCTCGACCTGCTCGCCAGTGCGTTGGCGGCCGAGCCGATCATGCCGCAACGAGTCTCGCAATGAGCACGCTCCAGTCCGTGGTGCACGACGCGTCGCTGGTCGTCACGTGCGGCCCGGGTGGCGTGGGCAAGACCACCACCGCAGCCGCGCTGGCGCTGGCCGCTGCGCGAGCCGGTCGCCGGGTCATCGTGGTCACCGTCGACCCCGCTCGGCGTCTTGCCGACACGCTGGGCATCGATGCCTCCGCTCGCTCGCACGACCCGGTGGAGGTGGTCGGCGCCACCACGCATCCCACCGGCTCGCTGTGGGCGCAGATGCTCGATGCCGAGTCCACCTTCGATCGCATGATCGCCGATCGTGCCGGCGACGAGCAGCGGGTGCAGGCCATCCTGTCGAACCCCATCTACCGCAGCATCGCCGGCTCGCTCGCGGGAGCGCAGGAGTACATGGCCATCGAGCGCCTGCACCAGCTGTGGACCAGCGGCGAGTACGACCTGATCGTGATCGACACGCCGCCCTCGCGGCACGCGATCGACCTGCTTGCCGCACCCGACCGCCTGGTGACGTTCTTCAGCCATCCCGTCTACCGAGTGCTCACCGTGCCGGGCCGATCTTTCGCACGGGTCACCAATGCGGGCTCGTCGGCGTTCCTGTGGGCCATCCGCCGGCTCGCCGGCCCGAAGGTGGTGGAGGACACCATCGAGTTCTTCCGCTCCCTGTCCGGCATGGAAGCCGGCTTGCGCCAGCGTGCCGCCGAAACGGCGCAGATCCTGCGCAGCGAGGAGACTGCCTTCGTGCTCGTCTCCAGCCCGCGGGCGGAAGCGATCGACGAGGCCGTGCACCTCGCGGGGGCCTTGCGCGATGGCGGGTTCCCGCTGCATGCCATGGTGGTCAACCTCGTGCACCCCACGCCGGCACCGCTGGGCATGGAAGTGCCCGCCGATCTGCCGCCCGGCCCGCTGACCGACCAGTTCGACCTGCACCGCGAGCTCACCGCGCTGGTGGCAGACGAGGCGCGCGAGATGAACACGCTGCGAACCCTGGCGGATGATGCGGCATTGGTCGAAGTGCCCTTGCTCGACGACGTGCAGGATCTTGCCGGGCTCGCCGTGTTGGGTGGGCACCTGCTGTCGACCGCCGGGTGATCGCGGTCGATCCGCCGTCGGCATGGCCGGCGCCGGCGTGGGTCAGCCGTTGATCTTGCGCGCCATCGTCTCGTGGTACATCGCGATCTTGCACTCGCGTGACGACAGGATGTGCTCGGTGTATCCGCTGGATCGTTTGGTGCGCTGCAGCTGTTCGTAGATGGCGATGTCTTCGCCCACCACGCCCTTCAGCGTGGCCCAGTGGGCCATCGTGTGGTCGTAGTACGCCGCGTAGTCTGGGTCGGTTCGGTCGCCCGGGTGGATGAGCTCCCAGCACTTGAAGCGAGTGCGATCGACGTCGATGGGGATCGGGGTGAACAGCTGCACGTGCCCCGGGTTGCAGTTGAACACCGTGTTGGGGAACACCACGTAGTGGCAGATCGCGAAGCGGTGGTGATCCCACGTCGCCTCCAGCTGCTCCATGAACTCGGGGCGCGGCACGAACGCCATGTAGTTGTCGCCGAGGACGTGGAACGACAGCTCGCGCGCGGCCTTGGTGAACTCGGGCGTGACGTGGTGCAGCTGGGTGACGTGGTACACCTCGTTGAACCCGTCGACGACGGCCTTGTAGCTCACCGGCACATCCCACTCCACCACTTCGTGGAGCACCATGTCCTCCATGTGGAACTCGCCCAGGTCGGCAACGATCTCGGGCCCGATGGAGTCGAGCAGTGCCGGTGCCTTCTCCGGCCCGGCGAGGTTGATCCACACCCAGCCACCCCATTCGCCGGCGGCGACCGCCGGCGCCCGCACATCGAGGAGGTGGCCGGCGTCGAAGTCGTCCCGCTCGGGCACGCCGACCAGCTTGCCGGTGGTGTCGTACACCCAACCGTGGTACGGGCAGGTGAAGCGACGAGCCCCACAGCCCTGCATCTCGCCGACGATGGCGGGGCCTCGGTGGCGGCACACGTTGTGGAACGCGGCGAGCGTGCCGTCGACCTGGCGGGTGATGATCACCGTCTCGCCGTGCCCCTCGTAGGTGATCCAGTCGCCCGCCCCTGGCACTTGTTCGCTGCGGCCGGCGATGAGCCAGTGCGTGGCGAGCACCTTGCTGCGCTCGGCCTGGAACTGCGCGGGATCGGTGTACGGGTCGCGACTCATCCTGCTCGGGCCGTAGTCGGGGATGTGCTGCACCCCTGGGCCCAGTCGTGCCGGCAGATCACCACGACGTGCGACGTGCACCATGAGAGCTTCCTTTCGTCGCGCGCCGTCGGCGCCCCGTAATACAACATCTGTTATGTATCAAGCGTTGTATGTTCTTGTCAATGCCCAAGTTCGTGGATGTCGCCGAGCGTCGCGCGCAGCTCGCCGCTGCCGCCGCACGCATCATCGGTCGTGCCGGCATCGGGGCGGTCACCCTGCGCGAGGTGGCCGCCGAGGCCGGCTGGACGACGGGTGCGCTCACTCACTACTTCGCCGACAAGCAGGAGCTGCTCGACCTGACGATGGAGGCCTCGCTGGCGGCGCGGCGCGAGAAGTGGAGCGTTGCCCGGGCGATGCTGCCGCCCGACGTCGTGCTGCGCCAGACCCTGCTCGACGCGCTGCCCACCGACGACACGGCCAGGTTGCACTGGACGGTCACGCTCGCCTTCGTCGCGCAGGCGGCAAGCGAGCCGCGGCTGGCGGCGCGCCAGCGTGAGGCGTACCAGGCGTTCGTGGCCAACCTCGCCGAGCTCATCGAGGCGTCGGGCGGCGCGGCCGGCGACGAGGCGGTGAGCGCGGCGGTGCGGTTGAACACCACGCTCAACGGCGTCTGCCTGCAGGCGCTCTACGACCCGGAGGCATGGCCGGCCGAGCGACAACGAGCGGCGATCGAGGCGGCGTTGACCGCCGGCTCGCTGTGATGACCGGCTGCGAGGTTCGTGCCGTCAAGGAGGCCCTCGTTGGGTTGTGCTTCGCATGCGGTACTCCACGGTCCGCTACTCGAGAACTCCGGCCCTTGCGGGCCATCACCGCTCTCTTTCACGAACCGGTTTCCCGCATGCTCCACACGACGAGGACCATCTTCACGGCACGAACTTCTGCGTCGGACCTGTTGCCCGGCTGGTTGCTACTCGGTGGCTCGGTTCGCGGCTGCGGATGCAACCACCCCGGCACCCACCAACGCAGCTGCGATGGCGACCGTGGCGGTGGTGCTGGAACCGGTACGGGGGAGAGTGGGCGAGGTGTCGGAAGTGTCGCCGACGTCGTTGCTGGTCGTGGCTTCCAGCGCCGCGGTCGGCGAGGTGGGCGAGACCGCCGGCGAGGTGGGTGTGACTGCCGGGGTGTCTTCCTCTGCGGGTGGGGTGACGCACACACCCGCTCCGGAGAGCGCCATGCTGAGGCCACTGGGCAGATCGGGGCAGCGGGCGTCGATGCCGCCGAGGCGAGCACGATAGAAGGGCATCAGCTCGTTGAGGTCGATGCAGAGCGTGACGGGCACGGGCTGCGCCAAGCAGCACGAGTGCAGCCGGCCGGCCAGCGCATCGGCCTGCGACAGGAAGAACCGGTGAGGCGCGGCCAGGTGGCATGCCCTGCCGCTGCAACGCGTCTTGGTTGCCGAGCCCGAGGGGGTGGTGAGCGGCGTGCCCCAATCGGGGTTCAGACGCCACAGCGTGTGCTGGCTGGCCGCAGCCGACGCCTTGCCGGCACTGAGCCCAGCCGCACCGACTACGCCGCCGCTGAGCACCGCCAGCAGACGACGGCGAGAGATCGATTTGGTCATGGCACAGTCACCTTCGGCCGGGTTCGTGCCGTCAAGGAGGTCCTCGTTTTGTTGTGCTTCCCACCCGGTACTTTGCGATCCGCTACTTGAGTACTCCGGCCCGAAGGCCATCACCGCACTCTTTTGCAGACCGCTTTCCCGGATGTTCTTCACTACGAGGACCATCTTCACGGCACGAACTGTTTCGCTTGTCGGGCCCGCTCTTGCATCCCGACGAGTTGAAGATACACGTCAGATCCTGAAAAAGCCAGCACGAACGCCGCAAGAGATCGTCAAGACGACGGTCACTTCGCGTGGTCGTCGGTCCGGTCGCCACACTCCCTTTCGGGACCTTCGCGAGGCTCCACGCTGGTACTTCGCGAGCGAGACGGCCGGTCGCTCGCGAGTGTCGCGGCCCTGAGGCATTCGCCGTCGCGCCGCGCCGATCGTGTCGGGCCCGAAGCGTTCGGTGGCAGAATCTGAGGGCTGGCGGCGAGGTGGGCACTGAATGGATGCTCGCTGGTTCTCTTCCTTCTACCGAATGACGTCGAGGTTGAGCACTCGCAACGCGTCAATTGGCTCTTCCTGTGCAGTGACCGTGTGGTGAATGAGGCGACGGCGATGCCACGCATCATCGACGTCTGGTGCGCCGACGGCGTGTGCGGCACGAGGTGTGTGGCACGCTCGCGGGATGGCGTACGACACAGTGTTCGGATATTGCTGGCCGCAGACCATCGGGCCCGGCGGAGAGCTTGACCTCCACCTCTCGTCGGCCGGTGGTCGCACGGTTGCCGTGGAGGTGGCCCGCGTGGGCGCCGCGCGTGAGGTGGTCTGGTCGGGCGACGTCGTCGCCGGCGATCATCCCGTGCCCGCGCGTGCGTACGAACTGGGCTGCGACTGGCCCGCCGCAACCACGCTGCGTGCCGAGCCCGGTTGGCGTTCGGGCTACTACGAGGTGGTGCTCACCATCGATGTCGATGGCAAGGCGCGTCGCGACCACGCCTTCTTCGTGCTGCGCCCGCCGGCAGGCGCGCCCAACACGATCCTGCTGCAGCTGGCCACCAACACGTGGCATGCGTACAACGACTTCGGTGGCCACAACCTGTACACCGGTGCCACCACCTCCTCGCTGCAACGGCCGATGGCCCGCGGCTACCTGTACAAGCCACCGGGCGCGGGCCGGCGGGTGACCACCACGCACCCGCCCGACCCCGACATGAACACCCACGTCGGGTACCTGCGTCAGCACAAGCTGTCGCCGTACGCCGGCTCGGCGGGCTGGCCCGACTGGGAGCTGCCCTTCCTGCAGTGGGCCGAGCGCGCGGGTTACGGCATCGATGTGTGCACCAACGCCGACCTCGAGGACCACCCATCGCTGCTCGACGGCAAGCGCCTGCTGCTGTCGGTGGGGCACGACGAGTACTGGTCGGGGCCGATGCGCGACACGACCGAGGCGTTCATCGCCCGTGGTGGCAACGTGGCCTTCTTCTCCGGCAACACCTCGTTCTGGCAGGTGCGGTTGGAAGAGCGCGATGGCCCAGCGACGAAGATGGTGGGTTACAAGGGCCAGTTCAAGAACGACCCTGTCTTCGGCACCGATCGCATCAGTGAGCTCACCAGCATCTGGAGCGACCACCTCATCGGTCGGCCGGAGAACCACATGACCGGGGTCAGCTTCTCGCGCGGTGGCTACCACCGCATCGGCAAGCGGGTCACCAGCGGTGCCGGGGGCTACACGATCCATCGTCCCGACCACTGGCTGTTCGAAGGCACCGGCATCGGCTACGGCGACGTGCTGGGCGCCGGAGCCACCATCGTCGGCTACGAGTGCGACGGCTGCGACTTCACCTCTCGCGACGGCCTGCCCTACCCGACGGGTGAAGACGGCACGCCCGCCACCTTCACCATCTTGGGTACCGCACCGGCCGCGCACTTCACCCGCACCACCGCGGCGCGCCCGCCCAAGCCGCACGAGCCGGCGGAGGACGAGTTCATCGCCGGTCGCCTGTTCGGCACTCGCGACCCTGCTGTCGTGGAGCGAATCGCGCACGGCCACGCCGTGCTCGGCAGCTACACCTCGGCAGGCGGGGGCACGGTGGTCACCTCCGGTTGCACCGACTGGGCGCACGGCCTCGCCGGCCGCGACCCGCAGGTGGAGCGCATCACCGCCAACGTGCTCGACCGGCTCGGTTGATCAGCCAGCGAGCACGGCCGCGAGTTCGGCTGCGAGTTCGGCTGCGCTCAAGCCTGTTCGTGCCAGCGGGCGAGGGTGCAGCGGAACTCGTAGGTGCCGTCGTCCACGTCGATGGTGGCGATCACTCTCGCACTGGTGTCGGGGTTGACGCGTTCGACCCGCACGCCGGGGGCGAGGTCGCCGACGGCCAGCGCGCCGATCGGGAGTACGCCGATCGTGCGGGTGCCCACGTCGTTGGCGCTGATGTCGTCCTCTTCGATCACCTTCACCTCCACACCGTTCACGTACACCGTGAACGCGGGCAGCCATTGCGAGAGGTCGCGCACGTCATCGTCGTCGAAGTCGCCGATCTCGTCGTTGGAGATGGCTCGCAGCACGACGCCATCGGTGCTCAGCGTGAGCGCGATGTCGTCGGACCCCCAACCGGAGGTCTCCTCGGTGCACACCAGGTGTGGCTTGCCCAGCAGGCCGCCCAGCAACATGGTGACGGTCCAGTTCAACCGCAGGTCGAACGACAGCGGATTGCCGGCGGTGTTCTTGCGTTGCACGGTCACGTAGAAGCGCTGGTTGTCCTTGGCCTTCCACTGCAGCGTCATCGGTGCGCTGTCGGGCCCGGCCGTGGTCTCCAGCGTGAGCACCGGTGCGCCGGAGTCGGCGAACACGCTCACCATTGCACCGTCGTCGGCGTGGTCCTGCGGTGTCACCGTCAGGGTCAGCTGGATCTCGTCGTTCACCGGCACGCGCGGGGTGTCGATCACGAACCACTTCGAGTCGGTGTCGTCACCAGGAGCCAGCGACTGATCGAGGTTGAGGAACTGCCCGGCAGGAAACTGCTCGTGATAGTTGACCTCTGGCACGACGTCGATCGCCTCCCACGGCGAGGCCCCCGTGTGCCGATGAGCGAAGAACCGGTAGCCGGCCTCGCTGCGTCGGCTGCCGCAGAACACCTTCACCAGGAACGGCGCCGACGGCAGCACGAACTTGGTGCCGCGGTCCGGGTTCACCTCGTTTCGGTACGGCTGACGAGGAAGGCTGAGGTCGGTGTCGAGGTAGACCTCGAAGCGCACGTCGTTGTTGCTCAGAACGCGGAACTCGTAGGTGCCCAGCCGATCGAAGCGATACCAGCGAACCTGGCCGGGTACCAGCTTGTTCACGTCCGTGAAGTCGGGGTCGGCGTCGGCGAGCTTCGCCAGGTTGGGGGCGTTGTCCTGCATCCGCCGGTGCAGGTCGCAACCCAATGGGCGATGATCCGACAGGTACGACACACCGTCCACGCCGGGCTTCACGGTGGCGAGCGCGTGGTCGACGTACACGTGCTGCGCAACCATCGCGCTCCCGGCGTTGCGGAACAGGTAGTCCAAACGTTGCTCGGCCGGCGGGTAGACCACGTTGGCGGTGGGCCCAGGGTCGCGCAGCCCGGCGAGCGCGCCTGGCGGCAAGGCAGCGGCCGCGCCGACGCACTGCTCGCGCCCCCACACGTCGATCAACCGATCCGACCACAGCGAGCCCGCCGTGAGGAAGAGAGCGCCCCACTCTTCGGTGAACTGATCGAGAGTGACAGCCTGTTGACCGCCGCAGACGTTGAAGTCGCCCATCGCGAACACGTTGGCGGTGCCGGACCCAGCCGTGACCTCATCGATGAACGCAGCCGACTCGGCGAACTGGCCGGCACGCTCGGTCTTGTTCTCGCTCACCTTGTCGCTGTCGGCCTGCGTGTGCGACGCGAGCACGTGGAACACGTCGCCATCGGGCCGCTGGATCTCGGCGTACAGCATGCCCTTCGCCGCCCAGGCGTCGGCGCCGGTGGAGCTGACGTACGGCATGAAGCCGACGGATGGAAAGCCCAACGGCGTCAACTCGCCGATCGCGAACGGGTTCAGCGCGCTGAGGATCTGCTGCGTGAGCGGCTTCAGCGTGAACGGATGGCGGCTGAACAGCATCAGCCCCGAGTCCTCCATCTTGGGAGTGCCGAGCGCGAACCAACTGGCCAACAGACCGAGGCCGGTGTGGTCCAGGAAGAACGCTGCCGGGTTGATCGGCAGCGACGGCTTGCCCGGCCACGCGATGTTCATGACCGCGAAGTCGGCCTTGGTGACGGCATACGGCCAGCGCGCCGCAAGCTCCGTCGCGAAGATGTCGCGGGCGTCCTCGTCGAACACTTCGTTGAGACACACCACGTCGTAGTCGCGTGCGCTGTTCAACAGGTTGTCGCTGATCAGCTTGGCCCGCTCCTCGCAGGTCTCGCTGGGTGGGATCGACATGTCGGCCCCGGCTTCCATCGCCCACGAGCGACACTGCACGTTGTAGGTGACCATTCGGAGCGAGCCACTCACTTCGCGCTGCCTTCCGTGATGCCGGTGACCCGGTCGAACAAGTAGCTGCCGTCGTCGCGTCGCCCGTTGAGGAAGTCGGCAGCCACCACCTCGCTGAGCGTGAACACGTAGCGGCGTATGCGGTTCCAGCCGATGTCGGCAACGACCAGTTGGTTGCCCGTCGCGGTCATCGAGCTGACCAGGCCGAGACCGGAGTTCTCGTCGATCACCGTGGTGACCACGTTGTCGGCAGAGACGTGCACGATGCGGCGGTTGGCCAGATCGCTCACGAAGACCCCGCCGTCGTCGGTGCTGGCGATCGCGGTCGGCGCCGTGCGGGTGGCTCCCTGGAGGTCGACCGACTGCCAGGTGACGCCGGCATCGTGCGAGCGGCGCAGCGTGCCGTCGCTCATCGTCACATCGAGGTCGAAGACGCCGGTGGCCGCGACGGCCATCGGCGCATTTGCTCCGGCGTCGATGATGGTCGTCGGGTTCGTGCCGTCCAGGTCGTCGAACCGCTCGAGGCGCCGGCCCGCGACGTACACGGCCGAGTTGTCGTCGATGGCGATCGACCGCGGCCACGGGCCGGTGGGGAACGCGTGCCACTCGTTCGTGGACGGCGTGTGCACGACGACCCGATCGGTGCCGTGATCGGCGAGCGCGATGTGACCATCGCGGATGACCGGGGCCATCGGAGCGGTGAGCGGCCCGATGGAGGCCGGTGGCACCCGTGCGAGCGCGCCTGCCGGTGCATCGAGCGCGGGTACGAGCAGGAGTCTGCGATGGCGCAGGTCGGTGAGAACGAACATGCCTACTCAGACGCCCGTCAGCGCCGTGCGATACAGATTGCCGCAGTGGCGGAGCGATGTGCGAGCGTCGCCTCGACGAACCCGACGGGCTCAGTTGAGTTGCGTGCCGGTCGGTTCGTCCCGGGTGGCGTCGGGGAGCTCGTTGTCGAACGTCATCGATCGAACCACACCCCATGCGGCTTGGCGCGACGAGTCGTGCCCGGTGACGGCAATCAGGAACGGCCCTCGCTCGATCGCCAGCAGGTGGCCGGGCTGGGTCGCCGTGACGGTCGCCGTGCGTGGCACATCGGCGAGCAGCGCCACTTCGCCGAAACCCTCGCCGCGCCGGACCGTGCGCATCAGCACGGCCGACATCACCACATCGAAGGCGCCATCGGCCACGGCGTAGAAGCGATCGCCGGAGTCGCCTTGGTGGATGACCACCTCGCCTGCAGCCACCGGCAACTCGATCGCGCTGCGAGCGACGGCCTCCAGCGCCAAGGTGGGCAGCGGTGCGAACACCGGCAAGCGGTGCAACAGGCTCATCGCGACAACCGGCACATCGGCTCCGTCGTCGGCGCTTCGCAACGGCCGGATCAGCGAGACTGCGAGCACGCCGTACACGCAACCGACGCCGACCAGTGCAACACTCGCGCCCGAGACTGCGATCAGCGTCTGCGCCAACAGCGAGCCGGCGATCAGGCCGATGCCCGAGCTGGTCTCCAGCGCTCCGAACACGCTGGCCAGCTGCGACGGTGGAGCCGATCGTTGCAGCAGCACACGCGCCATCAGGTCGAGGAGTGATCGGCTGCACCCGAGAACGGGCAGCGCCAGGCCCGCCATCAACAAGGTGATGTTCGCTCCGAACGCGATGCATGCGGTGGCGATGAGGGCCAGCGCCAGCAGCATCTGCGGCGCGAGCCTTGGCCGGCGCACTGCCCGCCCGGCCACGCCGATGCTGAGGAACGCGCCGGCACCGAACATCGTGGTGAGGATGCCCGCCCCAGCGGCCCCGAGATCGAGATGCTCGCCGGCGATCACCACCAGGATGATGTCGAACGCGCCGACCAGCACGTATTGGCCCATGGCCGCAGCGAGCACGCCACGGGCACCCGGCCGGCGACCCACCCGCACGACGTTGGCGAACGGGCTCAGCAGCGCGCCTGACAGCCGGGCGGCGAGCGTGCGACGAGGGCGGCGCGACTGCGCGGTGTCGTTGTCGTTGTCGTCGTTGTCGTTGTCGTTGTTGTCGTCGGCTGCCGGCGGGCCGTGGCGCACATCAACCGTTGCCGTGGCGGCAGCCAACGCAACCAGCCCGGTGCAACCCATCAGCACCATGCCGCCCCCGCCCAGTTGCAGCAACCCGGTCGCCGCCAGCGGGCCGAGCAGCACGCTCGCGCTCTCGCAGTGACCAACGCGCACGTTGGTCGTCGTCAGCTCGAGCGATGAGCGCACCAGGGCCGGCAGCAGCACGGCACCTGCCGGTCGTAGGGCGGTGACCGCCGTGAAGGCCAGCGCTGTGCCAGCGACGGCGATGACCACTGGGCCTTCGGCCAGCGCACACGCGGCGGCGCTGCCGTAGCCGAGCGTCTGGGCCGCAAGGCTGCACCACCGCACGGTTGCCGGACGGTGCCGCTGTGCCAGCCGCGCCGTGGTGGCCGAGAGCAGCAGGTACGGCGCCAGCGCAGCAAGCGACGCGTAGCCAGCAGCGCGTGCACCGCCGCGTTCGAACGCATACACCAGCAGGCCGATGAGGGCAGCCCACTCGCCGATGACGGCGAGGAAGTGGCTGACGAGGTAGCGATGGACGTCGGCACTGCCTCGCTGGCGGCCGCTGTCGGCGGTGCTCATCGGTCCTCGAGTGGCAGCGCGTGTCTGAGCACCTGGGGAAACTACTCCAGCCCGTGCGAGTGTGGCGGTGAGGCCCGGCGGCGCTCGACGCGGCGCAGTACGGTGCCCGCATGGCCCGCTTCGACATCCTCCGCGAGCTCTCCGAGAGCGACGAACGGGCCGTGCTGGCCATGGCGCGACGTCGTAAGTTCCGGCACAACGAAGCCATCTTCCGCGAGGGAGATCCGGGGGATTCCGTGCACCTCATCGACAAGGGTCACGTGGCGGTACGCCTCACCACCCCCGCCGGTGAGGTGGCCACCTTGCGCATCCTCGGCCCGGGCGACCTGTTCGGAGAACTTGCCGTGCTCGACCCTGGCCCACGCATGGCCACCACCGTGGCGCTCGATGCGGTGGAGACGTTGTCCCTGCATCGCACCGTTGTCGATCAGTTGCGCGCCGACCACACCTCGGTCGACCGGGTGTTGCTCACCGCGTCGCAGCGCGAGGTGCGCCGTCTCTCCGCTGCCCTGTCGGAGGTGCTCTACACGTCGGTGCCAACGCGCCTCGCACGGCATCTGGTGCGCCTCGCGGAGGTCTTCGCAGGCGATGTGCTGCCGCTCACCCAGGACGATCTGGCCGGCTTGTGCGGCACCACTCGCCAGACCGCCAACCAGGTGCTGCAAGAGCTGCAAGCCGCAGGGGTCGTCGTGCTCGGCCGCGGCAAGGTGACGATCGTCGATCACGCGCACCTGGCCCGCGCTGCTCGCTGACAGCTCGATCGCGCCCGGTCGCTCACTCCGACGCCGCGAAGCGCCGCGTGAAGCTGCGAGCCCACGGCACCTGCCGCTGCACCTTCGAGCTGGGCGATGTGGTCAGGGCCCTCGGCTCGTGCTCGGCAGCGCGAGGGGTGCGGGGCTTGGCATCGCGGAACTGACGACGCTCGAGACCTTGGGCGATGAAGTTGGCGGCAAAGACGGAGTGGTTCATGGCCGCATCGTCCACCGCGTGGCAGATGCGCGCCGTCGGCTGGTCGACGTTGGAACCGTCAGGAAGTCGACACAACCGTGCCGGCCTCAGGCCAATGCGAGGATTCGCTGCACGTTCTCCGCCTCGAACGACTCGGCGGGGCCCATCTCTGGGCCGGCGAGGCTGGACAGCATCAGGCCCAGCATCAGTCCGTCCGACATCATCTGCCCGCTGAACGCGACTCGCCGCGCCTGCCCTTCAGGGGTGAACGTGCACCGCAGCTCCGTGGCCACGTGCACCACCACTCGCAGCCGGCGCATGCGCTCCGATCGTTCCTGGGCGTACCCCTCGAACGCTGCAGCAGACCAGTCGTCGCCGGCCAGCAGCACGTCGGTGACCGCTCGCGCGTCGCGCATGGCGACGCTCAACCCCTCGCCGATCAGCGGGTCGGACCAACCCGCCGCATCGCCCACCAGCACCACGCCATCTGCCATCGGTCGGTCGGTCCACGCGTCGGTGCCCACGTAGAACGAGCACGGTCCGGCCGGCTGCGCGTTCGCCAATCGTTCGCTGTTGGGCACGCACTCCAATCGGAACGCGTCGAGCATGTGCTGCGTGCGCTCGGGCCCGGCGTTGGCAGGCCCGGGTTCGCATGCCAGGTACAGCCGCACGTACCCGTTGGGGCGAGGGAACGCGAGGAAGTGCCGGTTGCCCTCGTTGCCGAGGAAGGCAGCGTCGCTGCCCCAATCGGCGTCCTTCACCAACAGCCCGCCGAGCGTTGCCCGCGACTCGATCTGCGCGAGCGGAATGCCGAGTGCGCGGCGCACGGTCGACTGCCGCCCGTCAGCGCCGATGACCAGCCGGCACGGCACCTCGTAGACGATGCCGTCGAACTCGTAGCGCACGATCGGCGAGGTGTCGGAGGCGGCGATCACATCGACGTCGCCCACACCGCGCACGATGTGGGCGCCGCGCTGCTGCGCCAACGTGTTGAGCGCCTCGGATGCCTGGGGATGGCCGACGCACATCGCGCCGGGAACGTCGGGCAGCAACATGCCCAGCGGTATCGCGCTCGCCTCGGCGGTGACCGGGTCGATGTGCTCGCCGTAGGTGACGAAGGCGTTCGTGTATCCGCCACCGGCCTCGAGCAGCGTCTGCTCCAACCCCAGCCGCAGCATCTCGGCGACGCCCCACGGCTGCATGTACTCGCCGCGCACCTTGTCGCGATAGGTGGTCTGGCGCTCCAGCACCAAGACGCTCACGCCGGCAGGTGCCAGTGCGGCGGCGATCGACGACCCGGCGATGCCCCCACCGACCACGACTACGTCGAACTGTTCCATGACGAGCCCTCTCTGCTTCGGCGCCCGGGGCCGCCACAGGCCGCGACAGTACTGCACCAGGTGCTTGTCGAGGACGGGCCGACCGCAGTCAACTCTCGCGCACCCTCTCCGCACGGCTCGCCCATCGGCTTGCCCCGCCACTGGATGAACGAGGAATGCGGTGGCGCTAGCGGCTGACCGGCTTGGCGGTGCCCCACAGGATGCTCGCCGCTGCCAGCGAGATGAACACGAGGACGTAGATCGCGAACGGGCGCACCGTGCCGTCGAAGGCGCTGCTTGCCATGCCGCCCAGCAAGGCCCCGCCAGCCGCCGTGACGGTGGCGATGATGGACGACGCCGTGCCGGCCACGTGTGGCAGCGGCTCCATTGCCAGTGAGTTGCTGTTCGGCGACAGCCCCTGCACCAGCGGCAGCACCACGCACAGAGCCAACGTGAACAGCCAGAAGTTGGGCTGTCCCTCGCCGGTGAAGGAGACGGCCACCAGCCCGATCGCGGCCACCACTCCGATGATCGCCTGGCCGCGCACGAGCGGGATGACGCCGAGGCGACCGACGAGCCGGGCGTTGTTGAGCGAGTTGATGGCCAAGAGCACGGCGATGACACCGAAGAACAGAGGGAACCAGGCGCCGTACCCGTACACGTCCTCCAGGATCACCTCGGAGCTGCCCAGGTAGGCGGTCATGGAGGCGAACAGGAACGTGATCGCGACGGTGAGCGCCATCGTCTGGCGATGCGTCACCACTTCCAAGCCGGCTTGGCCGACAGCGCGCCATGTGAACGGTCGTCGACGATCCACCGGCAGGGTTTCGGGCAGCCGACGGGCCCACAACGCCAGCAGCCCGGCGACGACCGCGGGGAACCAGAACACGGCTCGCCACGGCAGCACGGCGATGAGCCCGGCACCGACGCCAGGAGCCACGATCGGCACCAGCAGGAACACAGCCATGATCATCGACATCAGGCGCGCCATCGCATCGCCGTCGTAGCGGTCGCGGATCATGGCCACGCTCAGCGAGCGAGGGCCGGCGGCGCCCACACCCCACACGAAGCGCGCGATCACGATCAGTTGCCACGACGGCGCGAGTGCTGCGGTGGCGGCACTGACGGCGTACAGCGCCAGGCCGGCGAACAGCGGGATGCGCCGCCCGAACCGGTCGGAGGCCGGCCCGTACAGCCAAGGGCCGGCTGCCAAGCCCAGGAAGTAGGCCGTGACGATCCACGTGACTTGTGTGGAGTCGGGGGCCATGCCGAACTGCTGGCGAATCTCGGGAAACGCCGGCAGCATCAGGTCGATGCCGACCGCAGTGGTGGCCATGAGCGCGGTGACGAGCAGGATGAACTCGCGCCCGGTCGCGACGCCCTTGGTGCCCGCCTGCTGCTCGCCGATCGTGGCATGGTCGACATCGGGCAACGGCACGGGTGCCACGATACGAGCGAGTCGTCTACCGCCAACTACCGGCGTTCGGGTGCGGGTTGGTTGCTGAACAGGCCGCCTCGGCGACTGGAGGCAACGGTGACGCGCTGCATCTCGCGGTCGTACATGGGGTAGTGGTCGCCACTGGCGAAGTGCTGCGACGCCCAGTTGTCCCAGATCACCACCGTGTTGCGCCGCCAGCGCAGGCGCATCTGGAACCGAGGGTGACGAGCGAACGCGAACAAGCGCTCGAGCACGGCTGCGCCGGCAGCGTCGCCCATGCCGACCATGCGCTCGGTGAAGCTCTCGTTCACGTACAAGACCTCTCTGCCGCTCACCGGGTGGCGCACGATCACGGGGTGCTCGGCGGTGGTGTCGTCGCTGGTGGTGGAGAGGCTCCGCTGTCGGTCGGTGTGCCCGTACCCCTCCAGGAACCGGAAGCCGTGCGCCAGTGAGTGGAACGCCCGTCGATCGACGACCTGCGCGCGCAGCTCGTCGGGGAGCGCAGTGCACGCTGCCCGCATGTCGACCCACAGCGTGTCGCCGCCCACCGGTGGGATGAGCTCGGCGCGGAGCACCGCCGCGAACGGTGGATTCGCCTTGCACGACAGGTCGCTGTGCCACACCTCCGACTCCGGCGGGTGAGCAGCGTCGTTGGGGATGATGTTCACCTGCGGAAACCCGGTGACGGACGGGTAGAGCGGATGCGTCGCGCCCACTTCGCCCAAGGCGGCGGCCAGGTCGAGGTGCGTCTGCGGGTCGATCGGCTGATCGCGGAACACGAGCACGGCGCGCTCGACGAGGGCATCGTGGATCTGCTCGCCCAAGGTTGCAGTGAGGTCGGCGCACAGATCGACCCCGCTGACCTCGGAGCCGATGGTGGTGGTGATCGGTGTGAGCTGCATGGTGTGGCTCGGTCACGCAGCCGCGAGACGGTAGACGCTGCTGGCGGTGCCTCGGAACATCGCATCCTGTTCGGTTGCGGAGAAGGTGGCAGCGATCTTCTTCAGCCCGTTCCACAGCACGCCGTAGGAGAGCGACCACCGGTCGATGGGGAAGTTCGATTCGAACATGCACCGGTCGGGGCCGAAGCAGTCGATGGTGTGCAGGTACCAGTCGCGTTGGGCGGCGACGAACTCGTCGGATGTGGGCGGTCGTCGGGCGGTGTGCCACTCGAAGCCGTTGTCGGGCATCGCCAGCCCGCCGAGCTTGGCGACCACGTTCGGGCAGCGGGCGATCTCGGCGATCGTGTCGCGCCAGCCGGCCCGGATCTCGTCGCGCCGCGCCGCATACGGGCCTACGCCCAGTGGTGTGCCGAAGTGGTCGAGCACCATCGTGGTTTGCGGTACCGCACGCGCGAGATCGAGGAAGTCGCCGTTCTGGTAGTGGTAGTGCCATGTGTCGTAGGTGAGGCCGCGGTCGCCCAGCCGCCCGACACCGCGGCGAAACGAGGGGTCGGTGGCGAGGTCGCGAGGTGCCCGGCCCGGGATGCGCAGCGCCTCGGGGTGCTCTGCGCTGGACAGCGCGTGACGGATGCCCTTGAACAAGTGGCCGCCGGCTTCGGCGTGAGCGTCGAGGATCTCGTCGAGATCGGGCCGGCGCAGATCGGCCGATGACACGATGCCACCGATGAGGTGGGCTGGGTCGCGCGCCGATTCGCCGGCGACGAAGCTGGTCTCGCCCACCGACATCAGGTGCTCGGGTGCTGCATGGTCGTAGGCGGCGCCGCACTCCACGAACACCGTGCGCACGATGCGGTGGCCGCCGCCGCTGCTGGTGCCGTCGACGTCGCTGTGCAACTCGTCGAGCCCGTAGGGCAACGCGCCACCCGCTGGCCACAGGTGGTGGTGCGGGTCGACGATCGGTCGCGCAGGGTCGACCACCTCCTCGATCACGAGGTCGAGCCACTCCTGAGTGCCGGGGATGGGGTTCGTCATGCCCACTCATTAGCAGCTCGCTGCCGGTCGGTACGCTGCGCGGATGTTCATCGACAACGACGGAGTAGCACTGCACGTGGCCGATGACGGGCAGCATGACGCCCCGGTGGTGCTCGTCCTGCACGGCATCACGTCGTGCACCACCACCTGGGACTGGCTGGTGCCGCACCTGGTCGACACGCATCGCATCTGCGGCTCGACTTCCGTGGGCACGGGCAGTCGGGTCGTGCACCGGGCACCTACCACTTCCCGTCGTACCTCTCCGACGCCATCGCCGTCTGCGAGCAGCTCGCCGGGGGCCCCGCGTTCGTGCTCGGCCACTCGTTGGGCGGCGGCACCGCGGCGGCGCTCGCGCAGCAACGCCCCGACCTCGTACGCGGTCTGCTGCTCGAAGACCCGGCGCTTGCCAGCCGCGACCAGTTGCAGGGCGAGCACGACGGCAACACGCTGCTCGGTGCGTTTCAGCTGATTCGCCAGGGCGTTCCCAGGTTGCAGCAGAGCGGCATGTCGGTGGAGCAACTCACCGGCATCGTCGCCGCCGGCCCCCGTCCGGCGGGTGGCACGCTCGGCGACACGATGTACCCCGACGCGATTCGAGCCATGGCGGTGGCGATGCTGCAGCTCGACGCCACCGTGCTCGACCCGGTGCTCGACGGTTCGATGATCACGTCGTTCGACCCGGCGGCAACCATCCCGGTGCCGGCGACGGTGCTCGCCGCCGACGCCGCCTCACCTGACGCGGTGGTACGCGCCATCGACATCGAACGGCTGGCTCAGTACAGCCCTCATGTGGAGGTTCGCATGCTGGCAGGAGCCGGCCATCTCATCCACGACTCACTGGCCCATCGCAACACCTTGCGCGATGCGCTGCTGGCACTGCTGGCCGTCACCAACGGCTGACGCGTGTCGCCCGATCAGCCGTCGTTCACGTCGAGCTGCGTCCAGGTGCCGTCGTTCAACGTGTTGGGGTCGAAGCCGGGGTCGTCGACAGCCAGGTAGTCGCCCTGGCTGTTCACCCAGTACGTGTCCCAAGTGGAGGGCAGCTGCACCAGCGTGTTGTTGATCGGGTCGACGTAGGTGTCGACGCCACCCAGGGTCTCGCGGACGAACTGGGCTTGGCGGTCTTGGGATGCCTGGCGTTCGTTCACCACTTGCTGCTGCAACCGTGCGCTCTCGGCGCGGTACTGCGCGAGCAGCTCCCCGAAGGCAACGGTGTCAGCCATCTGCTGCTGCAGGCCCTGCCGGAACAGCTGGCCGACGAGCCGGTAGTTGGCTTCCCACTCCGGGGTGGAGATGCGGCTGGCGATGATGGTGGAGATGATGCCCGCGTTGCGATCCAGCTCGCCTTGCGGGGCGCTCGCGGTGTGCGCGTAGTTCACGTACCACGACGTGATGTCACCGTTGCTGGTGAACAGCAGTGCGAACGAGACGTCGCGCTCCCACGCCTGGCCGTCGCGCATGTACGAGTACCGCAGGCGGTAGGCATGTGCCTCGCCGGGGCCCCCGAACTGCGTGAGGAAGTCCTGCGCGATGGCCGGAACTTCCACACCCGACACCAGCTGCGCGCCGGCCAGCTCGGCAAGGTCGTTGGGCACCCAGAACTGGCGGACGAACTCGACGGGATCGATGATCGGGGGCACATAGGCCTTGCCCTGGTAGTTGCCGCCGATCGGCACGTCGAAGCCGGCCGGTGCGGTGAAGTAGATGAAGTCCTGGATGGGCAACCAATCGACGGTGATGCCCGACACCGGGTCGGCGACGCGCGTCTGCAGGAATGCCAGCCGGCTCCACAGCGGCAGCCACTGAACACTGCCCGAGGCCTGCCAGCCGGTGGGCACCAGCACCGACACGGCCGTGACGCCGTTGGCCGCGGGATCGACGAAGGTCTGCGGAGTGAAGCGAATGCTCGCCGGCTCGGTGGTGGTGGCGACGGTCGTGGGCGACTCGGTGGTGGGCGAGTCGGTGGATGCGGAACCCGTCGCGACGGTGGTCGCACTGGAGGGAGCCGGGTTCGTGGGTGCCACGCTCGCCAGGGTGGTGGGTGGCTGCGGCACGTCGACCAGCGAGTCGGTGCCCGAGCAGGCGACGATGGAGATGGCTGCACTCACGATCACAGCGACTGCCGCACGTTGCATCGATGCAGTCTGCCACCCTCTGGCACCGACCCTGTTCGAGCGCGCCGGTCGGCCCGCTGCCACATCGAGTGTGGCAGCGGGCCGACCGGAGATGCGTGCGCAGTGGTGCCGGCGGGCGGGTCAGTCGATGCGCACTCGCAGGCTGCCGTCGTCGTCGCTGATGCGAACTTCGATGCGCGAGTCGCCATCGTCGCCCTTGAACTCGACCCGCACTCGGTCCCAGCGGCTGTCCTTGACCTCGGCGGAGTATCCCTCGGCGGCCGTGACCGAGCCGAGCGTGAAGGCGGTGCCGCTCCAGCTGACGGTGATGGAGCCGCCGGCGGAGGTGTACGTCTCGGTGAACGGCGCCGGCAACGATTGAGCCGGGACGGTGCTGCCGGGGGTCGTGACCGGAGTGCTGCCGGGGGTCGTGACCGGAGTGCTGCCGGGTGTGCTGCCCGGAGTCGTGTCAGGTGTGCTGCCCGGGGTCGTGCCGGGTGTCGTGCCCGGGGTCGTGCCCGGGGTCGTGCCAGGTGTGCTGCCGGGGGTCGTGCTGCCGGGGGTCGTGCCGGGTGTGCTGCCCGGCGTGGAGCTGGATGTGCTGTCGTCCACCGACACCGGGGTGGAGCTGGAGGTGTCGTCGATCGAGTCAGGAACCGAACCGGTGGTGTCGTCGACGGACGTGCTCGAGCTGTCGTCGTCCGAGGCCGGGCTGGAACCGTCGTCGACCGAGTTCGGGCTGACAGCGACGGACGACGACGGGTTGTCATCCGCCCGGCTGTCCGAGCTGTTGGCTGCGGCCAGGCTGACGCCCCCGATGGCGAAGCCGATCGATCCGGCGAGGATGATTGCGGCTCGGTTGCCGAGCCGGCGGCGAAGGCTGTTCAAGGTCGAGTTGCTCATGGTGATGCTCCTTGTTCGTTGCTGTTGTGCATGGGCGAGTGAGTACGCACATGGCACGACGTTGCGAGCGCAAGGGTTTGGTTCGTCGGCGGGAAATCGTGCCGCTCGGTCAGTCGACCGTGCGGGCCGCCAACGCTCGTGTGCGTTCGCACATCGCATCGAACAGCGCCAGCAGCTCGGGAGTGCGTGCGGCCACTGCCGCTCGCTGCGCCGACACCACGGCTTCGTCACCGCGGGCGATCGGACCGGTGAGCGCCTGGCGGCCGCCCAACGCCGCCCAGTTCTCGAACGAGGCCCGCACGAGGGGCACCAAGATCGTGCGATCGGCTCCGGCGGTGCGCAGCAGCGCTTCGGCGGCATCCTCGAGCACGACGAGGAAGTTGGAGGCGATCGACGCGGCAGCGTGATAGGCGGTGCGGTCGGCATCGGCGATCTGCACCGCATGCATGCCCAGTTGGGAAGCAAGTCGGCGGGCCAACTGCAGTGCACGTGTTGTGGTGCCGGCGACCGCCGCGCCGGAGCCCGCGAACGTTGCGCCCTCGTGGGTGACGGTCATCAACGGATGCAGCCCGAACGCTTCGTGTGGCGCCAGCACGTCGAGGCCCAGCGCTCCGGCGCAGTGCCCGACGAGTGGCCCATTGGTGATTGCCGAGGCCGCTACCGCGATCTGGCCGTCGGGTACCGCCAGCAGCACGGCGTCGAACCCCGCGCCGTCGAATCCGCGACCGAACGGGCCGTGCGCCGCCGGCAGCGCGCTCACCAGCGCTCGACCCATGCGCCCATCGCCGACCACCGCGAGCCGCTCGCTCGTGAGGCGGGTGTGGTCGGGTGCAACGTTCATCGCCGTCGAAGTCTCGCGCGGGAGCGCTCGACCCGAGTGGCCATGAATCGCTCACGTACCATCCGGCCCATGAGCGCAACCGAGACGGCCGAGCAAGCGGCGCTGCGAGCGAAGTACCGCGAGGAGCGCGACAAGCGCGTGCGACCCGATGGCAACGAGCAGTACTTGGAGCCCACCGGTCGCTTCGCGCACTTCCTCGACGACCCGTACGTGCCGCGCGTCGAGCGCGAGCCGCTGTTCGACGAGGTCACCGTGGCCTTCATCGGCGGTGGGTTCTCCGGCCTGGTCACCGGCGCCCGGCTCAAGCAGGCGGGCATCGCCGACGTGCGCCTCATCGAAGGTGGAGGCGACTTCGGAGGCGCCTGGTACTGGAACCGCTACCCCGGAGCGATGTGCGACACCGCAGCGATGGTGTACCTGCCGCTGCTGGAGGAGACGGGGCACATGCCCAGCCAGAAGTACGTGTTCGCACCAGAGATCTTCGGCCACGCGAAGCGCATCGCCACCACCTTCGGTCTCTACGACAACGCGCTGTTCTCCACACAGGTCAGCAAGCTGGAGTGGGACGACGAATCCTCGCGCTGGATCATCCACACCGATCGCGGCGATCGCATCCGTGCCAGGTTCGTCGCCATGGGCACCGGGCCGCTGCACCGCCCGAAGCTGCCCGGCATTCCCGGCATCGACACCTTTGCCGGTCACGCGTTCCACACCAGCCGCTGGGACTACGAGTACACAGGGGGCGATCCGGCCGGCGCCCCGATGGTCAACCTCGCTCGCAAGCGCGTGGGCATCATCGGCACGGGTGCCACCGCGGTGCAGTGCATCCCCCACCTGGCTCGCGATGCCGGCGAGCTGTTCGTCTTCCAGCGAACGCCGTCGTCGATCGATGTGCGCAACAACCGCGCCATCGACCCGGAGTGGTTCGCCACACTGGCGCCGGGCTGGCAGCAGCGATGGCTCACCAACTTCGCCACCCTGCAGACGGGTGGCTTCGCCGACGAAGACCTGGTGATGGATGGCTGGACCGACATCTCCAAGCGCATCCGCGATCGTGTGGTCGCGCTCATCGGCGCCGGCGCCGAGTTCACACCGGAGACGATGCTGCGCGCCTACGAGGACAGCGACGACGAGAAGATGGCCGAGATCCGCGCCCGCGTCGACGCGGTGGTGAACGATCCGGCAACCGCTGCCGCGCTCAAGCCGTGGTATCGCCAGCTGTGCAAACGCCCGTGCTTCCACGACGAGTACCTGCAGGCCTACAACGAGCCAGGTGCACACCTGGTCGACACCAATGGTCAAGGAGTGGAGCGCATCGACGAGACCGGGGTGTGGGCGGGCGGGGTGCACTACGACCTCGACTGCCTCATCTTCGCCTCCGGCTTCGAGGTGGGTACCGCCGCCGCTCGCCGGGCGGGCTTCGAGACGGTGGGTCGCGGCGGCGAAACCCTCACCGACCACTGGGTGCAGGGCATGCACAGCCTGCACGGCATGAACGTGCACGGCTTTCCCAACCTGTTCATCGTCGGGCCCGGCCAGGGCGCCAACCTGATCTCCAACATCACCCAGAACCTCACCGAAGCCGGTTCCACGATCGCCTCGATCATTGGTCACGCGCTCGCATTGGGGGCGGAGCAGGTGGAGGCGACGGCTGCTGCCGAGCACGCCTGGATCGACCTGCTGGAGAGCAACCCGCGGTCGTTCGGCGGCAACCCTGACTGCACGCCCGGGTACTACAACAACGAGGGCCGCCCGATGGGCCGCAAGGAACGCCTGGGTGCCAGCGGCTACCCGGAGGGCCCAGTGGCCTACTTCAGCTACATCGACGCGTGGCGCAACACGGGCCAGTTCGAGGGACTGGAGTTCCGCCCGGCGGGATCTCTCGATCCTTCTTGACAGGGTGACATCATTGTGACATCATCATGACATCACCGAGAGGAGCTGATGATGTCCCCCTACCACAACAACCCCGAGCTGATCGCCGCGTGGCACGCCGAACGCATGCGCCGGCTGAGCCAGCAGAGCCGCCCCCGCCGCGATCCGATGCGGCCCGACGATCGCCGCTGGGGCTGAACCCGTCATGCAGGTGCAACCTGTGGTCAACGCCGTACAGGCGGCGCTCGCCGCCCAGGGGCCACTCGCCGGCGGCGATGTCGCGGTGGAGGAAGCCCTCGATCACCTCGTACGGGCGCTGGCGCCGGCCCTTCGGCAAGCGGCGTTGGAGCTTGCCGAGCAGGCCGCGTGCGAAGTACGTGCGCAGCTTCCCGACCGCACGGTCGACCTGGTGCTGCTCGACGGCGACCCCACCTTGCGCATCACCGAGCAGGCGGCGGTCGTCGACGCGGGGCCGGCCGAAGACCTCGATGCGCGCATCACGCTGCGCGTGTCGCCGACGTTGAAGACGCTCATCGAGGATGCCGCCGAGACTGCCGGAGCATCCGTCAACGGTTGGGTGCTCGATGCGCTGGCCAAGCGTGCCCGTAAGGTGGCGCCCGGCCAAGGGTTCAGCGTCACCCATAGCTTCGATCTGTAGAGGAACGTCATGAACCGTCGCGAACAGTGGTCGGTGGGCGAACACCCTGCACTGGATCTCCGTGTGCCCGTCGGCGTGGTCGAGGTGCACGTCGGCGATGCCGGCATCCTCCAGGTCGAGCTCGAGTCGGCGGCCGCCGCCGACTTCGAGATCTCCAAGACCGGCGATCGGGTGGCGGTGCGACATCCCTCGCGTTGGTCGATGCGCGGGCGCAGCTGTCGCGTCGTGGCCGTTGTTCCGCGCGGCACCGACGTCAACGTGGAGACTGCCTCGGCAGAGGTTCGTCTCTCCGGCAACCTCGGCACCGTGCGGGTGCGCACCGCCTCCGGCGACGTCGACGTCGATCGCTCGCTGCGGCTCGATGTGACCACCGCGTCGGGCGAAGTCACCTGCAACGCAGTCGAGGGCGACGCAACCATCACCACCATCTCCGGTGATTGCTCGGTCACCACGGTTGGCGGGCGGCTCGATGCTTCGCTCACATCCGGCGACCTGCGGGTGGAGCGGTGTGCGGGCGACCTGGCGGTGGGCTCCACCAGCGGGTCGGCGCGCATCGGTCATTGCGACGGCTCCGAGATCTCCGTCCGTTCCATCTCCGGCGACGTACGCATCGGTCTGCCGTCGGGCATCCGCGTAGAGGCCGACATCTCCACCGTCAGCGGCAGAGCATCGTTGCCCGAGCCGGCACCGGCGACCACTACCGACAGGCGGCCCGTTCGCCTGCGTCTGAAGACGGTGTCGGGCGGCATCCGCGTCGAACGCACGAGCTGACGACGCCCGTCCGGTCGCGGCCGGCTGCCGGGGACGATCTGCTCTGGTGGTGCAACCCAGCTCGGCACACGATTGATGTGGGCATGGAGTTCGAGATGCCCAGGAGGTCGACCGTCGTGACGATCAGGTCTGGTTCCTTCCCCCCACCCACCGTGATGCCGGTGCAGGTTGCGCCCTCTCCCACCGTCTCCGTCGCGCCCGTCGCACTGCGTTCGTACCGGGGTGCGGCGAGTGGGTCGCGCAGCACGGTCTTCGTCGGTGAAGCGCCGGCCGGCACGTTCACCTTCACCGGCGAGTTCTACCCGCCGGCGACGCTGATGGCGTTTCGGATCGGCCAGTTGCTCCTCTCCGTCGTGATGGTGGCGAGCCTCGTCATGGCGATGTTCGTCAACCTCGGTCGCGCCGACGGCGCCGACGTGCCTGCACTGTTCGGGGTGCTGATGGTGCTGTCCTTCGGCTCGATGATCGGTCTGCTGATCTGGAAAGGCGTCCTGGTGCACAGTGCCGAGTCGGCGACGCTGGTGGTGCGTGCGGACGAGATCCGCCACGTTCGTTCGACGGTCAACTACGGGTTGCTGGCGTGGTGGCTCCTGATCGGCCCGTTCGCGCTGATCCCGCTGTTCGCCGGTCGTCGGCGCTTGCAGCTGGAGCTGCCGGTGATCGTCGACGGGCGGGTGGGGCGGCTGCCGCTCGTCTTGTTGGAGCAACATCGCGGAGACGCCGACCTGTTGGTGGCGCGGTTGCGCATGGCCGGAGCTCGGTGAGGGGCCGGTGAGTCATGAACCGCCGCGCCCGGCTCTGTGCAGCGGCCGTGTGCCTTGCATTCGTGCTGGCGCCGCTGTCGGTTCACGCACTCGCCGGTGAGCCCGACCTCTCCTCGGTACAGATCGAGCTCGCTGACCTCCCCTCCGGCTTCCGAGCAGTGCCGGACTCCGACCTGGTGGAGGTTGGCGGCTCGGCCAAGCAGGTGGGTGAAGCGCTGGAACGGTCGCTCGCGGAGGCTTCCCTGCAGCAGTACCTCGTCTATGCCAGCGACTCCGGCGACGAGTTGCTGGAGCTGGTCGTGGTCGGTCCGCTGATCGCGCCCGAGCGAGTCGGCATGTCGCGCGAGATGGCCGACTCGTCGGCGCTCGCCGACGACCTCATGCCGTCGTTCACCCTCTACGTCGAGCAGAGCGAACCACGGATCATCGACACGGCCGGGATCGGCGAGGCGTCCGTGGGATTCACCGTCGACAGCCGGCTCACCTCCGATCTCGCGACCGTGACGAACATCCTCGGGGTGCCCTGGACCTCCGCCACCTCGCAGTTCCTCCTTGCGCTGAGGGGTGAGTACGTGGTGGTGATGATGACCCAGCACGTCGGTAGCGGAGCGGCGGGCGTGGATTTCCTCGCGGTCGCCCGCCACGTCGATGCGCATCTTGCCGCGGCGCTCGGTCTCGCCACGCCGGGTGTGTACCGCGCCGGCGGCACGTTCTCGCCGTCCGTTGCGAACAACATTCCCACCATCGGCGACATCTCGACCGAACCGTCCGTCGCCGTCGCCAACCTTGTGCTCGCCGCAGTTGCCGTGATCGTCTTGACGATCGCGATGCGGCTGCTCAACACGACACTCGTGCGTCACGAGGATGCGCTGGAGCAGGTGCTGCGACCGGCCCGCGCGCTGCGTCGATGGTGGACCGCAGGCGACAGCGCACTCGATCAGCGGCTGGGCCGCGGTGCCTCGGCCGTGCGGGTCGTTGGCGTGCTGCTGTTCTACGGAGTGCTGTTCTCGTTCCTCGAGGACGGATGGCGCCCGTGGACCACGTCGGGTCTCTTCGTGCTGGTCGCGATGACCATCGCCTTCGGTTTGGTGGGTACTACCGATGACATGGTCGAGTTGCGCGCTGCCCATCACTGGGGCGTGCCGGCACGTCTGGCGGTGAAGCCGGCACTCGTGCTCTTCGCCGTCGGCTCTGTGGTGCTGACGAAGTTCGCCCAACTCGTCCCTGGGCTGATGATCGGCACACCAGAGGCGTTCTCGCTCGAGGACGAGGTGGATGAGCGCAGCGAGCTGCGACTCGCCCGAGTTGGCCTGCTGACCACCGGCGCCGTCGGACTGGGCGCATGGGTCCTCGCGACCCCTCTGGATGCTGCGCTCGACGGCAGCGGTGGTGCTGGGCAGAGCGCGATCTCCGCTGCCGTGACGCTGCTGGTGCTGGTGTTCGCCGTCGCGGTCGAGAACCTGTTCGCCAACATGGTGGCGTTCCCCGGCAGCGAGGGTGCCACGTTGCGACGGCACCACCGCCTTGCGTGGTGGATCGTCATGCTCACCGTGACAGCGCTCTTCTTCCACACGCTGATCAACCCTCGCGGCAGCCTGGCACAGTCGCTCGAGTCGACCAACGTGCGGGTGGCGCTCGTCACGGTGGTGTCGTTCCTGGCGTTCACGCTCGCGGTCCACCTGTGGTTCCGCCGGCGGGATCAGCACGACGCAGCGATGGTGATCGAGGCTGCGGCGACTGAGCCCGGCCGGACTCCGCAGCTGCCGCCACCGACCGCGGTCGCGCCGGTTCAGCCCGCGGCGTTGCCGGTCGCGTCTGCAGCCCCGCCAGTGGTCGTCTTGGCGCCAGCAGCGCTGCGCAGCCCGAGGGCACGCCGGCACCGAGACCCGGTGCTCGTCGTCAAACTGGTGGTCACTGCGGTTGCCGTGGTTGGTCTCGCCGCGCTGGTCACCGTGGTGGTGCTGCAGGACCGACGCGACAGCAAGCGCTTCGACGCCGGGCACCAGGCGTACGTCGCCGCCGATTGCGCAGTGGCGATCGCCGAGTACGACGCGTTGCTCGATGACGGTCGGCTGATCGACACGGCTGGGGTCGTGGCGCAGGCCACGCAGGAGCGAGCCGAGTGCCGCGAGTTGCTGGCCATCGACCTCGTCGCCGAGGCTGATCCCGCTGAGGCGTTGAGTCGCTACGCCGACTTCGTCGCGCAACACCCGGACGCACCGCTGAGTGCATCCGTGGGTGGGCGGGTCGCTGCGATGCTGGCCTCGAGCAACGGCATCGAAGCCGCCTCCGAGGAGAACTGCGACAACCTGGACGCGTTCGGAGTGGCCGGCATCTTGCAGTCGGTCGACGTGCCGCAGTTCCGCCTGTGGTGTGCCGACACGTTCGAGAGCGTCGGCCGCGGCGCTGATGCCTACGCGACTGCCGTGCTCGTGCTGCAATCGGCCACGGACTCCGAGGCACTCGCTGCCGCGGAGAACATCGTCCTGCGCAACCCGCTGGCCTGCTCCGACCTGGAGCGGTTGATGGACCTCTCCAGCCTCAGCGACGCCGACGATGCGCTCGCCGCCTTCCTGCAGCAGTGCATGTCATCTGCCGCCGCCGACCCCGTCGTGCTCGCCGACGTGCAGATCGCGTTCCTTGCGCACTTTCCCGCTCGCCCTGAGGCAACGGCGGTCGAGGGAGCCCTCATCGCCAACTATGCGGCCTGCGATCACCTCGCCGAACTGCGCAGCGAGCCGGCGATCGCCGGGCGTGCTGGGTTCCTCCCGACGATCACACTCACCTGCGCGCAGACCGCCGAGTTCTTCCAGGACTACTCCGGTGCAGTCGAGCGCTATCAGTGGTTCATCGACAACGCGCCGACCGACGACCGTCTGGTCGCAGCGCGCGACGGTTTGGCGCGCAGCCTGATCGCCGAGGCGCAGCAGGGTGGCGCAGGCTCGTTGCCGCAACCGGTCGACACCGGAGGGAGCGGGAGTTCGCTCGCCTCGGTCGTCATCTACAACGACTCACCCGAAGAGCTGCGGATCGTGATGAGCGGACCGGAGAGCCGCATCGAGGTTCTGGCAGCCTCGGCCACCTCCGGCGAGTACGACCTGGTCGGACCGTCCTCGTGCCGCACCGATGTGCCGATGCTGGAGCTGCAGGTGCCGTCCGGTGTGTACGACGTACTGGTGGAGGCCACCAGCGGCGGCATCTCGCCGTTCACCGGCACGTGGACCCTGGGTCGCGGTGATGCCTACGCCTCCTGCTTCTACGTCGTCACGACCTTTGGCTGACACCTGCCGGTGCGATCGCCAGCAGAGCAGCGTCAGCGCGGGGAGGCGACCAGCACCGGGATGGTGCGGGCGGTCTTGGCCTGGTAGTCGGCATAGTTGGGGAACACCGCGACCGAACGCTCCCACCAAGCCGCTCGCTCGTCGCCGGTGACCTCGCGCACATCGACCTCGAAGGGTGCCGGCCCATCTTGCACCATCACGTTGTGCGGGTCGGCGACGAGGTTGTGGTACCAGACCGGGTTGGTGGGGGCGCCGCCCATCGAGGCCACCAACGCGTACTCGCCGCCGTGCTCGACACGCATCAACGCGATCTTGCGCACCGACCCGGTGGCCCTGCCTCTCATCGTCACCACGATGACGGGGATGCCGGTGTCGCGCAGGGTGTTGGCCTCTGTGCCGCCCGACGCTTCGTAGGCCGCGACCTGCTCGCGCACCCACGCACTGGTACTCGGTACGTACTCACCTTCGATGGTCATGCCGCGAGGCTACGCCGACCATCGCTGCTCTCGCGCAGGGTGGAAGACTTCACCGGTGATCGAGCGCGAAGTCGACATCCACACATCTGACGGCGAGATGAAGACGTTCATCTTCCATCCCGAGCACGAGGGCCCACACCCGGTCGTGCTGTACCTGATGGACGCACCCAGCATCCGTCCGGCACTGAAGGACATGGCCTCGCGCCTTGCGACGGCCGGCTACTACGTGATGCTTCCCTACCTCTTCTACCGCGGTGGCCCCTTCCGCGAGTTCGGTATGAGCGACGAAGACATGCACGCTCGCCGTGACCTGATGGCGGGCGTCACCCCCACGAACATCATCGGTGACGCGCACGCGCTGTTGGCGACGGCGGCTGCCGACCCCGCAGCACGCGGTGGCAAGGTGGGTGTGGTGGGCTTCTGCATGAGTGGCGGGCTGTCGCTGGCGCTGGCGAAGGCCCTTCCCGACCGGGTCGCCGCTGCCGCGTCGATACACGGGGCATGGATGGTGCGCGACGCCAGCGACTCGCCACACCTGGGCTTGCGGGCCGTGCAGGCCGAGGTCTACCTGGGCTGGGCCGACAACGACGCCACCGCCCCGCCGGAGCAGCTGGCGGTGGTGCGCAGCGAGCTCGACGCCGGCGGCGTGCGGTACGCGTTCGACTTCTACACCGACGCGGTGCACGGCTACGCGCCGCCAGGCACCGAGCGCTACAACCGGGCTGCCTCCGAGCAGCACTGGGAGCGAGTGCACTCGCTGCTGCGCCGCAACCTGTGAACACGGCTCGACCACTGGTGCCGGTGGTCAATCAAACGCCACCCCGAACCGTTGGACGAGATCTGCGTACAGGCTGCCGGGTACCGACTCGCTGCCATCGAGCCCCGATCGTCGCCACATCTCGTGCCAGAGGTGGATTGCGAACGAGTCGTCGGTGCGTCGCCGCAGGTCGGCCCGCTCCTGCTCGTCGGTGCTGAGCACCAGTTGCCAGTCGAGGTAGTCGATGGGGCACACGGCAGCGACTGGTAGCAGCGCCAGCCCCAACTCGTCGACGAGCCGCGACATCAGCGCCGGCCCGGTGGTACCCCAGATGGCCGTTCGTGGGTCGACCGCTTCGGCCGCTGTTCGGGCGCGTCGCAGCAGCTCCGATCCTTGCGGCGCGCGCAGAAGACAGGTCGCCGCAGGAGCCTCGGCCAGTGTCTGTGCCGGCAGCAGGTACGGGTCGTCGGGAAGCGGGCGGAGGCAGATCACATCGAGATCGGCCCAGGTGCCACCTCGCTCGTCGAGGAGGTGGTAGCGGAACTGGTTCGAGAAGCCAGCGGGGGTGTCGTAGTCGCGGTACCGCCAAATCCGATCGGCGGGGATCAACGCATTGGCATCGAGAACGGTCACCCCCGCCGGCACGCCCTCGACGGGGCCGTAGGTGTACAGGTGGTATGGGTGACCTGCGGCGAGGAACGACCTGATCGAGCAGCGCTGCATCACGCCCAGCCGATCGCCGATCCAGAGCCCTTGCACGATGTGATCGGCAGCGCTACGGCGGTGCAACCTCCGTGCTCGACGCAATCTCACCGCGGGTGCCACTGCGCGACGAGGCCACCGAGTCGTGCGCATCGCGTGTCCCAGCGCCGGCGCCGTACGCCGGAGGTGATGAGGCCGAGGCCCAGCATCCAGCACACCACCGCCACACCGAACCTGCCGTCGTCGAGCGCACCCACCAGTCGCGCCGTCTCCGCGTCGGCATCGAGCCGGACGAACACCGCCTCGCTCAGGCGCAGGTGGCGATCGGAGATCACCGTGACCGGTGCCGCGAGGCCCTCGACGGCGACGATGTAGGTGTTGCTGTCGTTGT
>Ga0209477_1000122_pt1 | contig 41818 bp, 35 predicted proteins | sample KloWWTupernatant_FD_187180 | JGI IMG/M metagenome (GOLD analysis project Ga0209477, IMG submission 187180) | Active sludge microbial communities from Klosterneuburg, Austria, studying microevolution and ecology of nitrifiers - Klosterneuburg... | ecosystem: Engineered > WWTP > Aerobic digester >...
GGTCTGCATGGCGGTGCGCTCTATCCGGGATCCTGGAGCGAGTGGTGCGCCGACCCGGCGCGCCCCATCGCGACCGGCCCGGCCGACTGAGGCCGATGGCCCGTCTCGTCTTCTTCGCCGGACACGCCGGAACCGGCAAGACGACGCTGGCGCGGCGCGCGGTGCCGCTGATGCACGCGCGCACCGGCGAGAGCTTCTGCGTGCTCGACAAGGACACGGTCTACGGCGCCTACAGCGCCACGGTGATGGGCCTGCTGACCGGCGACCCGGACGACCGCGACAGCCCCACCTATCTCGAGCACCTTCGAGACCAGGAATACGACGGGCTGCTCGACATCGCCAGCGAGAACCTCGCGCTCGGCGTCAACGTGCTGCTGGTCGGGCCGTTCTCCCGCGAAGTGAGGTCGAAACGCGTGTTCGACGCGACGGCGCTGGGCGTGCCAGCCGAGACCCGCATCTCGGTGGTCTGGGTGGCGCTCGACGAGGCGACCGCAAGGTCGCGCATCGTCGCTCGCGGCGACGCGCGCGACCGCTACAAGCTCGAGCATTGGGACGAGTACCGCAAGCGCCGCTTCGACCCGGACGCCACCGAATTCCCGTTGCTGATGCGCTTCGACAACTCGACGTTCGACGAAGTGGCGTTCGAGCGGCTGATCGCGACGATCTGCTAGGGCTACCCGCGGGGTCAGCCGCGCGCTCCGGCCGGGCGCGCGAGCAGCGCGAGCGAGAGGGCGGCCACGCTACACGCCATCGCCAGCCACTGGAGGATGCCCAGCGGCTCGCCGTGCACGATCGCGCCGGACACCAGGGCCACCACCGGCACCATGATCGACGACAGCCCGGCGACGTTGGCCGGAAGCAGGCCGACGATCGCGAACCAGCAGAGATTGCCGAGCGCCATGGGTACCACCGCTATCCAGGCGATCACCGCGACCGTCTGGCCGGACGGCATGAACCAGCGGCCATCGCCCAGCAGCATCGCGCCGATCGCGATCGGCACGCCGCTCACCACGAGTTGCCAGGCGGTGAGCACGCTGGCCGGCACCGCCGGCGCGTGCCGCTTGAGGATCAGCGTGCCGACTGCCCAGCCGATCGCGGCGAGCAATCCCATCGCGAGTCCGCGGGGCGCCTGCGCGTAGACGCCGAAATTGGGCGCCATCAGCAAGGCGACCGAGGCCGCGCCGAGCGCAATGGCCAGTGCCATCCGCGCGCCGGGGCGCTCGCCGAACAGCAGCCACGACAGCAGCGCCGCCCAGAACGGCATCGTGAACCCGAGCACGGCCGCCTGGCCCGATGGAATCAGGATCGCGGCATACGCGCTCGCGAGGTTCCAGACCAGCAGGTAGGCGATGGAGGCCGCGCCCACCGCGAGCCAGTCCTCGCGCCGTACCCGCAGCGACTGGCCGCGGGTGCTGGCAATCGCGAGCAGCAAGACCCCCGCCGACAGCGATCCGATCGCGCGGAAGGTCCAGACCGACACCTCCCGCGTGGCCAGCGGCATCAGCGGCCAGTTGGTGCCCCAGACCAGCGTGAGCACGGCCAGGAGCGCGAACGCGCGCCTCCTCCTCAGCGTCACGCCGGCCCGCTCCGGAGGCCCCGGTTCGGCATCCTCATCGTCAGTGCGCGTGCAGCACCGCAGTCGACACCGCGATCACCGCGACACCCACCATCATCAGCGCGAACTGCCAGAACCATTCGCCGCGACGGCGCGACTCGCGATGCAGGTCGGGGATCAGGTCGGCGAGCGCGACGTAGATGAAGCTGGCCGCGGCCAGCACCAGCACGTAGGGCAGCATCTGCTGGGTCCGCGACAGCGCCAGGTACCCGATCACGCCTCCCGCCACCGCGGACAGCCCGCTCAGCACGTTGAAGAACAGCGCCCGGCCGCGCGTGTAGCCGGCGTTGATCAGGATGATGAAGTCGCCGATCTCCTGCGGAATCTCGTGCGCGGCGATCGCCACCGTGGTCAGCCACCCGAGCGCCGGGTCGGCGATGAACGCCGCCGCGATCATCACGCCGTCGGCGAAGTTGTGGATGCCGTCGCCGACCAGGATCAGCATGCCTCCGGGCCCGGCCTCCTCGCGGTCGTGGCCGTGATGGTGATGGTGGCCGTCGCCTTCGTGGTGGTGGCTGTGCCGCAGCACCGCGAGCTTCTCCAGCACGAAGAAGCCGATCACGCCCAGCAGCAGCGCCCAGGCCAGCCCGTGGACGTCGGCGCCCGATTCGAACGCTTCGGGGATCAGGTTGAGCATCGCCGAGCCCAGCAGCAGGCCAGCGGACACGCTCACCAGCCGGCTCACCATGCCCGAGAGCAGTGACAGCGACAGCCACGCCGCGGCCAGCACGCTAGCCGCGCCGGCGAGCAGCGTCGCGAGGATCGTCATCGACAAGGTGGCGCTCAAGTTGCCTCCGGCGTTCGCAGCACCGTCAGTGCGCCTGTTCCCAGTTGCCGCCGGCGCCGCACTCGACCTCGAGCGGCACGGCGAGGCGCGCCACGCCGGTCATCAGTGCCGGCAGTCGCGCGCGAACTTCGTCGAGTTCGGCCTCGGGCACCTCGAGCACGAGTTCATCGTGGACCTGCATGATCAGCCTCGACTCCCGGCGCTCGTCGTCGAGCCAGCGCTGAACGGCGATCATGGCCATCTTGATCAGGTCGGCCGCGGTGCCCTGCATCGGGGCGTTGATCGCCGCGCGCTCGGCCGCAGCCCGGCGCGGCCCGTTCGGGCTGTTGATCTCGGCCAGCCAGAGCCGCCGGCCGAACACCGTCTCGACATAGCCCTGGCTGCGCGCCAGCGCGCGCGTTTCTTCCATGTACCGCGCGACGCCCGGATAGCGGGTGAAGTATCGCTCGATGTAGTTCTTCGCAGCGTCGCGCTCGATGCCGAGGTTGGCGGCGAGACCGAACGCGCTCATGCCGTAGATCAGGCCGAAGTTGATCACCTTCGCGTAGCGACGCTGCTCCGCGCTGACCTCGGACGGCGCGAGGCCGAAGATCTCGCCGGCGGTCGCGCGGTGGACGTCGTGCCCCTGCTCGAACGCGCGCAGCAGGTTCGCGTCGCCGGAGATGTGCGCCATGATGCGCAACTCGATCTGCGAATAGTCGGCCGACACGATCCGGGCGCCGGGTGGCGCGACGAAGGCCTCGCGGATGCGTCGCCCCTCGGCGGTGCGCACCGGGATGTTCTGCAGGTTGGGATCGCTGGAAGCCAGGCGTCCGGTGACCGCGACCGCCTGTGAATAGCTGGTGTGGACGCGCCCGCTGCGCGGGTCGACCATCTTCGGCAGCTTGTCGGTGTAGGTGCTCTTCAGCTTGGACAGCGCGCGCCAGTCGAGCAGGATGCGCGGCAGCGGATAGTCCTCGGCGAGCTTCGCCAGCACCTCCTCGTCGGTCGACGGCGCGCCGCTGGCGGTCTTGCGCAACACCGGCAGGCCGAGCTTGCCGAACAGCACTTCGCCGAGCTGCTTGGGCGAGTTCAGGTTGAACGGCTGTCCGGCCGCGTCGACCGCGCGCCGCTCCAGCTCGTGCATCTTGCGCCCGAGTTCGTCCGACTGGCGAACCAGCGCGTCGGCGTCGATCAGCACGCCGATGCGCTCCATCCGCTGCAACACGATCGAGACCGGGATCTCGACGTCGCGGTAGATTCGATCCAGGCGCTCGTGCTCGGCGATGCGCGGATACAGCGTGCGGTGTAGGTGCATCGTGACGTCGGCATCCTCGGCCGCGTAGCGCGTCGCCTGGTCGATCGCCACCTGTTCGAAACCGATCTGGCTGGCGCCCTTTCCCGCCACTTCCTGGTAGGTGATCGTGCGCCGGCCGAGGTGGCGGTCGGCGAGCGAGTCCATGTCGTGATTGCGGTGCGCCTCGAGCACGTAGCTCTCGAGCAGCGTGTCGTGCGCGATGCCTGCCAGGCGAACGCCGTGGTTCTCGAGCACGTGCGCGTCGTACTTCAGGTTCTGGCCGACTTTCGCGCGCGCCGGATCCTCGAGCCAGCCGCGCAGCCTCGCCAGCACGTGCCCGCGCGACAGCTGTGCGGGCGCTCCGGCGTAGCAGTGTCCGACCGGAACGTAGCAGGCCGAGAAGGGTTCGACCGACAGCGACAGCCCGACCAGCTCGGCGCGCATCGGGTCGAGCGACGTGGTTTCGGTGTCGAACGCGACGAGTTCGGCCGCCTCGATGCGCGCGATCCAGCGCTCGAGCGCCTCGTCGTCCAGGACGGTCTCGTAATCGAGTGCAGCCCGCCCCCCGTCGCCGGCGCCGCCGGTCGACGCGCGAAGCTGCGCATTGCCTTCTGCCGCCGCCGCACTGGCCGCGGCGGCGCTTGCGCCCTCGACCCCGTTCGCCGGCGCGGCCAGCTCGCGGAGCCAACTGCGGAATTCGCAGCGCTCGAACAGCGCGCGCAGTGCGGCCGTGTCCTCGTCGGCCAGGTCCAGCGACTCGTCGATCGACGCGATGTGCGGAGCGAGGTCGCAGTCGGTCTTCACCGTGACCAGCTTGCGCGCGACCGGCAGCCAGTCGAGCGCCTCGCGCAATTTCTCGCCTACCGCCCCGCCGATCGCGTCGGCGTGCTCGACGATTGCGTCGAGCGATCCATACTGCTCGAGCCACTTGACCGCCGTCTTCGGCCCCACCTTGTCGACGCCCGGCACGTTGTCGACGGCGTCGCCGACCAGCGTCAGCCAGTCGACGATCCGCTCGGGGGGCACGCCGAACTTGGCCTTCACGCCTTCGCGATCGAGCCGCTCGACGGGGCCGCCGTCGCGGCTCGCCATCGTGTTGACCAGCACGACGTCGTCGCCGACCAGCTGTGCGAGGTCCTTGTCGCCGGTCGAGACCACCGTCTTCATGCCCTGGCGCGACGCTTCGGCAGCGAGCGTCCCGATCACGTCGTCGGCTTCGATGCCCTCGATCATCACCAGCGGCCAGCCGAGGGCGCGCACCATTTCGTGGATCAGCGGGATCTGTCGCACGAGGTCTTCGGGCATGGCCTTGCGGTTGGCCTTGTACTGCTCGTACCAGTCGTCGCGGAAGGTCTTGCCGGGTGCGTCGAAGATCACCGCGCCGTGCGTTGCGCCGCAGTTCAATTTGCTGTCGGCACGCAGACGCCGTAGCATCGCCACCATGCCGCGCACCGCGCCGGTCGGCTCGCCGCTGCCGGTGCGCAGGTCGGGCATCGCGTGGAAGGCGCGGTACAGGAAACTCGAGCCGTCAACCAGCAGAAGCGTCTTTTCGGACATGTCCAGCAGCAAGCAGGTGCCGCAGTTGCGCGCGATCGCGAGCCAGGAACGCTCGACGTCGCTGAAAGCGCGCGAGTCCTGGCACATCCTGGGAATTATCTCAGAGTTCGTCGAGGCGACCGAGCGACTCGCCGACATCCGCCCGGCGGTGTCGATCTTCGGCAGCGCGCGGGTGCACCCCGGGCACCGCTGGTACGAGACTACGGTCGAGGTCGCTCGCCTGCTGTCGGACGCGGGGTTCGCGGTCATCTCGGGCGGAGGCCCCGGAATCATGGAGGCGGCCAATCGCGGCGGATACGCGGGCAAGTCGGCATCGGTCGGATTGAACATCCAGCTGCCGATGGAACAGTCCGGCAATGGCTACCAGGACATCTCGCTGAACTTCCGCCACTTCTTCGCGCGCAAGGTCGCTTTCGCCAAGTACGCCACCGCCTTCGTCGCGCTGCCAGGCGGCTTCGGAACGCTCGACGAACTGTGCGAGATGCTCACGATGGTCCAGACGCGCATGGGCCGGCGCATCCCGATCATCCTGATGGACGCGGCGTACTGGAAGGGCCTCATCGACTGGATGCGCCAGCAGTTGCTCGGCAACGGGCTGATCTCCGAAGGCGACCTCGACCTGATCCAGCTGATCGACGACCCGGCGAAGGTGGTCGAGGCGATCTTCGACTTCTACCAGACGCGCGGGTTCGTCCCGACCACCGACGAGCGCGAACGGATGCTCTACCTGTAGCGGTGTCGCCGACCACAGTCCATGGCCGTCTTCACGCCCGTCACGCGCGAGGAACTCGCGAACTGGCTCGAACGCTATGACCTCGGCGAGCTTCGCGGCTTCGAGGGCATCGCGTCGGGCATCGAGAACAGCAACTTCTTCGTCACGACCGATGGCGGCCGTTTCGTGCTCACGCTGTTCGAGCGGCTCGGCTTCGACGAGCTGCCCTTCTACCTCGGCCTGATGCACCACCTCGCTGCGCGCGGCGTTCCCTGTCCGGACCCGGTCGCCGACCGGCACGGCGAATTCCTGGGACGACTCCAGCGCAAGCCCGCCGCGCTGGTCACGCGGCTCGACGGCCACGACGTGCTGCATCCGTCCGAAGCGCATTGCGCCCAGGTCGGCGCGCTGCTGGCGCGGATGCACCGGGCGGCGCTCGGCTACGAGGGGCGGCTGCCGAACCTGCGCGGCCTGGGCTGGTGGCTGCGCACCGCGCCGCAGGTGCTGCCGTTCCTCGACACGGCCCAGTCGGCGTTGCTGCGCGACGAACTGGATCGCCAGCACGAATTTGCCGCCACCCCGCTTTACGCATCGCTGCCGTCCAGCGCGGTGCACGCCGACCTGTTCCGCGACAACGTGCTGTTCGAGACACTGCCGGATGGCGCGCCGCGACTCGGCGGCGTCATCGACTTCTATTTCGCGGGGGTCGACACCTGGCTGTTCGACCTGGCGGTCGCCGCCAACGACTGGTGCATCGACGACGCGAGCGGCGAGTTCGAGACGGCACGGTTCGCCGCGCTGGTCGGCGCCTACGCAGCACGCCGACCGCCCGTGGATGCCGAGCGCACCGCGTGGCCGACGATGCTGCGCGCCGCGGCGCTGCGCTTCTGGCTGTCGCGATTGCACGACCTGCACCTGCCGCGTCCGGCGCAAATGGTCGTGCCGAAGAATCCCGCGCACTTCGAACGCATCCTGCGCGCCCGGCGCGCCGGCGTTCCGCCGCTCGCATGAGCCCCGCCCCGACCACCGTGCGCGTCCGCACGCTGCCCGCCGTCGCCGGCTGGCGCTGGGTGATCGATGGTTTTCGCGTGTTGCGGCGCCAGCCGATCGCGCTGCTGGCGATCACCTTCCTGAACCTGCTGCTGCTGTCGCTGTCCGTTCTGGTTCCGCTGGTCGGATCGATCGCCCCGCTGGTGCTCACGCCCGCGCTGATGGTCGGCGTGATGCACGCGATCCGCAGCGCCGATCGCGGCGAGATGCCTGCGCCGATGATGTTGTTCACCGCGTTTCGCGACGGCGGCGCGTGGCGGCCGCTGCTCGTGCTCGGCGTCGTCAACGCGCTGTCGACGGTCGCCGCGCTGGCGCTGGCAGCGCTCGCCGACGACGGCACGCTGCTGCGCCTGGCGACCGGCCAGCTCGGCAACGACGACCCCCCGGTCTCGGAAGGCGCGCTGATGACCGCGGCGATCGTCTTCCTGCTGGTCTACGTGCCGGTTCAGATGGCGATGTGGTACGCGCCGCTGTTCGTCGCCTGGCATCGCACGCCGATCGTGCGTGCGCTGTTCTTCAGTCTCGTCGCCGTCTGGCGCAATCGCCGCGCCTTCGTCGTCTACGCGATCGGCTGGTTCGCGATCGCGCTCGCCGCGTCTCTGGCAATCCGCGTGCTTCAGCTCGCGCTCGGCGCAAGCCCGGTGCTGCTGTCGATGGTGCTCTCGCCGCTGTCGCTGGTGCTGATCACCGCCGTCTACTGCTCGTTCTGGTCCACCTACCGCGACGCCGTCGAGGCCGAACAGCCTTCCTGATTCCCGCCAGGCCCCGATCCCCGTTCGACCGCACGGCTCGACGCGATCGGCTGGGCGCTCGGTGTCGCGGCTCGGGCGGCGGCGTCGGGGCCGCGTGCGGGCGAGGGGCCGGCCCGCGCGGGCCAGCGCACCGGGCCGGGCGCGTAGGCGCTGGCGCGGGAGCGCAGCGAAGACCGGACGCGCGCAGCGCGAGTCGGCCCCTGTCCGAGGCCCCGCAGGGGCCGAGTTGGGGCCGACGGTCCGGGCTTCGCGTCCGCGCGACCAAGCGTTTCCGCAGGACAGCGCCTTCGCGCCCGGCCCGGTGCGCTGGCCCGCGCGGGCCGGCCCCTCGCCCGCACGCGGCCCCGACGCCGTGGCCCGAGCCGCAGCCGCGGCACCGGGCGCCTAGCCGATCGCCTCGAGCCGCGCGACCGACAGCGCCAGCCACTTGATGCCGTCGCGCCCGAAATTGACCTGCACGCGAGCATCGTCCCCGCTGCCCTCGATGCTGACGATCACGCCTTCGCCGAAGCGCGCGTGCGCGACGCTCTGTCCGACGCGAAACGCGACGCCCCGGTCGAACCGCTGCGCGGCCCGCTGCTCGGCCCCCGACAATCGCCCGTGGTCGCCATCGCCTGCGCGCGCGCGCCCCGGTGCCGCTGCGCGCCCCCAGGCTTGCCGCGCGCCCCCCCAGCCCTCGCGGTGAGCGGACGACGCCGCCGGCTGGGCGCGCGGCGTCAGCCACTTCAGCAGCCCCTCGGGGAGCTCGTCGAAGAATCGCGAACGCAGGCTGTAGCGTGTCTGGCCGTGCAGCATGCGGGTCTGCGAGAACGACAGGTACAACCGCCGGCGCGCGCGGGTGATCGCGACATACATCAGCCGGCGCTCCTCTTCGAGTCCTTCCGGCTCGGCGATCGAGTTCTCGTGCGGGAACAGCCCTTCCTCGAGGCCGGTGATGAACACGGCGTCGAACTCGAGCCCCTTGGCCGAGTGCACGGTCATCAGCTGGACCGCGTCGCTGCCCTCGCCGGCCTGGTTCTCGCCCGCTTCGAGCGACGCGTGCGCGAGGAACGCGGCCAGCGGCGTGATCCGCACGGCGCCCGGCGCCTGCTGGGGCGAGATCCCGGCGTCGGCCTGCGGGCCCTCGGCATCGCCGACGTCGGAGACGCCGAAGTTGGCCGGCACGTCGCCCGCGATGCCCTCCTCGGCGAGGAATCCGGCCGCAGCGTTCACCAGCTCGCGCAGGTTCTCGATGCGGTCCTGGCCTTCGCGCTCGGACAGGTAGTGCGCGAGCAGGCCGCTTCGATCGACCAGATGCTCGACGACGTCGGTGAGCGGCAGCGCCTGCGTGTCGGCGCGCAGCCGCCCGATCAGCTGCGTGAACGCGCCGAGCTTGCCCGCAGCGGCGCCGCCGAGCGCTGCCACGGCATCGAACAGGCTGCGGCCGCTCGCGCGCGCCGCGTCCTGCAGCGCCTCGAGCGTGCGCGCGCCGATGCCGCGCGCCGGGAAGTTGACCACGCGCAGGAACGCCCCGTCGTCGCCGGGGTTCTCGAGCAGCCGAAGGTAGGCCAGCGCGTGCTTGATCTCGGCGCGCTCGAAGAAGCGCAGGCCGCCGTAGACGCGATACGCGATGCCGGCCGAGAAAAGCGCGTGCTCGATCACGCGCGACTGCGCGTTCGAGCGGTACAGCACGGCGACGTCGCTGCGCGCCCAGCCTTCGGCGACCAGACCGCGGACTTCCTCGACCAGCCATTGAGCTTCCTGCGAATCGGTCAGCGACTCATGGACGCGGACCGGCTCGCCTTCGCCGGCGTCGGTCCACAGGCTCTTGCCGAGGCGGCGGCTGTTGTGCGCGATGAGCGCGTTGGCGCACTCGAGGATGTTGCCGTGCGACCGGTAGTTCTGTTCGAGCTTGATGAGGTTCGCGACGCGGAACTCACGCTCGAACGCCGCCATGTTCGCGACGTTGGCGCCGCGGAACGCGTAGATGCTCTGGTCGTCGTCGCCCACCGCGAACATCACCGCCGACGCGCCGGCCAGGAGCTTCAGCCAGCGGTACTGCAGCGTGTTGGTGTCCTGGAACTCGTCGACCAGGACGTGCCTGAAGCGCGCCTGGTAGTGCTCGCGCAGCAACTGGTTGCGCTCGAGGAGCTCGTGGCTGCGCAGCAGCAGTTCGGCGAAGTCGACCACGCCCTCGCGCTGGCACTGATCGTCGTAAGCGGCGTACAGCTCGACCATCCGCCGCGTGTAGTCGTCCCACGCTTCGACGTCCTTCGCGCGACGCCCCTCCTCCTTCGCGCCATTGACGAAGTGCTGCAGGTTCTTCGGCGGGTACTTCTCGTCGTCGACGTTGAGCGCCTTCAGCAGGCGCTTGATCGCCGCCAGCTGGTCCTGCGCGTCGAGGATCTGGAAGGTCTGCGGCAGTCCGGCGTCCCGATGGTGCGCACGCAGCATGCGATTGGCGAGCCCGTGGAAGGTGCCGATCCACATGCCCCGCGTGTTGACCGGCAGCATCGCGGACAGCCGCGTGAGCATCTCGCGCGCTGCCTTGTTCGTGAAGGTGACGGCCAGCACGCCGTGCGGGCTCACCTGGCCGGTCGAGATCAGCCACGCGATCCGCGTGGTCAGCACGCGGGTCTTGCCGCTGCCGGCGCCGGCGAGGATCAGCGCGTGCTGCGCCGGCAGCGTGACGGCCGCGAGCTGCTGCTCGTTCAGGTGCTCGAGGAGCTTCGACATCTTCGATGGCGACGCCGGTGCGGCCGGGGCCGGCGCATCGACGCGGCCCTCAGCGCTTGGCCGGCTTGCGCAGTCGCTGCGACCACACCGGCTGGCGCGGCGCGAGGCCGCCGTGCCGGATCTCCACGCAGCGGTTGATCCAGCGCGACGACTCGTCGGACAGGTCGACCACCGGCGCGTTCGCGCCGTGGCTGACACGCACGATGCGGTGGCTCTGCACGCCGAACTGCTCGAGCAGCGCCGCGACCGCCTGCGTGCGGTGCATGCTCAGCTGGACCGCCGCTTCCGGCTCGTCGACCGGGTTGGCGTGGCCCGAAACGATCAGCGTGCCGCCCGGTCCGGCGATGAAACGCTCGGCCTGCTGCCGGATGACTGCGTGATACTGCTCGGCAACGCAGGTCGAATCGCCGTCGAAATAGACGCGCGTCGAATCCGGATCCTGTGCCGGAACGCCCGCGGTGGCCGCCGCCGTGCCGCCAACCACCTTCAGGGCGGGCCTCGGCGAGTTCGTTGCCGCGGAAACGACGGTCGAACGAAGGTTTTCCTGCATGCGTGAATCTCCTGAATGGCATGGCGCGCGCTGGCGACGCTCCGTGGTCGGAGCCCGCCCGGCACGCTCGGATCGAATGGGGAGAAATGTTATTTTAGCAAATCAGCCGGACCGCCGATGACCGCACTGCTGCTCAACGTCGCCCACGCGATCGACCACCTGATGCTGCTCGTGTTCGCCACCGCGATCGGCGCAATCGCGACCGAGTTCGGCGTCGGGCGATGGGAAGACCTGATGCCGTACACGACCGGCGCGTTCGTGATGTTCGGCCTCGGCTCGCTGCCTTCGGGCCGGCTCGGCGACCTGTGGGGTCGGCGCGCGATGATGGTGGTGTTCTTCTTCGGGATCGGCGTGTCGGCCCTGCTGGTCGCCGCCACGCGCTCGCCGATGCAGCTGGCCGTGGCGCTCACCGTGCTGGGCGCGTTCGCGTCGATCTACCACCCGGTCGGCATCCCGATGCTGGTTCGCCACGCAAGACGCCCGGGCCTCACCATCGGCGTCAACGGACTGGCCGGCAATCTCGGCATCGCGGTCGCCGCGGTGTCGACCGGGCTCCTGGTGCAGTTCGCCGGATGGCGCGCGGCGTTCGCCGTGCCCGGGCTGGTCGCGATCGCCTGCGGCGTCATCTTCCTGCGCGTAGCGCCACGCGAGCCCGAAGCGCCGGCGCGCAGCGCGGCCGCACCGGGCGCGCTGACGGCCGCCGGGCGCAACCGGCTCTTTGCGGTGATGACGCTGACCGCGATCACCGGCAGCCTGCTGTTCAACTTCACGACCAACGGCAATGCCGAGTTGCTGAAGTCCCGCCTGCCGGCACTGCCGGACGAGCCGGCACTGCTCGGCGCGCTGCTGGCGTGCGTCTACGCGCTGGCGTCGCTCGCGCAGCTCGTGGTCGGCCGGCTGATCGACCGCGTGCCGATCAAGCCGTTGATGATGGGCATCCTCGCGATGCAACCGCCGCTCTTCGTCGCCGCCGCATTCAGCGACGGCTGGCTGTTCTACACGACGATGATCCTGTTCATGTTGCTGGTGTTCGGCGCGATCCCGTTCACCGACGCGCTGATCGTGCGCTTCGTCGATGACCGCATGCGCTCGCGCGTCAGCGGAGTGCGCCTGGCCGTGTCGTTCGGCGTGAGCTCGGCGGCGGTCTGGGCGCTCGGGCCCGTGGTGAAGGCGGCCGGGTTCACGACGCTGCTGCTGGCGATGGCCGCGATCGCAGCGTGCTCGGTCGCCATCGCATCGTTCCTGCCCGGCGAACCGGTCCTGCAGCGCCGGCCCGCGTAGGCCGCGCGTCGTGAGCGCCGCGCGGCCGTGGCGTCAGTGCGCGGGCGGCGAGAACTTCGCCAGCGCGACGTGGACCGCGATGCCGGCGAGGATCGCCCACTCGAGCGGGATCGTCAGCACCAGCAGGAAGGTGACCGCCATGGCCACCGCGTCGCGTCGATCGTGGTTCGCGATGTGGCGGATCTCGCGCAGGTCGATCAGGCCCACGGCGACCATCAGCAGGATGCCGGCGACTGCTGCCATCGGCAGGTATTTCGACAGCGGCGCGACGAACGCCAGAAGGAGCACGAGGAACGCGCCAGCCGCCACGGCCGACAGCGGCGTGCGCGCGCCGGCCGCGACGTTGACCCCCGAGCGGTTGAACGAACCGCTCGCCGGATACGACGAGAACAGCGACCCGATCAGGTTCGCCAGCCCCTGCCCGATCACCTCCCGGTTTCCCTCCAGCCGGTCGCCCGCCTTGATCGCGATCGCGCGCGCGATCGAGATCGCCTCGGCCAGTGCCAGCAGCGTCATGACCAGCGACGGCACCAGAAGCATCCGCAGCGTCTCCAGCGACAGCGTCGGCGCCGACAGCGGCGGGATCGCGCCGGGCAGTTCGTCGACCGCCTTGACTGCGTAATCGGGTGAAATCGCCGCGAGGCCGGCGGCCAGCGCGCCACCGGCCAGCACGCCGACCAGCATGTAGGGCACGCGACTGTTCCACGGGCGCGCGAGCACGCAGGCCGCAACGGTGCCGAACGCCACCACGGCGGTCGGCCAGTCGATCAGCGCCGCATCCTGGACGAGCCGCACCAGCGTCTGCCACACCGACAGGCCGCGCGGCCAGTCGAGTCCGAACAGGTTGCGCACCTGGGAATTGACGATCAGCACCGCAGCGCCGGCCGTGAACCCCACGATCACGCTGTGCGGCACCCGGTCGACTGCGCGCCCGAGGCCGGCGAGGCCGATCGCCAGCTGCCAGAAGCCGACCATGAAGGTCAGCGTGATCACCAGCTGCACGTACGCCGGCGAACCGGGGGCCGCCATGGGTCCGATCAGGCCGAGCACGGTCAGCGAGATCGCGTTCGCCGGGCCGGTGACCATCAGGCGGCTCGCGCCGAAGAGCGCGGCGATCACGCACGGCACCATCGCGCTGTACAGGCCGTACTCGGGCGGCATGCCGGCCAGCGTCGCGAACGCCACGCCTTGCGGCAGCACGACGATCGCGCCGGTGAGTCCCGCCATCAGGTCCGCGCGCACGGTCGCGCGGTCGCGCAGCAGCGGCAGCCACGCCAGGAACGGCAGGAAGCGTCCGAGGCGGCGACGGTCAGTTATCATGTGAAGCAATCATGCGAGGCCCGGTTCCACACGACAGCCGCACGCGCGAACTGCAGGCCCTCGTGGCGGGGCTCGCGATCATCGTGGTCTGGGGCGCCAATTTCTCGATCCAGAAGGCGCTGTTCGCCGCGATCCAGCCCGCCGGCTTCCTGTTCGCGCGTTACCTGATCATGCCGGCCTGCGCGCTGGCACTGCTGGCGTGGACCTACGGCACTCGCTTTCCGCGCGTCTCGCGCGGCGATTTCCTGGCGATGGCCAGGCTCGGATTGTTCGGCCACGTGCTGCACGTCGGCATGGTGACGCACGGGATCCACTGGTCGACCGCATTCTCCAGCTCGCTGATCCTCGCATGCGGGCCGATCTTCACGTTGAAGATCCTGCGCTGGTCGGGGGTCGAGCGGCTGAATCGCGCGCAGGTCGCGGGCGTGGCCGTCGCATGCGTCGGCGTGCTGGTGTTCCTGTCGGACAAGCTCCTCGCAGGTCGCTGGCAGGCAGGCGGGGGCGACCTGTTCCTGCTGGTCGCCGCGAGCTTCTTCTCGTACTACACGGTGGCAGCGAAGCCGCTGATCGAGCGCCATGGCGGGGTCGTCGTGATGACCTACGCAACGCTGCTCGGCAGCGCGCCGATCGTGGCGCTGTCGCTGCCGGTCGGCCTCGGCATCGAGTGGTCGAAGCTGTCTGCTGCGCTGTGGGCCGGGCTGCTTTGGGCGGTGATCGTCTCGGCCTTCGCCGGATGGCTCGCCTGGGGATGGGTCAACGCGGTGCGCGGCGTCGCGCGCACCGCCCCGTTGATGTACCTGATGCCGCCGGTTGCCGGGCTGATCGCCTGGGCAGTCTCGGAAGAGCGATTCACGGCCGCCAAGCTGATCGGCGCCGCAATCACGCTCGGCGGCGTCGCGCTGGCGCAATTCGCCGGCAAGAGCCGCGCGCGCGAGGCGCCTGCACTGGTCGACTGACGCCAGCCCGCCGGTACCGGACGACGTGCGGCGCAGTCGCGACGGGCGCGTGCCGGCGAAGTGAGCGTCATCGAGGAGCGGGGTGCGGGCATCCGTCATTCTAGCGTGGCCGATCCATCTGAAAAACCGAGAAAATCTTGACGGACACATTGGCCGATCCGATGATTGTGCCATGCCTTCCGAAACCCGCCCGGGTATGCCGGCGCCCCGGCGGCCGCGCGCGACGCTGCGGCAGCTCGAGGCGTTCTGTGCGGTCGCGCTCGCCGGCAGCGTGTCGGCGGGCGCGCGGCGCTTGGCGCGAACCCAGTCCGCAGTCAGCCTCGCGCTCCAGGAGCTCGAGTCGGCGCTCGGCGCCCGGCTCTTCGAGCGCGTCGGACGCGGGTTGCGGCAGACCGACGCGGCGCGACGACTGCTGCCCAAGGCCATCGAGCTGGTCGAGCGTGCCGCCGAGCTCCCGTCGATCGCCGGCGACCTCGCGTCACCGGCGCGGCATCTGGCGATCGGCGCGTCGCGCACGATCGGACCGTTCCTGATGCCCGAGCTGCTTGCGGGCTTCGCACGCCGCCAACCAGGGATGTCCGCGAACATGTCGGTCGAGCTGGTGGTCGAGAACACCGAGACTCTCGTCGGTCGCATCCGGGACCTCACGCTCGACCTCGCGTTCATCGAAGGAGAAGTCCTCGAGCCCGGCCTGTCCGTGCAGCCGTGGCTGAACGACGAGGTTTGCCTGTTCGCGCGCGCCGGCCATCCGTCGCCGCGGGAGCTCGCCGGCGGGCGCTGGGTGCTTCGCGAGCGCGGTTCGGGAACGCGCGAGACCTTCCTGCGCGCGATGCAGCCGCTGATCGGCACGCCCGAGATCGCGGTCGAAGTCAGCGACCCGCTGGCGCTCAAGCGCCTGGTGGCCTCGAGCGACTGGTTCGGGTGCCTGAGCCGCATGGCCGTGGCCCGCGACCTGCGCGACGGCACGCTGCGCGACGTGACGCCGAAGGCGGCCGGCCTGCGGCGCGCGCTGACCCGCTCGTTCTGGCTGGTGTCGCACCCGCAGCGCTATCGGTCGGCAATTGCCGACGCCCTGCTGGCGCACGCGCAGGCGACGCCGCGCGCCCGCCGCTGAGCACGCGCCGGCCAAGGCCGGCCGCGCCCCGCGCACCTGCCTCAGGCGCGTCCCTTCCAGGGCACGAGGCGCCGCTCGACCCAGCGCATCAGCAGGTCGAACAGGTACGCGACGACGCCGATCACGATGATCCCCATGACGACGATGTCGGTGCGCAGGAAGTTCGACGCGTTCAGCACCATCTGGCCGAGCCCCACGTTCGCCGCCACCATCTCGGCGGCCACCAGCGTGGTCCAGCCGAAACCGATCGCAATGCGCATCCCGACCAGGATCTCGGGCATCGCCGACGGCAGGATCACGTACCGGATCACCTGCCAGTGGCTGGCGCCGAGCGAGTACGCGGCGTGGATCTGCTCCTGCGAGGCGCTGCGCATGCCCGAGCGCGCCGCGAGCGCCAGCGGCGCGAAGCACGCGAGGTAGATCAGGGTCACCTTCGGCACCTCGTCGATGCCGAACCAGATGATGATCAACGGCAGGTAGGCGAGCGGCGGCAGCGGCCGGTAGAACTCGATCGGCGGATCGAACACGCCGCGGACGACGCGCGACACGCCCATCGCGATGCCCACAGGGATCGCGGTCAGGCAGGCGAGCGCAAAGGCGCTGAACACGCGGAACATGCTCCAGGCGAAGTGTTCCCACAGGGGCCGGTCGTTGGCGACGCCGGTCAGGTATTCGACGAACTGGCGGAACACCGCCTGGGGCGACGGCAGGAACAGCGACTTGACCCAGCCGAAGTTCGTCGCGACGAACCACAGCACGAACAGCACGATCACGGTCAGGACGCTGATCGTGGCAGTCGGGCCCGCGCCAGGCGTCCGGAATCCCGTCGTCCGCCGGCGATCGGCGCTCGCTCCGGCGCTGGTTCCGGCCTCGGCGCGCCCGTGCGACTCGGGCTTTCCTGGGTTCCGTGCCATCCCGCGTCAGTGCTCGCGCTGCTGCACGATCGCGAGAATCTCCTCGCGCATGCGGATGAAGTCGGGATCCGACTTGATCGCCCGCGCGTCGCGGGTCTCCAGGTAGCGCTGCGAGAACGGCGTCTCGAAGCGGTGCGTGATGCGACCCGGCGACGGGCTCATCACGATCAGCGTCGTCGCCAGGAAGAGCGCTTCCTCGACGCTGTGCGTGATGAAGAAGACGCTCTTGCCCGACGCGGCCCAGACGTCGAGGATCAGCGTCTGGATCGTCTCGCGCGTCAGCGCGTCGAGCGCCCCGAGCGGTTCGTCCATCAGCAGCAGCGCCGGATCGCTCGCCAGCGCGCGCGCGATGCCGACGCGTTGCTGCATCCCGCCGGAGAGCTCGAAGATCGGCCGGTCCGCGAATCCGTCGAGGCCGACCAGCGCGAGCTTCTCGCTGGCGATCTGGCGCCGCCGCGCGCGCGGCACGCGGCGCATGCGCAGGCCGAACTCGACGTTCTGCGCCACGTTCAGCCACGGCATCAGCGCGTGCTTCTGGAAGACCACGCCGCGATCGGCGCCCGGGCCTCGCACCGCGCGGCCGTCGAGTTCGATGTCGCCCTCGCTCGGCGCCAGGAATCCGGCGATGGTGTTGAGCAGCGTCGTCTTGCCGCAGCCCGACGCTCCCAGCGCGACCACGAACTCGCCGTCGCCGATCTCGAGATCGACGTTCGCGAGCGCGGTCAGCGGTCCGTCGCGGGTGTCGTAGTGGATCGACAGCCCGCGGATCGACAGTTGCGGCATCTCAGTCGCTCCAGGCGGTGTCCTGGGGCATGCGCCACCGTTGGCGTGTGCAAAGGCGCGGGCCGCCCGCCGCGGGCGCGCCGGTGCTTGCCCCCTCCGCGCGGGGGTGCCCCGGGGCGCGGGACCGCGCGATGCCCGGTGCGGGGGCCCGATGTGCCGCACCGCGCTGGGCCGCCCGGCGCGCTGTCTGCGGCGCCGAGCAGCGCAGCTTCGGAGTCGGCGCGCGAAGCGCGCTTCGTTCGTCATTCTCGCGGCGATTGTCCGAACGGAGCTCGCGAAGCGAGCGCAGCGAGTTTCGCCGCGCGACCCCGAGGCGAGCAGCGCAGGGCAGTCGGCGCGTGGCGCCGACCGCAGCGGTCAGCGCGCCGGGCGGCCCAGCGCGGCGCGGCACACCGGGCCCCCGCACCGGGCATCGCGCGGCCCCGCGCCCCGGGGCGCTGCGTCCGCCTGCGCCCCGGCCCGCGCCGGTCACTTGCCGAGCGCCTTCTGCACGAATGTCGGGTTGACGAACTTCGAGTAGTCGGCCGCGAGCGCCTGCACGCGTCCCTGCTCCTTCAGGAACGCCGACGTGTCGGCCAGCGCCTTCGCGGCGCCGCTGTCCTTCCCGCCGCCGAGCCATGCGTTGGAGGCCTGCTCCTCCAGCGTCGGGAAACGGTACAGCGCCATCGCCGCCGGCACGTTGGCCGCGTCGGCCTTGGTCAGCTTCGCAACCGACTTCACCTGCGGGGACTCGGGGGTCCACTTCGCCTTGTTCGCGCGATAGTCGGCGTCGGCCTTCGCGAGCGCCTTCACGAAGGCGACCATGAAGTCGGGGTGCTCGCGGGCGAACTTGCGCGACACGACGAAGCCGTCGAAAGTGGGCCGGCCCGCCTTCGTCAGTTCGCCCGACGTGACCAGCACCTTGCCGCTCCCCTTGACCCGCGCCAGCACCGGGTCCCAGACGAAGGTCGCGTCGATGTCGCCGCGCTCCCACGCCGCGCCGATCTGCGGCGGCGGCATGTTGCGGATGTCGACCGTCCTGGGATCGACGCCCGCACGCTGCAACGCGAACAGCAGGTGGTAATGCGTCGTCGACACGAACGGCACACCGACGCGCTTGCCTTTGAGGTCTGCCACGCTGTTGACGTTGGAGCCGTTGCGCGCGACCAGCGCCTCGGCGTCGGCGATGTCGTCGAGGATCCAGAACAGCTCGACGTCGAGGCCCTGAGACACCGCTGCGGCGATCGGCGACGAGCCGGCCTCGCCGACCTGGATGTCGCCCGAGCCCATCGCGCGAATCACGTCGCCGCCGCCGGCGATGAACTTCCAGTTGATCTTGTACCCGGTGGCCTTCTCGATCTCGCCCGAGTCGATGGCAACCCGGTAAGGCACGTTCATGTCCTGGTGGGCGATCGTGACTTCCTTCTTCGGCTGGGCCTGCGCAAACCCTGCGGCTGCGACCAGGGCCGCCGCCGACAGCATCGTGGCGATGACGGTTTTCATGGGCGATCCTCTCGTGGGGGAAGTGCCCCAGAGTAATCGCGGCGGGCGGCTTTGAGAACCCCGACCCGGCGGGTCGGCGATCGCGATCGCGCGAATCCGGAACGCCGCAGGGCCGGCTACAGGTCCGCCAGCGGCGTATGGCGTGCCGTGCGGTCGGCCTTGCGCATCGTCTGCACGACCTCGTCGAGCAGACGGTTGAGCGTCGCAAGACGTCTCGGTTCGAGCCTCGACAGCACGTCGGGCAGCATGCCGACCAACGGCTTGGGAGCGCGATCTACGGCCTCCTGACCGGCCTGCGTCGTATGCAGCTGCACGATGCGCTGGTCCGGGTTCTCGCGCGCGCGGCGGAGCAGGCCCTGGCGGGCCAGCTGCTCGACCAGATTGCTCGCGGTCGATTGCTGAATGGCCATCGATCGGGCGAGATCCTTGACCCGGATGCCCGGCGCCTGCGCGACCACCGACAGCGCCCACAGCTGCGATCCGCTGATGCCGCACTGCTCCTCGACCTCGTGGAAATGCCGCCTGACCGACCGGAAGATGATCCGGAAGTTCTGCAGCGCCTCGGTCACTTGCGGCGACGGTTCGGGGGACTGCGGACGGTCGGCGCGGGCGCCGGAGACCCGGGAGGGCACGGAGGCGGACATCCTGCTCATCGGACACCGATGCGGGTTGCACTGAGCGCCGATTATGCGCGAAAGGCTCCAGCCGATGGCGCCGGCCCGTCGCGGGCCGACGCCCCGTGCACCCGATCCGCTTGATGTGGCGCAAGGCGCGTGCGGATCGCGGCTCCTACAGTGGCCCTTCTCTCCGTCCGCCACGCATTGCCGCCTTTCCGTGCCCTCAGTCCAGGCCGTCGCCCGGGCCCGGCGTTCCGCACGACGCCTGGCCTTCGACGGGCCGTGGCGATTCGGCCGCCTGCTCGACGCGCCGTACCGTCTGGCGTTTTTCACCGCCGCGACGATGGTCTCGGCGAGCGCCCTGTGGTGGCTGGCCGTGCTCGCCGCACGCTTCGTCCCCGGTTCGGGCCTGGCGTGGTCGGTCGCTCCGGGCCACGCTCACGCGCTGCTGATGGGCTTCTCGTTCATGCCGATGTTCTTCGCGGGTTTCCTGATGACCGCCGGGCCGAGATGGCTGGCCGTGCCCGCCGTCGCGGCGCGGACGCTGCTGCCGACGGTCGCCGCATGGCTGGCCGGCTGGGCAACCTTCGTCGCGGGCACGCACTTCGACGCTCGCATGGCAGCGTTCGGCCTGGCAGTGGTCGCCGCCGGCTGGAGCGCATTCGCGTGGCGATTCGCGCGGATGCTCGCGTCGAGCAAGGTGCGCGACCGGACTCACTTGCGCGTGATCGGCGCCGCCAGCGGCGCCGGTGCCGCAGCGCTCTGGACGGCGGCAGCGGGCCTGGCGAGCCACCAGCCGGCCGTGGTGCAGGTGGCGATCTCGACGGGTTTGTGGTGGTTCCTGGCACCGGTATTCGCGACTGCGATGCACCGGATGGTGCCGGTGTTCGGCGTGTTGGCGCCGCGACTCGACGAGCGGCATCCGAACTGGCTGCTCTGGACGCTGCTCGCCGTGCTGGCCATGCAGGTCCCGCTCACGGCCTGGCCAGCCGGCGCGGTCGCACTGGCCCCGGCGACGCTGGTGCTGGACACCGCTGCCGCCACGCTCGTGCTGTGGCTCGCCGTCCGTTGGGCCACCCTGCAGAACCTGCGCATCCGGCTGCTCGCGATGCTGCACATCGGGTTCGCATGGCTGGGAGTCTCGCTGGCGCTGCTGGCGGCATCGGCGGCCATGGCCTGGTCGAGCGGCGGCGTGACCGACCTGCGGCTGGCCGGCCTGCACGCACTCGGCATCGGCTTCTTCGGTTCGGCGCAGCTCGCCTTCGTCACCCGGATCAGCGCAGGCCAGACCGGACGTTCGCAGGCCGCAGACGATATCGCGTGGGCGCTGTTCCGGGCGCTGCAGGCGGCGGTCGCGCTGCGCATCGCCGCGGCGTGGCGGCCCGACGCTGCCGCACTCGTGCTCGCCGCCGCGCTGCTGTGGGCGGGCGTGATGCTCGCGTGGAGCGCGCGCTACGTGCGCTGGTACGGCCCCCCCGCGTCGACGGTCGACCGGGATGACCCGCGCTTTCCACAGGGCGCTCCGACCGCGCCCGCTTTCGAGGACACCGTGATATGACCAGACCCCGCGAGGCACCCCCACGCAAGCCCGACCTGGTCTGCCCGGCCGGGTCGCTGCGGGCGCTGAAGCTCGCCGTCGACGCCGGTGCCGACGCCGTCTACATGGGACTGAAGGACGCCACCAACGCGCGCAACTTCGCGGGGCTGAACTTCGACCTCGACCAGGCGCGCGAGGGCATCGCGCATGCCCACGCCCGCGGCGCGCAGGTGCTGATGGCGCTGAACACGTTCGCCGACGCGCGCGAGCCGGCGCGCTGGTGGCGCGCCGTGGACGTCGCCGCCGAGCTCGGCGCCGACGCGCTGATCTGCGCCGACACCGCGGTGCTCTCCTACGCGCGGGACCACCACCCGCGGCTGCGCCTGCACCTGTCGGTGCAGGCTTCGGCGACCACCTACGAGGCGATCGAGTTCTACCGCGAACGCTACGGCATCCAGAGGGCGGTGCTGCCGCGCGTGCTGACGCTGTCCCAGGTCGGGCACGTCTGCCGCCACACGGGCGCCGAGATCGAGGTGTTCGGTTTCGGCAGCCTGTGCGTGATGGTCGAAGGGCGCTGCGCGCTGTCGTCGTACGCAACCGGCCAGTCGCCGAATACCGCCGGAGTCTGCTCGCCGCCATCGGCGGTGCGCTGGGAGGACGGCGCCGACGGCGTTCGCGCGCGCCTGAACGAAGTCCTGATCGACTGCTACGCCCCCGACGAGCCGCGCGGCTACCCGACGCTGTGCAAGGGGCGTTTCGACGTCGACGGAATCCGCGACTACGCGCTCGAGGAACCGACCAGCCTGAACACGCTCGCGGTGCTGCCGCAGCTGATGGCGTTCGGCGTCGCCGCGATCAAGATCGAGGGGCGCCAGCGCAGCCCCGCCTACGTCGAACAGGTCACGCGCGTCTGGCGCGCCGCGATCGACCATTGCGCGGCACAACCGTCGCGCTTCGCGGTCCAGCCGCAATGGGTTGCGGCGCTCGGCCGCTGGTCCGAGGGCCAGCAGCACACGCTGGGCGCCTACGACCGCCCGTGGCAATGACCGGAGATCCGACGATGACCCCACGCATCCAGATCACGGTCGGCCCGGTGCTGCCGTACTGGTCCCGCAGGACGCTGATCGACTTCTACGGCGCGGTCGCCGACTCGCCGGCCGACACCGTGGTGCTCGGCGAAGTGGTCTGTTCGCGTCGACACGAGATGAAGCACGACGACTGGCTTGCGCTGGGGCGCGAACTGGCCGCGTGCGGCAAGGAAGTCGTGCTCGCGAGCCAGGCGCTGCTCGAATCGGAGTCCGACCTGCGCGACATGCGGCGTCTGGCGGCGCAGGACGAGTTCCTGGTGGAGGCCGGCGACGCGTCGGCGTTGCGCGCACTCGCCGGCCGCCCGTTCGTGCTCGGCCCGCACGTCAACGTGTACAGCCAGCCGGCTCTCGTCGAGCACGCCGGGCTCGGCGCGATCCGCTGGGTCGCGCCGGTGGAACTGAGCCTGGAGGCGATCGGACTCGTGAACCCGCCGCACGCACCGGTGGCGGGTGGCCCGCAGGCCGACACGCCGATCGCGACCGAGGTGTTCGCCTTCGGCCGGCTTCCGCTGGCGTTCTCCGCACGCTGCTTCACCGCTCGCCACTACCACCTCAACAAGGACGAGTGCGGCTTTCGATGCATCGAGCATCCGGACGGGCTGCTGCTGGCGACCGCGGAAGGTGCGCCCTTCCTGACGCTGAACGGCATCCAGACGCAATCGGCGGCGCAGCAGTGCCTGATCGGCGACGGTGCGGCGATGCGCGACGCCGGCGTCACCCGGGTGCGCCTGTCACCCGTCGCGCAGCGCTTCGCGACCGTGATCGACCGCTTCGACCGGGTGCTCAACCACGAAGGCGACGCCGGTGCCGCGCGCGCCGACCTCGAAGCGATCAGCCTGCCGGGCGGCCTGGCCGACGGCTTCGCGCATCGCCGCCCCGGACTCGAACGAAGCTGGACCTGAGGAGGCCCGCCATGACGCCTGCCCGCCACACCGCCTTGCCCGTGCCCGCCGCTTTGCGCGACTTCGTCGCGCGACTGCCGATCCGCCCGCCTTCGTTCGTGCTGGCGCTCGCACTCGACCGGTTGCTGCGCCCGCAACTGTCGGCCGACGTCGCGCGGCAACTCGCCGACAAGATCGTCGAGATCGAGGTCCGGGATCTCGGCATACGTTGCCGGCTGATGCTCACGTCGGCAGGTTTTCGTGCCGTCGCCGACGGTGGCCCGGTGACGCTGCGCGTCGTGGCCGACGCCGGCAGCTATTTCCGGCTGTTGCGCGGCGAGGACGACGCGGACCGGCTCTTCTTCGAGCGCGCGCTGGTGATGGAAGGCGACACCGAGTACGGCCTGATCCTGAAGAACACGCTCGACGCACTCGGGCCGCTGTTGCGCTGGCCGGCGCGGACGTCCTGATCATGTCGCCCGCCGCCGCGTCGCCCGGGCGCGCGACGCCACCGATATACTTGCGCCCTGCCCGAGACCGGGCCCGGCCGATATCGGACCTCCCATGAACGACGGCTTCATCCTCACGCTCTCCTGCCCCGACCGTCCCGGCATCGTCCACGCCGTGTCCGGCTTCCTGCTGGAGCAGCGCGGCAACATCCTCGAGGCGGCGCAGTACGACGACCGCGACACCGGCCTGTTCTTCATGCGCGTGCACTTCGAGTCGTCCGCGCCCGATGCGACGGTCGACTCGCTGCAGCGCTCGTTCGCGCCGGTCGGCGACGCGTTCGGCATGCGCTGGCGCTTCTTCGATGCCGCGCGCCCCGCGCCCACGCTGATCCTGGTGTCGAAGCTCGGGCACTGCCTGAACGACCTGCTGTTCCGGCATCGCTCGGGGCTGCTGCCGATCGACATCCGCGCCGTGGTGTCGAACCACCGCGACTTCTACCAGCTGGCCGCGTCGTACAACATCCCCTTCCACCACGTTCCGGTGAGCGCGGCAGGCAAGCCGCAGGCCGAGGCCCGGCTGATGGAGATCGCGGCCGCCGAAGGCGTCGAGCTGGTCGTGCTCGCGCGCTACATGCAGGTGCTGTCGGACGACCTGTGCCGCAAGCTCGAGGGCCGCGCCATCAACATCCACCATTCGTTCCTGCCGAGCTTCAAGGGCGCCAAGCCTTACGGCCAGGCGCACGAGCGCGGCGTGAAGCTGATCGGCGCGACCGCGCACTACGTGACCGCCGCCCTCGACGAAGGCCCGATCATCGAACAGGACGTCGAGCGCGTCGATCACTCGATGGACGTGAACACGCTGACCGGCATCGGTCGCGACGTGGAGAACGTGGTGCTCGCGCGCGCAGTCAAGTGGCACGCCGAGCACCGCATCCTGCTCAACGGCGGCAAGACGGTGGTCTTTCGCTGAGCATCGCCTGCCGGTCCGGGCCCGCCGGTAGAATCGCGCTGAGCGACCGACGAGGAGCCCCGCATGAGACTGACGCCGGAACAGGCCCGCAATTTCGTTCTCGCTGACGTCGATCACGCGTTCTCCCAGGATCCTTACCCGGATTTCACGGTGCTGCGTGAGCACGCACCGCTTTGTCGCCAGCCCGACGGTTCGATGCTTCTCACCCGTTACGACGACGTGCGCACCGTGCTCACCGACTCGGCCAGGTTCTCGTCGGACAAACGCGTCGACTTCAAGCCCAGGTTCGGCGAAAGCCCCCTCTACGAGCACCACACGACGTCGCTGGTATTCAACGACCCGCCCTACCACACCCGCGTACGCAAGTTGCTGCAGCCGTTCTTCGCGGCGCAGACTCTGCGTCGCATGGAGGAAAGCGTGGCCCGGATGGTCGACGAGCTGCTCGACCGTGCAGCAGACCGGAACGTGATCGACATCGTCGGCGAATTCGCGGCGGCGATCCCGCTCAACCTGGTGGGGGATCTGCTGGGCGTGCCCCGTGGCGAGCGCGAGCCGCTGCGCGATTGGGCGTCGCTGATTCTCGGCGGGCTCGAGCCGGTGCGCACGCCGGAACAGATCGAAGCCGGCAATCGCGCGGTCGAGGAGTTCAAGGACTACCTGCGCCGGCTGATCAGCTGGAAGCGCGCCAACCCCGCGAGGAACGCCGAGACCGACATCCTCTGGACCTTGATCAGCGCAGCGGACGCCGGGGAGGGCCTGACCGAACTCGAGATCATCCACAACTCGATCTTCATGCTGAATGCCGGTCACGACACCACGACCAGCCTGATCGCCAACGGTGTCGACCTGCTGCTGCGGTTTCCCGAGCAGGCAGAGCGCCTGAAGCGGGAACCTGCGCTGCTGAAACCGGCAATCGAGGAAATGCTGCGCTACGAAAGCCCGCTCCAGATCGGCAACCGACGCTCGGTGGTCGACGTCGAAATGCACGGGGACACGGTCCCGGCCGGCACCTTCTTCCACGTCGCCATCGCCGCCGCCAACCGGGATCCACGCCACTTCCCGGAACCCGACCACTTCGATATCGGCCGCGAGCCGAACCGCCATCTCGCCTTCGGCCACGGCATCCATTTCTGCGCCGGCAACGCAGTGGCTCGGATGGAAGCGCAGGTGGCGTTCTCGAAGCTGATACAGCGATTTCCCCGCATGCGTCGATCGGAACCGACCCGGCGGCCGGATCGATCGCGGTTCAGGGTGGTGGATGAGTTGCGCGTCGAGCTGCGCTGCTGACCCGCCGCTGCTAACCGTTCACCGGGGCCGCACTTCGTCCGCCGCAAACGGCGCATGCGTCGCTCCGGTCGAACGCGACCTCCCGACAGCGCATGTCGAGAACGTCGACGAGCAACAGGCGACCAGCGAGCGGGATGCCGCAGCCGACGATCACTTTCAGTGCTTCCGCCGCCTGCGTCGCTCCGATGATCCCGGTCAGCGGCGAGAAGACGCCGAGTAGCGCGCAGCGCTCTTCCTCGGCCGGCCCGCCTTCCGGAAACAGGCAGTTGTAGCAGGGCGAATCGGGTTTTCGAGTGTCGAACACCGAGACATGCCCCTCGAAGCGGCCCGCCGTTCCCGACACCAGGGGGCGCGCGCTCGCCGTGCAGGCGCGGTTCACCGCGTACCGCGTTTCAAAATTGTCCGAGCAGTCCAGAACGACATCGGCAGCCCGAACCTGTTCCAGCAGATGGTGACCTCCGAGACGCCGGCCGAGCGCGACGACTTCCACATCCGGATTGAGACGCATCAGCGCATCGCGCGCCGAGTCGACCTTGGCGCGGCCGAGAGAACTCGTGCCGTGAATGATCTGCCGCTGCAGGTTGGCCGTATCGACGACGTCGTCGTCGCACAGCACGAGTTGCCCGACGCCCGCGGCGGCGAGATACAGCGCCGCCGGAGAACCCAGTCCACCGAGCCCCACGATCAGCACCCGCGCGGCGCAAATCCGCTCCTGACCCTCGACACCGACTTCGTCGAGGAGGATGTGCCGGGAGTAGCGCAGCAGTTGCTCGTCGTTCACAATGCCTCCAGGCTGGCGCAGGTTCTCGCGTGGCGCAGCCGGGTCGAAGTCGATTGCCCCGCACCGGAGCGCTCATGGCCGATTCGTCAGGACTCTTTTTCGAAGCAGGTGGAACCGAAGGCCCCCTCCTCGTCTTGCTGCACGGCCTGCATGCCAATTCAGCCGTCTGGCATCCGTTCGAAGCTGTTCTGACGCAGCACTGGGCGGGGAGCTGGATTGCACCTGATTTTCGCGGACATGGCCGATCCGGGCACGCACGACCGTATTCGATCGAGCGTCACGCCATGGACGTCGCCGCGCTGTTGCGCGACCGGCGCGACGTCACCCTTGTCGGCCATTCCATGGGCGGCCTCGTGGCGATCGTGCTCGGCTCGATGGCGTCTGCGTGTTCGATCCGGCAGGTCGTCGCGTTCGGCGTGAAGACCGACTGGAGTGACGAGGACGTGGCGCGCACGCAGCGATTCGCGCAGGCTCCGGCAAAGACGTTCGCGACGCGAGGCGAGGCGGTCGATCGATACCTGCGCCTCTCCGGGCTGCACGGACTGGTCGACTCCGAATCCGATACCGTGGCGGCTGGTATAGCCTGCCGCGACGGCGCTTACATGCTGGCCACCGACCCGGCGGTCGGCGCCATCGAAAGACCGGACATCGCGCGCATCGCCTCGGGCATCGAAGCTCCCCTGACGTTGCTGTGCGGCGACCGCGATGCGATCGCGAGCCCCGAAGGCATGTCGAGGTTCGGCGCTCCGGTCCGGATCCTGGCCGGCCAGGGTCACAACGTCCACGTCGAAGCGCCTGAAGTCTTCTGGGACGCGGTCAAGGACTCGCTGCCGGTTGCCTGGCGAACCCCTGCGAGCGCTGCTGGCGGCTGACGCACCGGCTCGCCGCCTGCCTGGCGGCGTGTCCTCAACGCGGCCATGCCGCAACAGGAGCCGGATGATCCTCGTGGCCCAGGCGCTGCGAGACCCGGCGTGCGCATGCGACGAGTTCGCGGGCCATCGCGTTGTTCCAGGCCACGTCGAAGGTGCGCCGCGAACCCATGAGCGTGATCGCCGCCACCAGATTGTCGGCGTGGTCGAAAACCGGGGCGCCCATCGCGTTGATCGACGCCAGTTCGCTCCCGCGCACCAGCGACATGCCCCGCGTGCGCACGTCACTCAGAAGCTTGCGGATCGCTGCGGGATCGCGGTCCCCTGCCTCGGCCCGAATCCGGTCCTCGACCAGGTGTGGAGGAAGGAACGCTGCGAACACCCGGCCCGTCGCCGAGTCGAGGAGGCTCAGCACGGAGCCAACGTGGGCGTTCACCGCCGTCGGATGCCGGCATTCCTCCCAGCGCACGATCGTGGGGCCGGCCGAGCCGTACACCGACAGGATCGCGGTGTGATCGGTCCGGTCGCGAAGATCGGCGATCGCTTCGCTGGCCATTCGCACGACGTCGAGCTGGCGCAGCGCCGAAAGGCCGACGCGCAGCGCGAAGGGACCGAGCCAGTACCGGCCGCCGAATGAATCCTGCTCGACCATCTCCTGCCGTATCAGACTGACCAGGTAGCGGTGCACCTTGGCGGCCGGCATCCCGACCGCCTTCGCGATGTCGCGCAGCATCAGGGGCTGTCCAGCTTCGGCAATCGCACCAACGATGCGGATGCCGATCTCGACCGACTGCACTCCCGCGCGCCCTTTGCCCGCCGCACCGGCTTCCGGCGCGACGCTGGCGTTTGCCTTTGCCACTTGCCTGCCCCTGTCCATGTCTGTGAGATCTCCGGCGGCACCGGCTCCGGCGCGATCGGGCCGACCCCGCCGGGCTACCCCGGCCGAGCGGCCCGGTCGTGCGAAGTCAGATGGCCACCGTTGCGTCGCGTCGCTCCCGCCGGCCCCCAGGCACCCGATCCCCGCACAGCACTTCCACCAGTTCCTCCGCACGCCGCATCGCGAGATCGATCGATTCCGCCTTGACGTGTTCGTATCCCCGAATCGCCTGCGGAACCGAGAGCAGTTCGACGACGAGTTCCACCGTGCCCGGTCGCAGGCGATCCAGGCAAAGTTCGACCAGTCCCGAGTACCAGGAGATCAGCGCGCGTTCCCGTCGACGTATGGCCTGGAACCGGAAAGGATCGAGCCATGTGCCGCGCAGGAACCTCAGTCCCGCAAGCGATGCCAGCAGCGGTCTCGTCCACGGGCCGGCGCGCACCTTCCTTCGGAGCCCCAGATTGCGCATCAACGGAGGCTGCAGATTGTAGTGGATACGCACGGGACCGGTGAACGCCTCGCCGACCCTGCGCACGAACGCCGGGCAGGTCAGCAGCCGGGCCACTTCGTACTCGTCCTTGTAGGCCATCAGCCGGTGCAGGTTGTCCGCAACCGCCCGTGCGACATCGATCCCGCCGTCTTCCCCGAACACTTCGCGACCAGCCACTGCCGCCTGCTCGACGACACGGAGGTAGCGACGCGCGTACGCGCCTCCCTGATAGGCGACGAGATCGGCTGCCAGCAAGCGCAGGCGCACCGCGAACGTCTCCGGCAGCGTGGCGAATGCCGGCGTGTCGCGCATCATCGCGTCGATTTGCGGCAGGCCCGCGCGGGCCCGTGCGTCGCCACCGTCGGCCAGCCGGTCGGCGAACGCGCCGGCCGGGCGACCGATCATCTCCGCCAGGCGACCTGGATCGTGTACGTGCATCCGGCCGGCCCGGAATGCCAGGATGTTCGCTTCGGTCTGCACGCCATTGATGCGGATTGCCTCCTCGATGGCGCGGGACGAGATCGGCAGCAATCGGCACTGGTAGGCGACACCGATCGCCACCATGTTCGCGAGCAGGTGATCGCCCAGCAGGCCCTCGGCGATCGCGCGGGCGTCGACGACGACGGCGTCGCCGGTCGCCGCGCCAATCGCCGCCACCATGCGGTCGACCGGCACCTCCACGTGGGGGTCCCGGATCATCTCGCCTGTCGGCAGCAGACCCCTGTTGATCACCGCGCGCGTCACGCCAGCCTTGCAGCAATCCAGGTTGCGCCGATCCACTGCCGCGAACAGATCGAGCGCAAGATAGAGGTCGGCCTTCGCAACACCGACACGGTTGGTCAGCGCCGGCTCGCCCGGCGCCGACACGATCAGACTCGAAAGCACCGGCCCCCACTTCTGGGCCGCGCCGGTCTGGTCATAGCTGCGCACCTCGTTGCCGTCCAGGGAGGCCGCGGTGGCCAGGATGGCATTGGCGGTCAGCACGCCCGTACCGCCCAGCCCCGGCAATAGCACGTGACAAGGACGCGACAACGACGGGGGCACGACCTGCGGCAGATCCGACGCGTCGATCCGGGGCCTGGGAGATCGCTTCAAGACGACACCCGCCGACGCCTCCACCGTGACGAACGACGGACACTCGCCACGCAGGCACGCCTGGTCCTGGTTGCACGACGGTTGGTGAATCCTGGTCTTCTGGCCGAGGCTGGTTCCGGCCTTCTGCAGCGACATGCAGTTGGCGATCCGTCCGCAGTCGCCGCAATTCTCGCAGACGTCCTCGTTGACAACGGTGAACCGGGATGGCGGGGGAAGCAACCCGCGCTTCTGGCGCCGCCGGCGCTCGTTGGCGCATTCGCCGTCGTAGACCAGGACCGTGGTTCCGGCGATGCCGGCGAGCTCGCGCAGCGACGACTCCAGCGCATCCACCCCACGAATCAGGACACGAGCGGGAAGTCGCGAGGATCGGTAGCGCTCGGGCGTGCGCGTGACGAGCACGATCGAGGCCACGCTCTCCAGCGCAAGGTGGGAAAGCAGCGTCTCGAGCTTCGGCGCACCCACCGGCGACTGCCCCCCGGTGTTGGCAATCACACCGTTGTACAGGATCCTGAACGTGATGTTCACACCCGCAGCCACCGCGAAACGGATGTTCTGGTACGAGGAATGAAACAGGGCCCCATCGCCCAGGTTCTGCACGACATGCGGCCGCGAGCAATAGGGCGCCAGACCGATCCACGGCAGCCCCTCGCCACCGAGCTGCGTGACCGCCTCGATGCGCCGCTCGGGTCGCTCCATGACGGCGGCGATGATGTGACAGCCCGGCGCGCCCCAGGCGACCTGGCCCGGCGCAAGCGGAGTCGACCAGTTGTGCGGACATCCCGAGCAGAAGTTCAGCGTCCGCCGCGGCAGCGCCGGCGCCTCGCCGTGCGCCGCGCGCGCGATCTCTTCCAGGCGGCCCCTCCCGGTGGCGGCAAGCAGGCCCCATCGGGCAAACAGGTCGCCCAGGTGGCGGGCGACGACGTCGCTGTCCATCCCGCCATGGACCGGGAACAGTCGGCGTCCGTCCTCATCCCGCTTGCCCAGGACCCGCACTGCCCCCGTTCCGCAAAGCGCCTGCGCGACCTGTCGCTCGAGGAAATCGCGCTTGTCCTCGATCACCACGACGGTCTCCAGTCCGCGAGCGAAGCGGCTGACGAAGTCCGGATCGAGGGGATAGACCAATCCGACCTTCCCCAGACGGATTCCCGCCTCGCGCAGCTCCCGATCTCCGAACCCGAGGTCCTCCAGCGCCTGGCGAACGTCGCCGAAGGTCTTGCCTGCCGCAAGGATCCCGATGCGATCGCCGGCGCCCTCCAGCATCACCCGGTTCAAGCCGTTGGCGCCAGCGTACGCGAGAACCGCTGCATGCCGCTCCTCGTAGAGCTGGCGCTCGGTTTCGATGTTGACGACCGGGAAGAACCGGAAGTTCGCGGACTTGCGGAACTGCCGTCCGTCGAAATGCAGCTCTGGAAGGACGACGGGCGGCGGATCGCTCGACAGGCGCACGACCTCGCCACCGTCGCACAGCGGACCAACGAGCTTCATCGCGACCCAGCAGCCGCTGTAGCGCGAGAGGGCTGCCGCGTGCAGCCCCAGTTCGATGATCTCGGCGACCGAACCGGGGTACAGCACCGGAATGCCATGGTGCTCGAACGCGTGTTCCTGCTGGTACGGAACGGTCGAGCTCTTCGCCTCGTGGTCCTCGCCGCTGAGGATCACGACGGCGCCGCGCGCGCTTGTACCGGCGAAGTTGCCGTGCTTGAGCGCGTCGCCCGAGCGATCCACCCCGGGCCCCTTCCCGTACCAATAGGCGACGACACCGTCCACGTCGGGATGCGGATGCTCGTCGAGCATCTGCGTACCCATCAGGGTCGTCATCGCAAGTTCTTCGTTCTGGCCCGGCAGGTGCTGAACGCCGTGCGCCTCGAGCACGTCCCGGGCGCGGTGCAGCGCGATGTCGTAACCGCCGAGTGGCGACCCCGGGTACCCGGTGACGAACCCCCGTGTCCGCCAGCCTTGCTGGCGATCCCGGCGCATCTGCTCCAGCGGCAGGCGCACGAGTGCCTGCACGCCGGTGAGGAACACGCGCCCGTCGACGCGTTCGTAGCGCTCGACCAACGCCCCGTCGTGGACCGGCGAGCCTGCCGCGGAGCGCCCGGCGGCAGGCGACCCGTCACCCGGTCTCGCCGCAGGCCTGTCCCCGGGCATGGCCATCCAGACCGAAGGCCGCGCGCCGGTCCGCGCCGCTCAGGCGCGCTGGCGCCGCGCCGGCATCACCAGCGGCAGGTAGACGCCAGCACGAACCGTCGACAACTTCATGAAGAAGTCGCCTGTCATCGAAGCCAGGCCGATGACCGCGAGGACGATCGGCGTGTAGCGGTTGGCGGCGCCGACGAGCAACATCGGGACGACGAGCCCGATGATCAGGGTTCCCACGTAGAAGATCAGCGCAAGCCGCCCGGCGAGCATGTCGCGCACGGACCATCGCGCCGCGACGTTCCCGCCAGCGAGCGCCCCCTGGATCTCCAGCACGAAGAACAGGACGACGATCGCCGTGACCCCGACCCACAGGTACAGCAGTTGCGGTTCGGGCTGGGCACCGCTGACCGCTGCAACCAGCAGCAGTGCCGCGATCCCGCCGCGCGCGGCATAGGCGATGTAGATGGCTGGATGAAGCGGCGAGTGCCAGAACGGGACGGCCTTGGAGGCCGTGTAGCAGAAGCCCATGTACCCGATGATCGTCAGCGCGCCGACCCATGCGATCGGATTGGCGATCCGGGACAACCATCGTAGTGCCCCCGCGTCGAACCCCAACCACCACGACGCGAGGTATGCGCTGCCGCCGATCAGGAACAGGGACAGCCCGACGAATCCTCGCGCGATCCACGAGGTCCGCACCCTGCGCATCATTCCGAAGGCCCGGGCGGGTTTGCCGAGGAAAGCCAGGTGCGCAAACGCGCCCAGCACTCCGAGACCGACAGCGACCGCCTGGGCCGCAATCGATCCGTACAGCGCGCCCATCACCCAGGCGCCGCCCGCTATGCCGACCAGAAAGTGGCCGACGACCATGAGGATGCCGCGACCCTCGCCCCATTCCCGCTGCGGACGGTAGTCACTGCTCAGATCGGCGATGTGCTGGACGTAACGTCGGGAACTGGTAGTCATGTCCGCCTCACGGTGCCAGGTAGTAGACGTTGGGGCCGGTGCCGGCTTCCGGATGCAGCGTGAATCCGCCACGCTCCTTGATCAGCCGCGACACTTCGCTCTCCGTGTCGGAGACGTCGCCGAAGATGCGCGCCTTCGACGGACAATTGGAGACGCAGGCGGGGTCCTTGCCCTCGGCCAGACGGTCGCGGCAGAAGTTGCACTTCATCACGACACCCTCCTGGTGGCGCGCCGTGCGCATCTGCTCGTAGGGCGTCGGGCCGGCATCGCCGAAGTAGTTGCGGTTCTCGTCGTTGAAGTACCGGTTGTTGTACGGGCAAGCCACCATGCAGGCGTGGCAGCCCACACATACATCCTTGTCGATGTCGACGATGCCGTGCTCCGCGTAGTGGCTGGCACCCGTGGGGCAGGCGCTGACGCACGGGGCGTCATCGCAGTGATTGCAGAGCACGGGCAGCAGCAACTTGCTGACGGCAGGAAAGACGCCGTCCTCGCGCTTGATGACCCTGGCGAAGAAAACGCCGGGCGGCGTCCCGTGTTCCGCCTTGCAGGACGTGACGCATCCGTAACAGCCCATGCAGCGCTTCAGGTCGATCACCATCCCCAGTCTCATCGCTCGTCCTCCGTCGCGGGGCCACGCCGCAGCGGAGGCTGCGACTGGCGGCATTTCTTACGATTAGCGTAATCAATTATTGGAAATAAAACATCATGGCGCCCCAGTTGTCAACGCGCCGGGGCGATGGCCGGGGAGGCAGCGGCCGCGCTTCCGACGCGTTTCCCGCCGTGAGGGGCCATCGAAATCTCCTCCGCGCCGCGACTGTCGGGAGCGCCCGGACGACGAGTTAGACCCCCTGCCCAGGGTTGACAATGACGCCCCGATGATGTTTCCTATTCCGTAACGCATCCTTCTAATCAGGATTTCATTCTTCTCGGCCTGAGGTCCTGGTCGCAGGTCACGGAGCGGATGCGCCGCGCCGGCCGCCCCGATCAGGCGGTCGTCGCGCAAACCAACCGGAGTCGCGGGTGGACGTACGGGTTTCGTTCATGGGGGTGATCGCCAACGTGGCCCGCGAGAAGGAGACGACCCTGTCGTTCGGACAGACGCCGACGTTGCGCGGCCTGATCGACGCCCTCGAGCAACGCTACGGCCCCGCGTTCGGGGCACGTGTCTACCGGAACTCCTCGAATCCGCGCCTGCTCCAGATGTGCACGCGCATCTTCGTGAACACCCGCTTGGTCGACGACCGCTCGCTCGACCAGCCGCTACCTCTCCCCGCCGACGCCCGCCCGTCGACGGAGATCCTTGTTTACATCCTGCCCGCAGCGTGTGGAGGCTGAGAACCGTCATGGACATGAAGACCGACAAGAGGCGCGCCCGCGAAGGGATCTGGGAAGACCGGTGGATCCCGTCGTCGTGCACGATCTGCTACTCCGGTTGCTCGATCCTTGCGCATCGCGTCAACGGAACCATCATCAAGATCGAGGGCAATCCGGCGAGCCCGGCCGGCGCCGGACGCCTCTGCGCGAAGGGCGTCTCCGGGATGATGCTGCTCTACGATCCGCATCGGGTTAACACTCCGCTTCGGCGCACCAATCCGGAGAAGGGAATCGGGATCGATCCCGGATGGGAGCGAATCAGCTGGGACGAGGCGATGTCGGAGATCGTCAAGCGATTCGGAGAGATCCACAAGGAGGATCCCCGCCAGCTCGTCGTGCAGGTCACCACGACGATCTCGCCTTCGTCGCTGCTGTTCTTCGGTTTCGGCTGGGCCTTCGGTACCCCCAACATGTGGGTGGCGGGCGGGGGACTGCACTGCGGCAACGGCGCCCACGCCGCAGGCGGTATCACGCACGCGTCGTGGTCGGTCGTTCCGGACTTCAAGTACTGCAACTACGCGCTGTACTTCGGTGCCTCCAAGGGCCACGGCGCAGGGCATGCGGCAACCGCGAACATCGGACTGGCGGCCGACGCACGCGAGCGCGGCATGCGACAGGTCGTGGTGGACCCGATCTGCAACTTCGCAGCCGCGAAGGCGCACGAATGGGTGCCGATCCGTGTGGGTACCGACGCCGCCCTCGCCCTGGCGATGGCCAACTGCCTCGTCAACGAACTGGGGATCTACGACGCCGAATACCTGCGCGACCGGACCAACGGCATCTACCTCGTCGGGGCAGACGACAAGTACTGCCGCGACCCGGCCTCCGGCAAGCCCCTGATCTGGGACGCGCAGACGAGCGCCGCGAAGCCCTATGACGACCCCGCGGCCCGTCACGCGGCGCTGACCGGCGAGTACGTCGTCAACGGAGAGGTCGTACAGACAGCGTTCGAGCGGCTCAAGAATGCGCTGAAGAAGCACACCCCTGAACGCAGCGAGAAGACGACCGGTATCGCCGCCGGGACCGTCAGGCGCCTGGCGCGGGAATTCGGCGAAGCTGCACGCATCGGCAGCACGATCGTGATCGACGGCGTCACGCTGCCCTATCGCCCGGCTTCGGCGATCTTCTTCCGCGGCGCGCAGGCACACAAGAACTCGATGTTCAACTGCTTCGCGATCGATCTCCTCAATCACATCGTCGGGGCGGCCGACGTCGTCGGCGGGACGCTGGGCTTCAATCCCGTCTGCCACGGACATCCCGAGACCGGGCGGCCGAGCTACACGCCCAGGGCGGACCGGGACGGCCTGATGGCCACGGGCGTGTGGATGCTTCCACACGTGCCGTATCCGGTCGCCGAGCCTCGGCACCCCGACTCGATGGGACTCACCGAGCTGTTCCCGCTCTCGCACGTGTCGCCGCTGCTGGTTTCGTCCGACCAGGAATTCTGGTGGGAGAAGTTCAAGCTGCCCTACCGTCCGAAGGCGATGCTGAACTACGGCGCCAATTCGCTGATGAGCGTCGGCAACAAGGAAGCCGCGGCGAAGAGCCTGGCGAAGTACGAGTTCATCGTATCTTTCGACCTCTTCCTGAACGAGTTCTCGGACTTCGCGGACATCATCCTGCCGGATCTGAGCTATCTCGAGGTACTGGATCCGAGGCCGAACTACCCCTTCATCTTCGACCATCCGGGCGGCATGGGCGATTGGGGCTGGCCGATCAGGCAACCCGTCGTCGAGCCGACCCACGAACGGCGCAGTGCCCGTGACGTGATGCTCGAGATCGCGTATCGACTCGAACTCGGGCCGGAAATCAACATGGCCGTCAACAGCTACTTCGGGCTCGACGGTCCGCAGATGCTCGACCCGGCGGGCCGGTACACGATCGAGGACATCAGCGACCGCGAACTGAAGCACAAGTTCGGCGAGTCCCGCGGACTCGAGTGGTTCAAGGAGCATGGCCTGATCACCTGGCCCAAGAAGGTCGAGGAGGTCTACTGGCGCACCTTCGTCGACGTGCGCATCCCGATCTACCACGAGTACCTGATCGAACTCGGCGAGCAGACCGACAGGATCTTCCGGGATGTCGGGCTGTCGCTGGACCTGGACTACTACGGGCCGATCCCGGACTGGCTGCCCTGCCCCACGCACGAGGTGACCGATCCGGACTTCGATCTGGTCGCGATCTACTATCGGGACGCGATCCAGGTGAACGGATTCACCATGGAAAATCCCTGGCTGGACGAACTCGCCCAGATGGACCCGTTCTCCTACCGCATCGCGATCAATACGGAGACCGCTCGCCGCAAGGGGCTCAAGGACAACGACACGGTGTGGGTCGAGACGGTCAAGGGGCGACGCGTGGCCGGCCGGGTCCGGCTCACGCAGGGGATCCAGCCCGAGACGCTCGGCATCGCGGCCTGCGCGGGCCACTGGACCGAGCACCAGCCGATCGCCAAGGGCAAGGGGGTGTTCTTCAACGACCTCATCGAGATCGATTTCGAGCACACCAGCCCGATCAACCTGAACATGGACGTCTGTACCAAGGTCAGGATCACGAAGTGTGCCGAGGACCTCGACGCAATCTCCGCGCTGGACCGTACGTCGCCCCTCCGGTCCTGACACGGTTGACTACGGTACACGGGAGGTCGAGCATAGGCGCGGCTTCCCCGGGGCCCAGAGATCATCACTGCGGTTCATCAAGCGATCCGGCCCGCCGATCGGCGGGCCGACTACAACAACGGAGGAGATCCAGAGACCATGACCAACGACATCAGGGATTCCGGCCGCAGCCCCTCGCCCGGCCGGCGCGCGCTGCTGCTCTCGACTCTCGGCGGGGTCGCCTCGGGCATCGCCCCCGGCGCTCTCGCGCAGGAGCGCATCGAACTCAAGATCTCGCACTACCTGCCCCCGGTGCACGGCATTCACACCGACTTCATCGAACCCTGGGCCAAGGCCCTCGAGGAGAGCACCGGCGGCAAGGTGACGACTCGCGTGTTTCCGGGCAACTCCCCGTTCGGCAACATCGCCAATCAGTACGACCAGGTCCAGGCGGGAGTCGTCGACATCGCCGTCGGGCTCCACGGGATCCCGCGCGGGCGGTTTCCCCGCACGGGAATCATCGACCTTCCGTTCCTCACGCGCAGCGCCGACGAGGCCACCCGCATCCTCTGGACGCTCTACCCGAAGTACCTCAAGGACGAGTACCAGGGCGTCAAGGTGCTCGGCCTGTTCGCGCACAACGGCGGCGTCATCCACACGCGCGAGCGCAAGGTGGAGCGGATCGACGATCTCAAGGGCCTGCGCATCCGGTCGCCGAGCCCGGCGGTCAACGAGATGCTGTCGTTCCTCGGCGCGACCCCGGTCGGCATGCCGCCCGCGCAGGTGTACGAGAACCTCCAGAAGGGCGTCATCGACGGAGTGGTCTTCCCGTGGGATCCGGTCAAGTCGTTCCGTCTCGACGAGTTGCTGCGATATCACCTGGAGGCGCGGTCGTACACGGTCTCGTTCTACTTCGTGATGAACGAGAAGAAGTACAACGCGCTGCCGCCGGACGTCCGGGCCGCGATCGACAAGCTCTCGGGCGACAACCTGATCCCCAAGTTCGGCCCCTGGTGGGACAAGTGGGACGCCGCCGGCCTCGCGGCCGCGAAGGCGCGCGGAAACACCGTCACGCAACTGAGCGATGCCGACCGCGCCCAGTGGCGGAAGACGCTGGCGCCGATGATCGAGAAGGAACTCGACAAGCTCGCGAAGGACGGCATCGCCAACGCGCGGGAGATCTACGCCGAGATGCAGCGCATCGCGGCATCGACGCGTTGACTTTCGCGTGACCGGTCGGATCCGGGACGCTCCGGATCCGACCGGGGTCCGGAGCGAGTCCCGATGAGAATTCCCTTTGCGGAGAATGCGATCCGCGCTTCGTGCCTGTGGTGCGATCGCGGCCTGCTGGTGGTCGCCATGTCCGGTGCGCTCTGCCTGTGCGCCGTGGTGGCGGTGATCGTCGTCGACGTGCTGATCCGCCGGTCGATCGGGGTGTCGATCGCCGGAACCGTCGACATCACCCAGCTGTTCGTCATGGCGTGCGCATTCCTCGCGATTCCGCTCGCGTTCATGCGCAACGCCCACGTGAGCGTCGAGTTCGTCACGGATCGGCTGCCGCCCCGCCTGCTCGCCGCGCTCAATGCGCTCAACATGCTCCTGAGCGCCGGGCTGATGATCGCCCTGCTGGTCTACGGCTACCAGCAGTCGCTTCTGCAGGTGGCCAACGGCGACAGGTCCCAGACGATCGGCATCCCGATCGTCTGGTACTGGGCCCCGTTGTTGCTGGGCATGGCCCTGTCCGTGCTCGCCTGCATCCTTCTGGCTGTGCGCCATGCGCTGGCAGCGATGGGCCTCGGCAACCTGATCGCTTCGCCCGTCGGCGTCCCGGCGCAGGAGGCATCGTGAGCGGCGCGACGACCGGCATGATCGGCTTCGTCGCCGTCGTGCTGCTGATCATGGCGCGCGTACCCGTCGCGATCGCGATGGGCGTCGTCGGCGCGGTCGGGCTCGGCGTGTTGAACGGGTGGTCCAGCCTCGCGTTCATCCTCGGACGCGCGCCCTTCGAGGCCGTCTTCCCGGTCGGCCTGTCGGTGGTGCCGCTGTTCGTGATGATGGGTGCCTTCGCGGCCTACGGCGGGTTGTCGCGGGCGCTCTACGGCGCTTCCGTCGCCTTCTTCGGGCATTTCCGCGGAGGCCTTGCGATCTCGACCGTCGGCGCCTCGGCGATGTTCGGCGCCATATGCGGCTCGAGCCTCGCGACGGCCGCGACGATCGGGCGGATCGCGATGCCCGAGATGCGCCGCCTCGGCTATCAGGACTCGCTCGCATCGGCCTCGGTCGCAGCTGGGGGCACGCTGGGCGTGATGATTCCGCCGTCCGTGCTGTTGATCGTCTACGGACTGCTCACGGAGCAATCGATCGGCAAGCTCTTCGCCGCCGGTGTGCTGCCGGGCATCCTCGGCATGCTGCTCTACATGGCGGCGGTCTCGATCCGCACCGCTCGCAATCCCGCCCTCGGCCCGGCAGCGCCGCGCGTCGACTGGCGCGGCAAATTGCTGGCGACGGCCAGTATCTGGAAGGTCTTGCTGCTGTTCGCGGTCGTGCTCGGCGGCATGTATCTCGGATGGTTCTCGCCGACCGAGGCGGCCGCGGTCGGTGCCGCGGGGGCGCTGCTGCTCGGCTTGTTGTCGCGCCAACTCGACCGCCGGTCCATCCTGAGCGGGCTCCAGGAGACGGTACTCACGACGGCGATGATCTTCCTGATCCTGATCGGCGCCGCGATCTTCAACTACTTCGTCGAATCGAGCGGCCTGCCCGACGCGCTCATCGCATCAGTCGAAAAGCTCGGGCTGAGCCCGACCCTGGTGCTGCTCGTGCTGGTGATCCTGTTCGTGGCGCTCGGCTGCCTGATGGACAGCCTGTCGATGATGATGCTGACCATACCCGGCGTGTTCCCGCTCGTCACCGCGCTTGGATACGATCCGATCTGGTTCGGCGTGATCATGGTCACGCTCGCCGAGATCGGCATGATCACCCCACCGGTCGGCATGAACCTGTTCGTCCTGCAGGGCGTGGTGCCGGGGCTCACGATGCAATCGATGATCCGCGGGATCACGCCATTCGTGGTCGCCGACCTGGTTCGCGTCGCGCTGCTGGTCGCGTTCCCGATGATCGCATTGTGGCTGCCGTCGGGCATGAACTGATGCCCCTTCGGGGCCGCGACGCATCGGCGCGGGCCCCGATGCGACTATCATCGGATCACACAGGGAGATAGCGATGAGCCAGATCGAGCCTGTCGCTGCCAGTGCCTCGGTGGCCGGTGGCGCGGCCCCGCGCTACCAGACCGGCTTCGGCAACGAGTTCGCAAGCGAGGCGCTGCCCGGCGCGTTGCCGGTGGGCCGGAATTCGCCGCAGCGCTGCCCGTATGGCCTGTACGCCGAGCAGCTGTCCGGCACCGCGTTCACCGCGCCGCGCAGCGCGCTGCGACGGACCTGGCTCTACCGCATCCGACCCAGCGCGACGCACGGCGCATTCCGAAGGATCGACGACGGGCTGATCACCAACGACTTCGCCGCGGTCGAGGCGCCGCCCAGCCAGTTGCGCTGGGACCCCCTGCCCCTGCCTGCCGCGGGGGAATCGGTCGACTTCGTCCAGGGGCTCGCGACCATGGCCGGCCACGGCGACCCGGGCGCGATGACGGGCTGCGCGATCCACCTCTACCGAGCCAACGCTCCGATGACCGGCCGCTTCTTCTACGACGCGGACGGCGAGCTGCTGATCGTGCCGCAGCTCGGGCGGCTGCTCATCGCCACCGAGCTCGGCGTGCTCGAGATCGAGCCGCAGGAGATCGCGGTGATTCCGCGCGGCATGCGTTTTCGGGTCGAGCTGCCGGACCTGAAATCCGCCGGCGGGACGCTCGACGCCGTCCGCGGATACGTGTGCGAGAACTTCGGTGCGCCGTTCCGGCTGCCCGATCTCGGCGTGATCGGCGCGAACGGCCTGGCGAATCCGCGCGACTTCATGGCGCCGGTGGCGCGTTACGAGGACGTGGACGGCGAGTTCGAGATCGTCGCAAAGTTTCTCGGCCACCTGTGGTCGGCGCCGGTGGACCATTCGCCACTGGACGTGGTCGCGTGGCACGGCAGCAGCGTGCCCTACAAGTACGACTTGCGCCGCTTCAATACGATCGGCTCGATCAGCTTCGACCATCCCGATCCGTCGATCTTCCTGGTGCTGCAGTCGCCGTCCGACACTCCGGGCGTGGACATGATCGACTTCGTGATCTTCCCGCCCCGCATCCTCGCGATGGAGGACACCTTCCGGCCCGCCTGGTACCACCGAAACGTCGCGAGCGAATTCATGGGCCTGGTGCACGGCGTCTACGACGCGAAGCAGGGCGGCTTCGCGCCGGGCGGCGCGAGCCTGCACAACTGCATGACCGCGCACGGCCCCGACGCGAAGTCGTTCGAGATCGCCAGCGCCGCCGACACCAGCAAGCCCACCTACATCCGCGATACGATGGCCTTCATGTTCGAGACGCGCCTGCCGATCCGTCCGACGCGGCACGCGCTGGAGTCGCCGCAGCTGCAACGTCACTACATCGAGTGTTGGCAAGACCTGAAGAGGCACTTCACCGGCAGGCCATGACCAACGAAACGCACGACCCATCGCTGCGCAGCTGGGTCGCGTCGGCCAATGCCGCGCAGGGCGACTTCCCGGTCCAGAACCTGCCGTTCGCGGTGTTCCGGCGCGTCGACTCGGGTGAACCGTGGCGCGGCGGCGTGGCGATTGGCGACCAGGTGCTCGACCTCGCTGGCGCGCTCGGCGCTGGCGTGTTCGACGGCGACGCGCGCGATGCCGCGACCCAGGCCAGCGGGTCGACGCTGAACGGGCTGATGGCGCTCGGCCCGCGCGGCTGGTCGGCGTTGCGGCTCGCGCTGTCGCGGCTGTTGCGCGATGGCGCGCCGCAGGCGGCGAAGCTCGCACGTTGC
>Ga0209477_1000123_pt1 | contig 41799 bp, 30 predicted proteins | sample KloWWTupernatant_FD_187180 | JGI IMG/M metagenome (GOLD analysis project Ga0209477, IMG submission 187180) | Active sludge microbial communities from Klosterneuburg, Austria, studying microevolution and ecology of nitrifiers - Klosterneuburg... | ecosystem: Engineered > WWTP > Aerobic digester >...
AAAGAATTTAAAAACGGATTACTTTACGGAAAACCGGTAAACAGATTCTCCTGATTTATTGTGTCTTAATTCACTGAAATTATAACGTTCATTTCCTGTAATCTGAATGATATTTTTTTTAAAATCTGAAACAGCATTTTTATTAAAATCGAAACATTTTAACCTGAGAAAGATGTCAGGTGAGTTTGCTAAATTTATTTTTATGTTTTCAAAATTTTCATAATAAGTAATTTCAGAATTCCAGAAATCGACATTAAAATTGTTTGAAGATTTACTCTTTAAAACAGAAGTATAGTGCTCTTTCATTTCCCCGGCCCAATTCATACTGAACATCATTCCGTAATTAGAGTCCGAAGTACCATAACTGTTAAATACAAATTGATTATCATTACCGTTGTCCATAATATTTATTAATGATTGTGTCTCACTGGAATATTCAGTTGAGTCATTAAAAACAATATATAAATTGAAAATTGAAACAGTGATACATATTAACAGGATATGATTATAAATTTTATTTGTAAATTTAAAATAATTGGTAAGTCCAATTTCTTTGAAATTAATGCAGATAATTATAACTGCAAAAGAAGTCAGCATTAGAGCCGGTACTAAATAATGCTGACTGTAATGTTTGGAAACAATAAAAATTTGAAAAATAAAAGTAACTAATAAAGACAGCAGAATATTTTGATCAATAGTAAAAATTTTACTGTAGTCAGTTCTTTTAAATTTATAATATATAAAGAGCAGAATTCCTATTATTAGAATTAATACAAAAAACATATCGTGAATGATAAGACTTTCAAAGTTTTTATAAATAGTATCAAAATTAAAAATGATTTTTTCCCCTCTGCCATACAGTCCATCATGCGTACTCAGATTCCCAATAAAGTTTAAAAAATGTTCATAGGATCCCATGACAGGGTAGGTAATAGTTATAAAGGATAATACAGAAGTTGTAAAAAAAATCATTTTACTTCTTGATCCTTTTAGAATAAAAAGAGGGATAATCATCAGAGGTAAGAAAGTGATCTTTGTGGCAAGACAGACACCTGATAAGATTCCAAACATTAAGGGATATTTCAAACTGAATTTATCACTATTGATGATATATTCTCTGTATGAAAACAGTACTGCAATAAACAACATCATCATTGGCATTATAAAAATTTCAGGATTTGTCTGAGTAAATTCATGTATAAGAGTTTGAGATAGAAATGGAGAGAGCTGAATAATTAATGTGAGTATCAGATTTTTTGTAACATGGTAAATTACAAGTCCGCATAAAAGCAGACACAAAGAGTTTAATAAAATTAAGACAGTATTAAATAAATTTAAATAAGATTCAGGATTTAAAAGTACAGATTCTGTAATCTCTGAAACTGATTTACCGGATAGTAACATCAGACCTGCACCTATCAACTGAACAGTAGATCCGGGATGGTCTGTATGTGAAACATGCACAGAATTAATAATGTTTAAAGAGCTGACGGCATATACATAATTCGGGTCATACCCTGCATTAAAGTAAAATGGACCTTCGGAATTTCTTAATGATTTAGCGGTAATAAATAATAATACCGGCAGGATAATTAATATTGAAAAAATTTTAAATTTATTCATTTGGGGTTGAATAAAGAATAATTTAAATTGTTATATACAAAGCAAAAAATCTATTATATCACAGAAAATCAATGAAGTGATCCCAGCTTCTCTTATCATGGGAGATCTTTCTAAAAGCCATCGCTCCGTATTGATTCTTTGGGGATTTGGTTTTATTTATTACATTCTTAAACTTTTCAGTTATCCTTTTATTGTTTACATTTTTTTCTTTTCCGTTGGATGTTGTCCTTGGTGAAGTACCTCTGATGAATTCATATGATCTGTTTGAAGAAATAAAGGAACATACTTTCTCGATAGCCGGCCAGTCCGAATCATCCATAATTACGATTCCGCCTTCATGAAGAATCTTATCAACCATAAAAAAATCTACAATCACATGATCAAATGTATGCCAGCCGTCTACAAAAGCAAGATCTACCATTACTTTTTCGGATTCAAGCTGTGCCAGGCCAAGATGTGACGGCTTTTCTATAAAGCGAACTATATTTTCAAATCCTGCTCTTTTTAAATTATTCAGTCCGATACCGCCATAGCTGTGATCAAAATTCTGATAAGGGTCAATGATGGTATGTTTTGTATTCTTATTCTTTCTGAGTGATTCACAGATAAATAAAGCTGAAGTTCCAAATGCTAATCCTATTTCAACGCTTGTATTTGCTCTGCATTCTTTAGCACATTCCTGAATGAGAAGTCCTTCTTCTTCACTGATCTGCCCAATTACTTTATGTGGACTCCCATCTAATTTTTGTGTGAAACCTGTTTTTAAAATTTCTTCAAGTACCTGATTCATTTAGTGTAATATAATAAATAAATTTCTTATGTGATAAATTAAAAATGTGCAATTTTGTAATGCATGTAAGTTAAGTCAGTCTTAATTGTTTTTCAATCCTTTTTTAAATGGTAAATTGAATTACAGGTCACTCTGTCCAAAACGATTATCAGTTAAATTTGATATTTGTATTTTCTGCTGTTCTTTTTTGAACGATCCCATTTTGGAAGAGTCTGTCTATTAACAGTTTATAATTTCACCACAAAGACACTAAGTCACAAAGATAAATATTTATTAACTTTTTTCTTTTGTGTCTTGGTGTCTTGGTGTCTTGGCGGTAAGAAGTTTTGAGACAATCCCGGAAGCACAAAAGGTTATCACAGGCGGATTATTCTAAATAAGTTACCGGAGAAAATTCAAATGAGGTATAGCTTTCATTTAAATTAATAAATGGTATTTTTCAATAATTTTAGAACTATTTATTTTAAATTTAAAATTTAAAATATTTTGGACAGCATTGATTTCAGGAATAATTTAATTTATATTTTAAATTATTTATTTGTTTTCGAGTACTTACCAGGATGTAAGTGTCAAAATAATTACAAATTTAAAGCCTGTGAGATCAGGGAAGAAATTTTTTCAGGAAGTCCGGAATCCATCTCATTATAAATAGGGAGGCATAAAACATTATTGGCAGCAGACTCAGATACAGGACAGCTTTCACCGTATGTAAATGCAAGAGTATTAAGTGAAGGATAAAAATATCTTCTTGTGTTAATTCCGTTTTTAAATAATAAATCTTTTACTTCCAGCATTATTTCTTCAGTTTGAAAAAATACCGGAAAATATGAATAATTGTAAAATATATCTGAAGGTATTTCAGGGAATTTCAGAGGAAGATCTTTAAGGAATTTTTTGTACAGCAGATTCAGTCTTTTCCTTTCTTCAATGAATCCCATTACTCTGTGAAGGTTACACAAACCCATGGCAGCATTGAATTCCGATGTCCTTGCATTTATCCCGACCGAATAATAATCATCATCCATATGTCCGAATGCCCGGTAGAGGAATAATTTTTCGGCTAGAGCATCATCATCTGTGATGACAGCGCCGCCTTCTATTGTATGAAATAATTTTGTAGCGTGAAAACTTATTGTCGAAATATCACCGAAGTTATAAACAGAAGTATCATTTACTTTTACTCCAAACGACTGAGCGCCGTCATAGATTATTTTCAAACTATTTTTATCTGCAATATCTTTTATGCGATTCACATCACACGGAAACCCGTAAACGTGGGTTGGCATTATTGCTGAGGTTTTATCGGTTATTAACTTTTCAATTTTTTCAGCATCCATGCAGAAAGTTTTATCTTCTATATCACAAAATACAGGTGTACAGTTTTCCCAGATAATAGAATTTACAGTTGCAACATATGAGTAAGGAGTTGTAATGATCTCCCCTTTAAGATCGAGAGCTTTGATGGCTAACTGAAGTGCGATTGTACCGTTTGAAACGAGCAGGAGATTTTTTACTCCGAGATATTTTTTTAGTTTTAATTCAAGCTCTTCGCAAAGAGGTCCCTGATTGGTAACCCAGTGTGTTTCCCAGATCTTTTTGAGATATTCATTGTATTCTTCAGCCGGTGGTAAAAATGTTTTTGTAACATTAATCATTTATTTGCATTCTCACCAATTAAAAGATCCCAGTTTAATTTTGGTTTTATTATGCCTTCCTTCCTGCCTACATCTCCGATACGCAGATCAAATGCATACATGATCTCAAATGAAAGTACTTCCCTTTGTTCGAAGATCACATCAGTTTTATTCTTGAGTAAATAAAATTTATGTAAAGTATATGAACCCTGATTCATGATATCCGGCGGTACTTTGCATGTCCATTTAAAATATCCTTCACTGATCTTTTCATAATTATTGTCAAGACTGGATCCGATAAATACAATATTATCTAATTCATCCTTAAGCTGAAATACAACGTCAAGAATATGTTCTTCTTTCATCATATTGAAAAATACAAATTCAAATTCAAAAGGATCTCCGGCAATAAGGTGATCATTTTTTGTTTCATCAAATTTCAGTTCTGCTTTAATGAGCTTAGCATATTCACTGCTGGGAGCTGTTTCGAGGTCAAAATTTTGTGTGGCATATTCTTTAACGTATTTGCTGAGATATACTGAAATGACTTTTGAAACTTCACCTTCACGGATCAGTTTTCCATGATTGAGCTGCAAAGCTCTGGTACATATTGCTTTGATTGCAGACAGATTGTGACTTACAAATAAAACAGTCCTTCCTTCTTTTGCAAGACTTTCCATTTTTGCAATACTCTTTCTCTGAAAATCTGTGTCACCAATGTTTAAAACTTCATCGATCATTATGATCTCTGTTTCGATACTGGCGGAAATTGCAAAGGCAAGTCTGATACGCATTCCATTAGAATACTTTTTTGCCTGAGTATCGAGAAATTTTTCTACACCTGAAAAATCTACAATCTCATCAAATTTTTTATCGATCTCCTTTTTTGTCATACCGAGGATTGTACCGCTAAGATACACATTCTCCCTGCCTGTAAGTTCAACATTAAATCCGGTACCGACTTCGAGAAGACTTGCAACTCTTCCATAAACTCTTGCTGAACCTGAAGTAGGCTCAGTTATCCGGCAGAGTATTTTCAATAATGTACTTTTGCCGGCTCCGTTTGGTCCAATTACACCAAGCACTTCACCGTGCTTTACTTCAAAAGATACATCTTTAAGCGCCCAGAAATAATCATCACCTTCTTCTTTTCTCTTGAAAGTATTTAGTCTGCTGAGAGTTTTATAATTCTTTAATGGATATTTCAGCCAGGAAGAGATTGCTCCAGTTAAGGTATCGTGAGTTTCGTTTTTTAAACCTATCAGATATGCTTTGCTCAACTTGTCTGTAGAAATTGCTATATTTGACATTTAATAATAATTTTCAATAATTTGTTTTGGATCAGGCAACATCTGCAAATATCTTTTCTGTTTTTTTGAAATGGAAAGCTCCGCTGATAAAGATTATAATGGCACTAATTGAACCCATTCCAATCAAGTCCCACGGCATTGGATTAAATCCAAGTAATGAAGCTCTGAATCCTTCTATGACTCCAACCATTGGGTATAAACCATATAAAAGATATGCAGTATCTCCAAATTTTTCAGCGACTAAAGATGCCGGAAATACAACCGGTGCTGCATACATTAAAATAGAGGTCAGGAATCCTACTGCAAATCTGACATCTCTGTACTGGATTGCAAGTGAAGAAAGCCACAATCCCAGACCAAGTGATGTAAGTATCATTAGTATCATAAGGATGGGGAGAAATAAAACATTCAAAGTCGGGCTGATCTGGTAAAACAGCATCATTGCTATCAGAATAACGAATGCAATTGCAAAATCCATAAGTTTGGAAAGCACCGGAGTAAGCGGTATGAATATTCTCGGAAAATATACTTTTGTTAAAAGATTTGCATTCCCAACAAGACTGCTTGTAGCGCCTCCCATAGACTGTGAAAAGTAAGTCCACGGAAGTACTGCGGCATATGAAAATATTGGATAAGGAATTCCGTCACTGTCTATCTTGGCAAGACCTCCAAATATTACCGAAAAAATCACCATTGAAACTACAGGATTTAAAACAGCCCACAATAATCCGAGTACTGTCTGTTTGTAAAGCACTGTAATATCTCTGTAAACAAAAAAATAAAGAAGATCTTTATATTTTACAAATTCTCTGAAATCAATCAACCTCCAGGATTTCCTGGGTTTAATTTCAAAATAAGGAGTTACTTCTGAAGGCATTTAAGATTTAAATTTTTCTTATACAATTAATTTCTGTTCTAATCTAATATATTATCTGAGTATCACTAACTTTTGCGTAATGGTTTCCACCTGAGAATTTCCCTGAACGATAAATTTATAAAGGTAAGTTCCGTTTGCAATGTAATCTCCGTCATTATCTTTCCCATCCCAGTATATTGAATTATATCCTACTATAGCACTTGAACTGATCTCTTTAATAAGTCTGCCTGCGACTGTAAAAATCTTTACCTTGCAGGACGACGGTGGAAACTCTCCTGTTATCCTGAACATAAAATTAGTTTCCGTACCCATTGGATTTGGATAGTTTGCCATTCCCGATATACTGAGGTCATTTTCTACAACAACAGTATTTACTATTGAGTCGGCTAAGTTTCCTGTTATATCAGTAGCCATGAATCTGAATTTATGATTACCTTCAGATAGAGTAGGGTTATAAATTAATGTAGCCTGTAAAGTATTATTGTCAGGAAAAATAAGCTGTATTATGGGATTCTGAATTCCGTTTATAAAGTAAGGCACATATTTATTATCAAGAAAAACTCTGACATTTGAAGTATCATTTATAACCATCCGGCTGTCGTCAAGAAATTCAAGAACTATATTCGGAGTTGACTGAATGTTATCTCCATTTATTATCTCAACACCATCATATGTAACATTGATTATCGGATTTATAGAATCTCCCTGAACAATAAACTGAGTAATAGCTTTATTATTATAAGTAAACATTTCATTATAATCTCCAAGTACTTCTGTTTCAAAATACACATCAAGTGTATCACTGTCAGATTCAAATTCCCTGAGTCCCGCTGTTGAGAATTTTACTGATGAAGTGCCCATGCTGTCAATTCTCAGCGGAGTATTGATTGTATCGATCTTAAGATAAATATTTTTTCCCTGCACTGAGACATACCAGTAATTTATATAATTCTGAATATCCCTGAATCCGATACTGTAATAATTTACAGAGAAGTTTACACTGTCTCCTTCCTGCACGACTGTATCACTGCCTGTAAAAGAATAATTGTCCGGAGTGATCTCAGCAGGCGGTACATATTTAATTTTTGCTGAACTGAAAACAGGGGACTCAAGACCGGAGACTGTATCAATTCTTAAATTATTTACCAGTCTCAGTTTTGGATATTGCAGAGCATCTATTGTATCGAGTGTGACAGATGAATTGTTAGTTATGCCTGTTGCAAGAGACACAATATTATTGTCAGAGTTAATGCCGTATATATCAAGGTCTATAGAGTTTGTCGGAAGGACTGACTGCTCCCATGAATAATCTTTCCATTTATCAGCAGTTCCGAATTCCTGCACTACATAACCTTCAGGTTCGATAAAGAAAGGACTAACCTGACATTCCTGCGGCTCCCAGCTTATGTTTGAAAAAAACAAATGGAAATGTTCACAGGTATTATTTGTATCAGCTCCGAGATATCCGAAAAATGCCCAAGTGTCAAAGAATCCGATCCTTATAGAATCAATACCAATACTTCCGAATTCTCTGAATTTTGCGAGCGCGTCTGGCCTTAAGCTGTCTGAATCTGCAACATAAGAAGCGTTGTAGCCGAGCAGATAATCTGTGGAATCAAATGTATTTAAAAAATTCAAAACAGAATCGGAAGAAGCAGGGGAAGTGAACACGAAACTCTTGATCTCAGTTGGGACACCTGTGAGCTTTTTAACTTTTGCAAGATTCAGACCTCTGTTGAAACCTCCGTCACTGTAATAATTGAAATCATTGATTGTAAAAAATGAAGATTCAAAACCATTGCTTCCCCAAGACCGGATGAACAGATTTCCTTTGAATTCATCAAGCTTATAACCGCCGTCTTTATAGACTAAATTTGAAACTGAAGATTCTCCAAATTGTCTTGGATCAGATTTGTAAACTGTATACGCTGAATCATTTACTCCGTCCTGGTTTACTGAGACATTAGGATTGTAAACTATATTCGTATTCTCAGACCATCCGGAACTGTCGTTACCGATGATTGCATTTGTCCGGAGATAATATAGTGTGTTTAAATTTGTGACAGGCAGAGAGACATTAAATGAAGAACTAACACCTGTTATATTAGAGTTATTATAAGTCTGAAGTATGGGAGAATTAAACGATTCAATAGTATCTATCTGGAAAATTAATTTTATATTACTTGTTCTGTAGTCAACGTTAGGATTTAGCCCGGTGAATTTAAATTCGGATGAAGTAACAACTGCATTATTTAAAGGCTTTATCTGAGTAAAAGAAATATTTCTTAAAGTAAGCGGAAATGTTATGGAATCATTGTCGTAAAATTTTTGCTGATAAAATTTATTTGGATCCATGATCACAGTCATGTTATAATTTCCAATGGTATCAATTTTGAAAAAATGACTTATCGTATCTACAAATCCAAAAAATTTAAACACAGTATCTCTTGATTGTGAAAGTGCTCCGTCTTTTTTGATATTAAATCTTATCCTTACCGAGTCCGCAAATGTCCCCAGATTTTTTGGAAAAATATTTAATTTTACATCCTCGCCTAATGCAGGAAAACTATTTGATAAAATATAATCATTTTGTTTTATATCAAACTCCGGGGTAGGACTCATTAATAATTGAGTAGCAGGATCACCAAGAAGGTTATAACAATTGACAGTATTTCTGGCAGAGAAGCTGTTTGAATCCTGACCGATCTGCTGGGAAGCATAAGACATCAGATCACCTACATAACGGACACTGTCCTTTGTAAATCTTTTAATAAGTCTGTCGTTATATGCATCACCTATTCCGGAAAAGCTCCAGCCGGTAGTACCGACAAAACCAATTGCACATTTATTAGGCAGAAGAATAAATTTCTCTCCGAATGAACGCTTATTTGTTTCTGAATTTTGACCTGTAAAACATGTAAAGCTCAATATCAACGGCTGCTTCTCGCCATTTTCCATAGTGGATGGATCTTCAAGTCCGATCTCCCAATCCTGTGCTGCAGCGTGACCAATAAAGTTTACGATCATCTGTCCGCGGTCAAATTCTTTTTTAATTGAATCTTTATAGTTGTAAGTTACATAACCGGATGAATCATTTCTGTAGATTCGGGCTATGTTCATTGAAGCAGGCGCAGGTGCAAAATAATTACCGATAAAATTTTCAGACTTTGCCTGGAAATTCAGCTGCTCTTGTCTGTTTCCTCCACCTGTAATTGAAAGATAATTTTTCCACCACTTCTGAGGCGGCTGCAGATCATAGGTAATTATTTTATTTACCATATCCTGTGCCTCAACAGATGTATAAACAGGAAGTCTTCCAATTGAGATCTGATGGTAATATGTAAAAGTACCAAAATTGAAATTTACAAAATAACCGTCTGTAGGAGGATTGCCATATGATGGAATGAAATTCTGATAATAAACAGACGCCGAACTGTTCTTCTTCGGATCGAGAGATGCCCTTCCAAAAAGATTTACAAACTGTACTTTCGCACCAGACCAGTTGTTATATGCATAACTAACAAAGTTTCTTAAAGCAACAGGGTTTTCAATTCCATAATTAAAAATATCATATATATCTTTTACGTCAGCATTTTTTACTCTGAAATTATTAAAATTTTCTCTGTGACCTTTTAATTGTTGAGCTGCGGATTCAAATAATTTGTGATATATGATAAGATAGTCTGCACCGTTTGAAGATGATACAAGATCGCTGACTACTCTGTTTTCAATACGGAAAGGTTTTTTGGTAATATTGTTATTTGCTAATTCAAATTCTGAATTACTTTTGCCTGTGAATGTAAGTGTGTTCTGATTTATTATCTGGTTCTCAATTTTTATTCCGTTGCTGATGTCATAAATACTCACAGGATTTGAAGACAATGCTCCTGTTACATTAATTTTCTTAGAAGTAGAATCACTTCCGTTGAGTTTTATGTTTGCAAAATTATTTGTGAAACTAAATGCTCTTGGATATTTTAGCTCAAAAAAATCTAAGTGTATTCTTGGCTGAAAGAAATTACCGGTCACAGGAGTATATGTAATCGATATGTCATTATTTGCTCCGCTGTTAAGCAGAGATGCAGGAAAATATAAAAGCGTATCCATTCTTCTTAAACTATCAGCATACATAGTTCCGATAAGTGTATTGTTAACTTTTACTTCTACCACATGTTCATTACTTGCCTGTATATTATAAGATACCGGAAAAAGTAAAAGTTTTATTTCACAGGTTTGAGACCCGTTTACATTTATTGGAGTAAAAGAGCTTGTCTGAGTTTCATTGGTTGTCATGATCTTCCAAAACCAGCTTTCGCCTGCTACTTTTTCATTGCTGAAATATCTGAAATCTGTATTTGAGTTTGTAGTCTCGCCGAGATAATAAATATGATCTTCTTCAAAATGAACAGGCTGCATAGAAAAATCTTCAGGATAATTTAAAGATGAAACATAGTTCGAAATTTCCATTCTGTTCCCTAAACCACCACCCCAGTCTATCCAGTAAACATTTGTATCTGAATAGCTGTCATATTTTTCATCAGTAACATAGATTACTGAATTTGAATAACCGTTATAATGCTTTGTCGGTCCGCCATAATTTCTTTGACCGTAAAAATCCAAATAATCAGCATCATCAAATGTGCCGTCATTTTCACCTTGAAAGAATACAGGGATCTGATTTCCTTTGTTAAGGACTTTGACCGTTCTCGGATCTATACCGGATGGATTTATGCCGTTATTAGTAAAGTCGGATTTATTAATTCTGAAAATTCCGTCTTCTATGACATAAAGCTTAAGATAAGTCTTATTAGGAGTAATCCAGTTGAAATTCTGAGAGTATGAATTTGTAACCGATAAAAATAATAATGACAGTAGAATTAATGTCTTATTCATAAATTTAAGAGGATATTTAATTAAAAATTAGTATCCTGTTTTCATACACTCCTGATAGTTTTTTTTGAATAAATTGACTGTAAATATACAATATTTCATTTATAATTTCACTTAATTAATGATTGTTTATATCTTTTAATCCTTTGTATAAAAATGGGGATTCCTTTCACATATCTGTTGAAATTATTCAGTGGATCCGTAAAGACTCTCACCATCCATTCTAACCCTGCTTTTTGTAAAATCTTAGGTCCGCGGATTTTATCGCCTGAAAATACTTTTATTCCGTCTCCTACTGCAAGCATTACTTTAAATTTTATTTTGTCTTTATTTTCATACATCCATTTTTCCTGAACCGGACAGCTAAGTCCGATTATTATTATGTCAGGATTGGATCTATTAATTTTTTCAATTACCTCATCTGTATCAAAATTATAACCTTCCTGAATTCCGGCTATATTCAAAGCAGGATAGTTAGTCTTTATTTTATCTAATTCCTTTAATGTATGACCAAAAAAAAAGATTGACCTGCCTTCTGAAATTGAACTGGATATAAAACTAATATAAAAATCAGATCCGGCAAATCTCTCATTCATTCCATCAGTTCCGTAAAGATATTTTGATGCGTAAAAAACTCCAACTCCATCAGGATGAATCAGATCAAAGGATTCATACATTTTTTTTAATGAAATGTCAGAGTAAATTTTATTCAGAGTGTCAGCATTTGCATATGCTATAGTTGCCTTTTTATTATTAATTACAGCTGCATTTATAAAGAAATTTAATGAATTGTAATCTGATTTATCAATCTTTATTCCAAATATTTTAAAACTTCCGCTGATATAATTTTTTAATTAATTGAAAAATTAATTGATGAGCGATCTATAGACCATTTCTATTTCAGGGATGGTCTTCTTTTCTGTGAAATCTTTAATGATCAGATAATGTAATTTTTCAGATAGTGCTATAGGTAATTCACTGCTTTCCGTTAACATCATAATACAGTCTTTAAGTTCAGTGTAATTTCTTTTTTTAAAAATCAAACCGTTTTCATTATTAATTATTACTTCTTTAATTCCGTCAGTATCAGAACCAATAAATGGTTTTTTAAATAATCCGCTCTGCAGCATAAATCCGGGAAGAGGTTCTTTTACAGAACATAATACACAGATGTCAGCAGCAATATAATATTTCCCAAGATCTTTCTGAGCAGGAACGAGCAAAACATTCAGATCATTTTCCTTTATAAATTTTTCATATTCTGTTTTAAGATCACCGCTGCCGATAATAACTGTAAATATCTTTTTCTCTTTTAGCTGAGTCAATGCTTTTAACAAAGTAAAATGATCTTTATCTTTATGATATCGTCCTACGGAGAGAAGTATTTTGTATCCCTTGTTTTTTTTATCATTGATGATATTTAAAAATTCAGTACTTTCATTGTCATGATCTACGTTGTCAGTGATCTCTTCTGAATCTGTGAAATTAGGAATGATCTGTATTCTTTCTTTCTCAATTCCGAAGCTATTGACCATCATTCTTTTTACATAACTGCTGACTGCTATTAATCTGTCTGATTTATATTCTACAAAATATCTTTTATCCACTATACTCAATGCTGTGAAGACAGTCTTTACGCCTGTTTTTAGTCTGACTGCATTTGCAAGGAATTCATAGTATCTGTGATGACTGTGAATGATTTCAATTTTATTTTCCTTTACAATTTTTGATAGGGCAGAAATCGAATTCAGTATTTTTTTTTTATCAGACAAAGTATCAATAGAAATAAATCCTGCTCCGTATCTTAAAATCCTTTCTCTGGATTCTGTGTTATTTGTACAAAGGAATACTTCCTGTCCGTTTCTTTTTAAATATTTTAAAAGAAGAAAGACATAATAGGATCTTCCATCATTGAATCCAACGTCAGGAGATAAATGTAAAATCCTTTGCACCATTTAAAATAATTTAATTTAATTTTCTGAATTTACCTTCGCTATATAAAATTATATTCACATTTTCTGTTAGAATTCTTAAATACATTACTGTTGGCTTATTAAAAATATTTTCTTCAGTCATCTTTAGGATCAGGTCTCTGTCCTTGTATTTATTACTGTACGCATCTAGCCTCATAAAATACTGTGTCTCTCCAGTTGTGTAAATTTCAAATTCATTGTCACTGATTTTTTTTACAAATAATTCGGAATTCAGCGAGCCAGAATCCAATGCTCCTATATATACCAGATCAAAAAATTTATCTTTCACTTCAAATTCATTATGCCTGTAATAATTATATGGACCAATGGCATAATCCATAATATACGACTGACGCAATCTTGACGGCAGCCCAAGGATCACATTTTTCTTTGTTGCATCCAGATCCAAATTCATAAATTCTGCATAGACTTTTTCAGCAACATCATAAGAATAATCCCAGTTTTTTACTAATTTATAACCAATTATTCCCCAATTTATAAGTAGTGCAAGTATGGTGATGAGGAAAAATTTATAATAATATTTCAGTTTAAAAAGTACAAGAGCTGTAGTAAATGCAATGAGAACAAACGGTATTAATATGAGCTGAGGTCTGAAATATCCCGCAATAAGATTTGGCAGGATCGAACTCAAAAAAACCAGACAAATTAAGAATAATTTTCCGATACTTTTTGTAGTGCTGAATATAAATAACAGAGTAACAAGAAATGAAAACGATACAATCAGATATATCAGGAAATTTCGGTTAAGGAGATCAAGATTGTCCTGTATTGACAGATAGTCAAATGGAATCAGCATTGACACGGAAGCTTTAAAAATTACTCCAACCGAATAGATAATGCCGGGATTTTGATATGCCGTTACTACTTCTACCGGCTGTGTTCCAAGAATAATTATTCGGTATGCAAAATAAAGGATCAATAAAAAGAATTCTAAAAATATCAAATACTTTATCTCATGAAGCTTTTCTCTTCCAAAAGAAATATAGATTATGATAATCGAGATAAACGGAAGTATCACAGAGCTTTCTTTAGTCAGCAGTGCAAGTAGAAAAAATAAAAGACATATCGCAATTTTGAGATCTGAATTTTTTTCGCAAAATGAGTATGTAACATATAATGCAGCAAACATGAAAATAGCACAAAGTATATCTACCTTTCCGACAGTCCAGCAAATGTCATTAAGATTGTTTGGATACATCAAACAGAAAAGCAGAAGTATAATTGAGTATATATAATTTCCTGTTACTTTGAAGAGAAGATAAGATATAAGCAGTGTAAGAATGTAAAAGTAAATGAGATTTTCTATTCTGAAAAAAATGAAATTGCTTTTTTCAAATCCCAACATCTCATTAAGATTGATACTGTTTACAATGCTTAAAAACCAAAATGGTCTTAAATGAAAATTGCTGTAGTTCTGAATCGAACTTGTGAATTTTTGAAGTAACGTAGAATTCTTTGCAGATATAAAATTCAGATAATCGTCTGACAATAGTCCAATACTAAAATAATCAGAAATAGCCAGAAAGATCGTAAAGAATAGAAAAATTACGAATGCTGATAAGAAAAACTTATTTCTATCTGATCTCAGAAACAATTTATTTATTTTAAATTCTGTAAATTAATCAGCTCTTGTTTAAAGAACTTTTTATTTAATTTGAAAGACTCAATCCTCTGCCTTAGTCTCATATCTCTCACCCGGTTAAAATATTTTTCAGGCAGATATGAATTGTAAAATGCCAGAGATTTTCTAATATCTTTAGTGCTGAATTTATTTGTGTCTTTAAGCAAATCTCTTGAACGGGTTTTGCTGCCGTAAAAATATTCGATCCAGAATAATTTCATTTTGATATTTTCTGAGAGATCAATGTTTAAATCTTTTTTTCCCAGTTTAAATAATTTATCCGAATCTGATTTAGTCAGTAAATTCTTTACTAACAGACTGTGAATTTTCTCCCTGCTTCCAAGTGATGTCATCGAATTTTTTCTGTATCTCGTGTAAACTAATGATTCGGGAATAATATTGAAACTTAATTTATTCTTCATCCTAAGCCATAGTTCAAAATCTTCATAGACTCCAAAATCTTCATCATATCCGCCGGCAAGGAGTATCTTATCTTTCCTGAAGATCACCGAAGAATGATTTATCGGATTATGAAGCTCCATGAACTCTTTGATCTTCTTATCTTCTGTCGGAGGATTTATCCTGAATAAAATTTGGCTCGGGTCAGAAAAATATACTGACCAACTGCCAAGTACATCTGTTTCAGGATGTTTCAATAAATGGTCAGTCTGTATTTCAAGTCTGCTGGTTACGCTAAGATCATCGGCATCAGATCTGGCGATCCAGTCACCTGCTGCTATTTTCATTCCGTAATTCAAAGCTGCTGCTAGTCCTGAATGCTTTATTTTTTTGTAAACAATTCTTGGATCTTTAAATGATCTTACAATTTCAGCAGAGCTGTCAGTAGATCCGTCATCAATAATTAGAAATTCAAAATCTGAAAAAGTCTGATGCAGTATGCAGTTAACAGACTGTCTGAGATATGCAGCGTCATTATACACAGTCATCAAAACAGTTATGCTTAATTTATCTGCAGACATTCTTTGTAAATAATTTTATGCTTTTCGGCAAATTCAGATATACAAAATAACTGCTTAGCCTTAGTTTGAAATGTATGTGCAAAATTTTGAGACTGATCTCTATCCTGCAATGCAGTTAATATTTTTTCTGATAGATTTTTATAATCATTTTTCTCAAAAGTAAATCCGTCTTGTCGGTCAGTAAAAACTTCTTCCAGCCATTCAGCCTTAGAAGAAATTATAAGACAACCACTGAATGCAGCTTCAGCTACTGACATTGGAAATCCTTCACTTTGCATCAATGTCGCATTCACAAAAATATCAGCACTTTTCATTAGCGGAGTAATATCTTCTACACTGCCGGCAAATTCAATTTCAGTATTCAGTTCTGTGGATAATTTAATTAGATCATTCTCCATTTCTCCGGACCCTGCCATTACAAATCTAAGTTTCCCGGTAAAATTTTTCCTTACTATAGCAGAAGCTTTTATGAATATATCTGCACCTTTCCCATCTATCAATCTGGAAGCGAAAAGGATCTTCGGAATATTACCATCAGGTTCTGATCTGAATAGTTTTTTTTCAGAATACAAATTTTCAGGAATGCCCTGCCTGACATTGTAGATATCTTTTTCTTCTGCAATATTTTTCCTGATAAAATAGTCATGATTTTTTTTATTCAATAAAATAAATTTACCGGCATAAAAATGTTTGAGCTTTCCTATATCAGGTATTATTCCGTGAATTGTCTGCACAGTATTGATCCATAAATTCTTTGCAGCTCTGCCTGCTATGTTAGCAGCATAATGATTATGGGAATGAGTAATATTTATTTCGTGATCTTTCAAATATTTTCTGACTTCAAAAAATGCTTTGGAAAAATTAATAAAACTTCTGGAATCATGACTGAGATTTTTATTCAAAGATATTCTCACTTTAGTATTTTTAAATTTTTCCAGTGCCTGTCCGCCGGAATACATGAGATGAAGTTCCAGTTCATCATCTTTGGTGAGTTCAGTCATAAGGTTCAGCAAATGACTTGAAACCCCGTCGGTATAATTCAGATCTCCTGTCAGAAATAATATTTTTATTTTACCCATATCATTGAGTATAATCGCCGGACTGTAATACATCCGGAGGAAGTTTGGCAGAATAAATTCTGAGATCATTTATCAGTTCACCGTAGGCTTCCTGTGAAGTCGCATAAAATGTTATTTCATCACTGCCGCAGATAAAGTTATCAGTTATTTTCCATTTTCCGGCAGGCTTCCATTCATCCGGTATTAAAACATCATGATCAAACCATTCATCATAGATTATTGCAATTTTGACATTATTTTTACGGCTCAGATAAGTTATAAATTCTTTGTTGAAATTATTATTTAACCTTGCATCAGCAATCTCAGGGCTGCCGAGACCGATCAGGTCGGTACAATAAATATCTGCATAAAAATTAACAGCACCAATATCATTTAAAGCGACTGAGCTGCCGGTATAAAACTCATTCACAAACGCTGCCATCTGATACTGCTGTTCATAAATATTTTTAACAGCTGTAACAGTCTTATCAATATAAAATGTTTTGTAAGAAAAATATAGAATCATTATAGTAAGAGCCAAAATTGCCAATGCACTTTTAAAAGGAGCTGTAAGCATACGGTAGATCTTTGGATCGCCTTTGAGAATGTAATTTACCGCAATTGCATCAAAGCAGATAAAAGAAATTAAAAGATAACTGTCGTACCTGAAAAATGTAGATGACACAAAGAGTTTTTGCAGGACAGCAGTGCTTAGAAGAATGATCAAAGAAGATGAAATATAATTTCTGAATTCTTTATGCTTTTTGATCACTATGAATAAAAGGATGACCGTCAGAATAAAAAGAACAATAAACTTTTTATTCATATCTAAAAATGTCATGATCTTCTGAACAGGTTCACCGCCGAGTATATCAGTTACAGTCATATAAAGATTATTCTTCAGCATTACAGAGTCAGGAAAAAAACTTCTTCCATTCAGTACTGATTTTATTCCAAAGATTGAACTACCCAAGATCCAAGACAATACCATTGAAATAACTAATCGTAATTCCTTTTTAATGGTAAAAAGTATAACGGCAATAAAAATTAAGAATATACTTTCATATCTTACCATCATCATTAAAAAACTTAATACGGTCAGACTTAATTTTGCAGGGGTGATAAAAGTAAAAGACCTGTCTCTGCCTGCAAATTCAACGGCTGCAATATTTATGAACATAACAGCAAGCAAAGTATGTAACAGATGTTCCATTCCCGAAAAAATGTGAATGGAAAATGGAGTAAAAATTATTATAAAAATCAGTACAGCTCCAGTGTAAAAAGCCGGCAGTTTCTGATCGTTGAGAATTCTGAAAATCACCAGGACCAAAGCAAGTGAAATCAGTACATTAAAGATGAATGGAATGTAAATGTTTATTCCTGTCAGAAAAAAAACAGCAGTTATAAGTAATGTCCATAATGGAGATGAAGTAGTAGAAGTAAATCCATGACTTGTTATTCCCCATACATTATGGAGAAAGATGTTTTTAGCATAAGCTAAATGAATGTAAGCATCATCAAGAGAATAGACGAATATTCCGTCAGTGTTCTGAAAGCTGAGGAAAAATACCAAAGCAGTAATAATTATTACAACGGACAGAGAAATAATTAATGGAAAATAAGCTTTCTGAATTTTTACTTTATGCATCCTTATTTAAGCGGAAAAAGTTTTGTATAAATATTCTTATAGTCATTGTAAACAATTTCCCAATTAAGTTGATCATATATTTTTTTTGCATTCTGTGATATATGGAAATGTAATTCCGGATCATTATAAATCTTTGTCAGAATTGATCTTAATTCATCAGGATTCTTTGTATTAAAAATAAATCCATTTTCATTTTCCCTGATATATCTTGACATTCCGGTCTCTTGTGATACTACAGGTACAGCTCCGCTTGACATTGCTTCGGTTACAGTCATCGAAAACGGTTCATAACCGGCTGCAGAAATAACAATGTCAGATTCTGATAGAAATTCTGAAAACTTAACTGTATCCATTGGCTTAAGATATATTATAAAGTCTTCATTGTGAATTTTCTGATTGCTCAATAAATACAATCTGAATGGAAAATTCAATTCATAGAAAACTTCTTTAATAAGGTCAAAGCCTTTTTCTTTTCTAACCGGATCGCCTGAAAATACAATTTTAAATTCTTTTTTTAAATCTTTGACAGGTTGTATTACTTTATGAAAATCTCTGTCAATTCCATTTGGAACCATTCTTATCTTAGACTCAGTGATCTGATAATAATTTTCTGCTGCTTGAATAGACTGGTCTGATAGAAATATATACACGTCAGAATATTTGAAAAATTTACTTTCAGCAAATTCATCTTTTTTTATATACATAGTTTTTGTGTCTCTAAGAATTGAATTTTCATATGCGACAATTCCATGGACATTATAAATAATCTTAGCTCCTGAAAAAAATTTGTATAGAACTGCAGTAATACAAAACCTTTCATATGTAATAATATGAATAACATCCGGCTTATTGAAAAAAAGAAATTTCAGAAGACTAAAGATACCTTTTTTCAAAACAGGAGACGAATTTATTTCAGTAACTTTTTCACTGCCGAATAATTTTTTAAAAACACCGTACTTATTTCCATCAAAAAAATATTCTATGAAGACAGATGAATTCACTTTTGTATGTTCAAAGAAAATTCTCTTTGCCACTTTTTCCGGACCTGAAAGGATCTCCGACTGATTATATCTGCCTAAAAAAACTATCTTTGGATTTTTCAAGGTTGTATAATTTTTTTATACAATTCAATTTTGACATCACTGTACAGATTGTAATCTTTATAAAATTCATATTTTGAAAAATTTTCATTCTCTGCCATATCAATATAACATGGACTTGCATCTTCAAAAGTAAATATACCATCGGCATTTTTCTTTTTCCACATGATGAGCCATTCTGGATCGAGAGAATATACATATTCGGGAAGTGATCTTTCAAACCATGTACCGTGTCTGTAACCTTCCTTTGCAATATGTTTATCTGTAAGTCCGACAATATCTATGAATGTGACTTCACTAAGATAATATGGAATAATACCTGAAGATCCGTTTGCTGCAATGCTTCCGGGCGGTATATCATTTTTTAAATTTGCAGATTCGGTTTTCAGATTATTCCATAATAATATTTCTTTATTAATGATTGTTCTGTCAGCGACAGTGAGACTTAATGCTGATACAGTAAAAATTAATATTATTAAAACTTTTACCATTGAGTTGCTGACCATTTCTGACAAAGAAAGTTCATTGACCATAATCATAATACCAATAGATAGAAAGGGGATTGAGACAACAGCAAATCTGTACTGCACCATCCAGTCGCCTCCTGAGAAAATTATAAAAAAGAACTGAAGTGCGATGATCGAAAATGTCATTAAAAAAACTTTGTTTATCTTTATTCTTTTGAAAACAAACGGTAACAAAAGTATAAATAAAACAAACTGCGGATTGGATTTCAAAAAATATAAAATATAAAATATTCCGTTCTTGTAAGTTCGAAATTCATAATACCCTACAATGTCATGACCGATCTTTGCAAAATAAGTATTAGGTAAAAATTCTCCAAAGTAAATTATCCTGAACACCAGAAATGATGAGAATAAGATCAGGTATCCTGCTGTATGTTTTAACGAAAGGGATTTGCTGCCGGAAAAAACATAAATAAAAATAATGAAGCCAACAGAAAAGATCACCCCTTCGGGTCTTGAAACAGAGAGAAAGAATATTAAAAAAGTTAAGGGGAAATTATATATACTTTCTGAATTTAATCTGATGACCATTAAAAAACAAAGAAGCAAAATGAAAATAAACATCATAAGTTCAAATCCGGATACAGCCCATAAAATAAATGGAAGATTAAAAAGCATAAGACAAACTGCCGGTAGAAATAATCCTGACATTCCAGACTCATTGCAAATTTTGAAAAGACAGATGAGACTTAAAAGAACGAAAATTAGTCCGGTGATTTTAGCTGACAATTCAAGAGGCAGGCCGATAACGTTGAATAAGGAAAGTAACATAAACCAGCTAAAGCTTGAGAATCCTTCTACCTGCACACCTTTGTTAAAAACTATCCCTTCTCCGTTTGTGAAATTGTTTACATACCGAAAATAGATATATAAGTCATCGATTATCCAGTCAAAGACATTTAAACAAAGAATCAGAAATATTATAAAAAAAATACTTCCGAAAAGAATATTTTTTGATTTTATTTTATCTGTTAAACCTGTTATCACCTGTTTTCAATTAACTTAACGACAGCACCGAGTCCGAGTTTATTTTTCAAAATACTTTTTAATGTAAAATATTTTCCGTAAGTTTTTTTCAGATCAATCTTTTCATTGGAGAGTAAAACGACACAGTATCTTCGAAGCTCTACATCTTCGAATTCTGTGATCAGATGATTTTCGTAAAGGGTGAAATCTGAAATTTCCCAGGAGCTTCTGTGCCTTTCATATTCGTTATCGTTAATGTCAGACTGCTCCCAGTTATCTCCAATGGGAATATTTATTAAAACATATCTTCCCTTTTCTAAAGCAATTGAAATTAATTTCAAAGCATCCTTTTTTTCAAAATGCTCTATCACATCTCCGCAGTTAATAAGGTCATATTTGTTGTCTGTATTTTCTAAAAAGCCGAGGGCATCAGTTTCATAAATGTTATTATAAAAGTATTTGTGATAGTCTTTCAGGTAAAGCGGGAATATTTCCACGCCGTCAATTTTTCTTTTCCATTCACCTGAATAATTTCTGTCACCCCAGATCTCCAGGAATTCCCTGAATAAAATTCCCCATCTTCCGAATCCCACTCCGACGTCCAGAATAGATTCGGGATTTAGTTTCTTTACAAGGTCGATGTTGTATGAAATATTCTGCCAGTTTGAAGTACCCATTAATCAGAGGATTTTAAATTTCTTTAAATATAAATAATCGCCTGCAAAAATAAAATATTCAGTAAATACTGTAATTACTGCTGCACCGGCAATTCCATATACAGGAATGAAAAATATGTTCAGTAAAATATTCAGGATCAGACCGGCTAAAGTTACATTCATATTCTGTCTGAACATTCCGAGCCCATTCAGAATAACTCCTGTAAGATTATTTAATGCAAGTCCTATAACTGCAAATGATAAGATCCTCAGTATAATTTCTGAACCCGAAAATTTATCAGTATATAAAATACTGATTAGGATGCCGCCAAAAAAATATAATATTAAAGACAAAACTAAGCAAACAGGTAAAAGAATGAAAAGGTATTTTTTGTAAAAAAGTCTGACTGCTTTTTTATTTTTACTCAGATAAGATATTCTGCTTAGACCTGTAATGAATAAAAAGGAATATAAAAGAGAAGAACTTTTGTAAACGCTGTAACCGATATTGTAGAATGCAACATTTTCGAAATCAGTTAATTTTGAAATTAAAATAATATCAATCTTATCGTACAAAAAATTGAACAGCACAGCCAGTCCCAGAGGCACAGACATTTTCAGGATCCGGGATGCAATTTTAAACCGGGCAGTAAGTGGATTTATGCAGACATTATTATTCTTCAAAGAGATCAAAAGTCCTGTGATATGGATGATCGCTCCTACTGTCAGGAGTAATATGAGAAATGTCAGATCGGCGTTGAACAAAAGTGAAAAAATTAATATTGCACAAAGTGTCAATACTCTTGAATATAACAGTGCTCTGTATTGCGAATAAAAATTTCTGATACCTGAGAGAGCTTTATTAAGTAAATTAGAAAATGAAAATAGATAAACTAAAACAGCAGTGGATGCAAACAGCCAGAATGGAAATTCAGGGAAGAATAAAATTTGGTAAGTCCATAATAAAAACAAGTAAACCGGAAATAATGCTATACTTATTGCTATTGCATTCCCTGTAAAATTATTACTGACCTTATTTCCGGATGAAAGTTCTTTTTGAATGAGCAGGGGAATGCCCAGGTCAAAAATTATAATGAAAATATTTGCGAGTGAGAATATTGTAATTAGCTGACCGTAGGAATCTGAAGGATAAACTCTTGCAATTATCAGAAAGACAATAAAGAAGAAAGCTCTTTCAAGAATGTTAATGTAAACCGGATATTTATTTTCCCGGAATAATTTAAAAAAATTTATCTTCAAAAAAATAACTGATTAAAAAAACAAATTACGGGATTCAGATGTGTTTATATAAAAATGTATAGTAACACTAATTTACCTTTTTCATGATCTTAGCGGGAACACCTCCTGCGATGACATTTGCAGGTATATCTTTTGTCACAACAGCACCTGCTGCTATAATAGAATTTTCACCGATCGTAACTCCGCACATAATAGTAGCAGAAGAACCAATTGATACTCCGTCTTTGATATAGATCTCAACGACTTTCCAGTCTTCTTCGGTCTGCAGCTGACCGCCTGCTGCAGTTGCCCGCGGATATTTATCATTAATAAAAGTGACATTATGACCGACGAAGACATTGTCTCCGATATGAACTCCTTCACAAATAAAAGTGTGGGAAGATATTTTACAATTTTTTCCTACACTTGCATTCTTTTGAATTTCTACAAATGTCCCTACTTTACTGTTATCACCTATCTCACAGCCATAAAGATTTACAAAGTCAAATATCTTTACATCTTTACCGAGCTTTACATCATTAATATTTTTTTTGTCCATTGAAATTATTATGGAATTATTTTGCTCCTCTTCCGAAAATCATTACAGGAAAGGTTTTAAAAATCAATTGCAGATCAAGCCAAGGTGTCATATTATTTATATAATACAGATCCAGTACAATCGAATCTCTGAACGAAACTGAACTCCTGCCTGAAACCTGCCAGACACCGGTACAGCCCGGATAGACAATATGTCTTCTTTTGTGCCATTCATCATAAGCATCAAATTCGTAAGGGAGACAAGGTCTCGGACCTACTAAACTCATGTCACCTTTCAATACATTAAAAAGCTGAGGGAGTTCGTCCAAAGATGTTTTTCTTAGAAACCTGCCTATAGGAGTTACTCTTTTTTCATTTAAGATCTTTGCAGAACCTTTGAACATAGTCTTATCATTTTTCATAAATTCCATCATACTTTGTTCCCTTGCAGTATCTTCAACATTATCTATATACATAGATCTGAATTTATAGAAAGTGAATTTATTTCCATCTTTACCAATTCTTATCTGTTTGAAAAAAATTTCACCTTTGGAAGAATATTTTACAAGTAAAATAATTATTAAAAACAGCGGTGATAAGACAAGCAGTCCAATAAATGAAGCAGCATAATCAAAGACTCTTTTATACATATAGTTCAGGTTTCTGTTTACCTTTGGTGAAAGGTCAACTACAGGAATTCCTGAGTAGGATTCGGTGACGATCTTTTCAGGAACAATATTAAAAAGTTCGGAGGTAAGCTTTACGCTTTTGTATAGTTCGTTGCATCTGTCAATTAATTCCATCAGACTTTCGTATCCAATATTGTCTATAGAAATTATAATTTCATCTACTTCAAAATTTTTAACAACCTGTTTCAGCTCTGTGATTTTTCCGAGGCAAACAAATTCTTTAAAGACCTCTTCACCTTTTTCTACTTTATCATCAAGAAATCCTGTGATCTTTATACCGTAAAAATTTTCGAATAATAATTTCTCTGCAAGAAGTTTACCTGATTTTCCTGCACCTATAATAAGAATATTACTGTTATTCAGAATCTTTGTAAAGTGCATATAAAATGGTTTCAGTAAAAGTATCCTGAAAAATGATACTCCTGTGAATCCGATAATAAAAAAGAATAAAACGAAAAATCTGGAAGAAAGCAGAAGGTTAAATTTTATTATAAAAGAAAAAATGATCAGAAGAAGAATGCCGTATAAAAATGATTTGAGTAGTGCAGTCAGATGAGGAGCACGTGTCAGGAGAATGTTGATCTTGTATAAATTGTTGTTTTGAAAAATGAAGACAAATATCAGAGAGAATACTGCAAATGTAAGATAAGTAAGAAATTCATTTTCGTTTAAAATTACATTTTTATTCAGAACGTTTGCAGTAATGTATTCCGATAATTTAAATGAAAGGAATATCACTGCAAGATCAAAAAAAGCAAAAATATATTTATATCTGGGATACTTCATTATTGTTCAGATATTAATGTTACTACAAGAATAACTCAATTTATCCTTTTATGAAATGTTTAATTTTATCACACACAAATTCAATTTGATCATCAGTAATATCAGGAAACATTGGCAGCGACAGACAATCAGATGCAAGTTTTTCAGTTACAGGGAAATATGATGCTTTATAATTTAGATCTGCAAAACATTTTTGCAGATGCAGAGGAACTGGATAATGCAGACCGGTACTAATCTCACAAGAATTAAGGAAATTCTGCAGCTTATCTCTTTCAGAATATTGAATGACAAATAAATGATAAACATGTTTGCCATATTCCATTTCCAGAGGCAGTTTGATCAGTTCAATATCTTTTAATAATTTACGATATTTATCTGCAGCTGCTCTTCTTTTTTCAGTCCATTTATCAAGATGATCCAGTTTTAAATTTAAGACAGCTCCTTGAATTCCTTCCATTCTGTAATTGTGACCATAGTATTCGTGATGATATTTTTTTTCTGAACCATGATCTCTGAGCATTCTGATCTTTCTTGAAAGTTCATCATCATTTGTCGTAACTGCTCCTCCTTCACCGAATGCGCCGAGATTTTTCCCGGGATAAAAACTAAAACTGGCAACAGAAGAAAGACTTCCGGCTTTCTTTCCTTTGTATTCTGCAAGATGCGCCTGAGCAGCATCTTCTATTAAAAGAATATTATGTCTGTCAGAAATATCTTTTAACGCATCCATATCAGCAGTCTGTCCATATAAATGAACTGCAATTATGGCTTTAGTTTTTTCAGTAATCATATTTTCAATTTTTACCGGATCGAGATTGTAACTTTCAGGATGGCAATCTGCAAATACAGGTGTAGCTCCGCAAAGAGTTGCTCCCCATGCAGTTGCTATAAAAGTATTTGCTGGCATTATCACTTCATCACCATGACTAATACCGTGAGCCCAGAGTGCGAGATGATTTGCATCAGTGCCTGAACTTACAGCAATGCAGTGTTTAGAATCATGAGCTTTAGCAAAAGCTTCTTCAAAATCAGAAACTGCTTTACCAAGTATGAATGAAGAATTTTCTATAATATTTGTAATGGAAGAAATTGCTTCTTCTTTGATAAGATCGTTTTGCATTTTGAGATCTGTGAAAGGTACCTGCATTAAATTAAATTTATTTTTTTAATAATTCGGATCTTGATTTGAATATTTCGCTTGAAGAATATAAAATGAATAATGGTAATGTCTTTAAATATCTGCCGCCCATTTTTCCTGGCTGCTGAATTAGTCTGAAGAACCATTCCATGCCGAGTTTTTGAAATACCAGAGGAGCTCTTTTTATATCACCTAAGTAAAATCTGAAAGCAGCACCGACTCCAATCATTATACCTTTGTTAAGTTTTTTATAATTATTCATCATCCATATTTCCTGTTTACCGCCACCAAGTGCTACCCAGATGAAATCCGCATCTGATGAATTAATCTGACTTACAATTTCTTCATTAGCTCTACTGTTATTCATATTGTCAACAAAGGCGGGACTACAAGTTCCGCAAACCTTTATCCCAAACTCACCAACAGCCTTCCCTGTTACTCTCTCCAAAACTTCCTCTGTATCTCCAATAAAAAAATGTTTAAAGCCTCTATCCTTACTTCTCTTAAATACTTCTCTCATAAAATCAGGACCTGCCACTCTGCCAATTCCATCTATACCTTTAAGACCTGCAAACATTGACAAAGGTCTGCCGTCAGGTAACGATAGCAAAGAATTATTTATTGCTGATTTTAAGTCAGGTGAACGTTTGTAAGCATTGACAAGATTTCCGGTATCGGTTACACAGATATATCCTGAACCTATATCTTCATTCAGAAAATCAAAACAATATCTGACTGAACTTTCCAGATCACAGCAGTTTACTTTTACACCTTTAAAATAAAATTCTGTCAAATATATATCAGTTTAATGCTTTATTAAATGTAGTAATAATATTATTGATATTAATTTCAGCTGTAAATCTTTTTTGAAAAGAGTCTGTACAGGCAATACTTATTTTTTGTCTAAGATCTTTATCTTTGATAAGTTTGATTACAGCATCAGCAATCTGCTCGGGATTTTTATTATCTATTAACATGCCTGTCACACCGTCTTCGATCATTTCAGGAATAGCGCCGGTTTCATTTGAAGAAATTACCGGAATACCTTTTGCGAAAGCTTCAATGATAACAAGCGGGCAGCCTTCATGAGGGTAATATGTTGGTAATAAAAGTATGTCAGTATTGTCAAAAAAAATCTCCTTTGCTTTTCCTGAAATGACGCCATGAAATTTAACATTATTTTGTATTCCGCTTTCGGATAAAATATTATCAGCTTTTAATTTAGTAGATCTTTCATCATCGGGCCAGTCACCTGCAAAGTGAAATTCAGTTTTTGGAAATTCCTTTAAAATGGCAGGAGCAGATTTTAGAATGTCTATTATACCTTTGCTTTCATAATGATTTGAACAGAAGCTTATGATAAATTTATCTTCAGATTCTTTATGAATTTTTTTCAGAGGATCTGCAGGAATAAGATCCATTCCATTCATAAAAGCAGTAATGTTTTTCACTTTCCCTTCGAAATTTTCTTTCAGCTTTTCACTAAAGACAATTGCCGTATTTACTTTTGATAAAGAATGTCTGATAAACCATTTTACAGGCGGAATAGAATTTTTATAAAATACTTCATTGAAAAAACTGCCTTCATGAAGATGAATAACTATCTTTGCATTTGAAAATGCCGATGCAGTCAGGATCATAAGCCCATCACGAAGATAAGGCAGAAAGTTGGAAGCAACAGGTATATAAACAATATCGGGCTTTTTCTCTTTGACGAACTTTCTCATTCCCGAAATACTTTTTAAAGCTAATTTAATATTTGTTATATCAAGTTTAGAAAGATTCTTTATATCTCTGTGATCTGAAATATCATGATGAAAGACCTCAAATTCATCTTTGACCTTAGAATTCAGAAGATTTGAAAGATAAATACTCGAGCCATGAACAGGCGGAGGAACACTTCCTGTAATGATCACCTTTTTTCTTATTTCCTTCTTATCTTTTTTATTTATCTTATCTATCTTATCTATCTTAACTTTAAGCAACTTATGAGATTATATAAAAAATTATTGCAGAACTTTAAAAATGAATCTTGACTTTATAAAATTTCCATAAACTTATTAAACTTAGAGCACTTATAATATTCATTAAGTTAAATTTTAATTTCAGATAATTTACTCAAAAGCCATCTTCTTTCCATTACATTTGGGTTCTCATTAAGCTCATATTGAAGTTCTGTAAATATTTTTTTATCTGATCTTTCATTTGCTTTTAAAAGCATTTGAAAATATTTTAAGAAATTTTTTATTCGCGTAAATCTCAATCCTGTAACTAACTTTTTATTCTTTTTGAGAAAATGATTATAAGCATCGAACTGATAATGTAATTCATTGAATAAACCTAATTCATAGAGAGACATCATTTTAAGATCTCTCAAAGTTGTATCGTTTCTTACATAATTTGAATTTTCTATTGTGTTCAAATGAATCAAAGTTTCCTGATAATTTTTTTTTGCAAAAGAAACTTTAGCGGTTGAGTACTTTTCTATTGTATCTTTTACATCAGGAGATAATAAAGGTATATACTGTTTAATGAAATCTTCCAGCCAGTCGATCTCTGATACAGCTAATGCAACAATTACTATATTCCCAAAAAGCATATCATTAAAATACTCATCTTCGTAAAGTGAAAATAATTTTTGATCAAGAGACGCTTTATATAATTCAAACCTTTCTTTTCTGTATTCAGCTTTACCTTCAAATATTTTATCTATGCAAAAATGCTGAAGCAAATTATGAATATTATATCTTTCAAAGTGATCTAACAAATCAATGCCAGTTAAGAATATTTTTTTTAATTCCTGATAATGTTCTTCTTTTCTTTCCCTGTTAATAAGGATCTGAAGCCGGTTATGGTTAATCAGAGTGTTTTCTTTGTATTTACTTTTTTCAGATAGAATTTCTTTAAAAATATATTTGATTAAATCTGAATCCAGGCTATTGCTGCTTTCATCTGTCTCCTCGAATATCAGACTGTTATTTGAAATTACAAGATGGCAGATATAAAATGAAAGATTTTCACTCATTGATGAAATAGAATAATTTTTAAACACATTGTAGTCTTTCTGATTAAATCTGTTTATTTCAACAAAATAATCCATTTGTCTCTGCATCTTTACTTTACATTCATAATAAATTTCATCTTTATTTTTTCTGTTGTGAAGAGTGTCATTAAGCTCTTCAAATTTCTTTAGAAAATGTTTGTTGAGTTTTCGACGGTTGTATTCTTCTAATAATAAGAGTTCATTTTTGAGATCTTCATTCGCATTTTTCTGATCAATTAAAAAATTCTTCAGCAGATTATTAAGATTAAAGCTTAAAGACCTTATAAGACCGTCGTTATACTTTGATTTACCGAAAATTTTTTCAAAGACAGATAACTTAGAAAGTTTAACGGAATTGTACTCAGGATGAAATTTAATAATCTGATCAAAAAAAGCATTTACATTTTTATTCTTATTGTAATAAGGAGAAGCGATAAATGATTTGAATTTCTTGATCTCATCTTCAGAAAAAGTTTTAAGAATATCTGTGATATTTGTGCTTATCAAAGCTTTGTTTTGATTATTATTATCATTTTTATTAAAAATTTTTCCTAAAAAATAAAAACAAATTTACACATCTGAGAATTGAAATACCATTGAAAACAGACTGTATTTGAATAATTTATCAAAAAAATCAAAATTAAGCCTGGTATTATCAAAAACATTTGAAGAAATAATTCTTTGATTTGCATATAGACCATTCAGTATTTTTGTAAAGATTTTTCAGGGTGACTCCGAAAAACAATTTTAAATATTACTTCCATCTTAAGGGCAAACCTAATTTGTCCTTATCACAGTCACCCTGGAAGCAGCCCTGAAACTGTCCCTTTTATAAAATAAGAGGGACAGCCGAAAGGCAATATTAATTAACTAAAAAAAATTTTAAAAATGAAAAAATTTTATTTTGCTTTACTTGTTTTTTTTACTACAGTGTCAATTTCATCATCTCAGATTTTATTTTCAGAAAATTTTAATTATAATACAAGAGATACTCTTAATAATGTCGGTGGCTGGAAAAGTTCTAATAATTCCAACAGGTACATAAAAGTAATATCTCCCGGTTTGACATATCCCGGATATTTAAGTTCGGGAATAGGTAACTGCGCTTCGTTTGCTAATATTCCAAGCAGCAGTTTATCTATAAATTTTTTTGGTAATGAAAATTCAGGGACAGTTTATTTGTCATATATGATACGTGTGGACAGTCTTGCAGCAGGCGCGACAGAAGGATCTGTAATAAGTCTGGATGAAGCCGGCGGAACAACAAATCAGAATACACTTTTATATGTAAAGAAGGTTACTTCTTCTACATTTAATTTTGGAATCAGGAAATATAATGGTGCGACTAAATATTCCCCGACGATATATAATAAAAATACTACTTATTTAATTGTAGTCAGTTATAATTTTATAGCAGGAGCTTCTAATGATGTTTCTAAATTATTTGTTTTCACTTCCGGTGTACCGGCAACAGAACCCGCAGTACCAAGTGCAGTAGATACAGTAGGGAATGATGTAAATAGTGTCGGAGATGTTACTATTCAGAATTCTTATATCGAATCAGGACTGAACGGCAGCTCAATGAAACTGGACGGAATCAGAATAGGCAAATCATGGAACAGTATATTATTCCAGAATTATGTTTGTCAGCTTTCAATGAAAGCACTCATCCAGGGATTTTATAATGATGTCACAAATAAGATGGTAAAAGATACAGTCACAGTATCATTGAGATATAACAGACCTCCGTACACAATTGCTGATACAAAAAAATCTGTGCTGGATTCTAATGGCAACGGTACCTTTAACTTTACAAAGATCGGAAATCTTACTCCATACTATATTCAGTTTGATCACAGAAATACACTTGAGACATGGAGCAAGCCAGCTAAAGAATTTGGTAATAATACTTTATCACATGATTTTACTATAGGTGTCAATCAATCATATGGAAATAATGCAATTTTTAAAGGTAGTAAGGCTTGTTTTTACAATGGTGAAATTCTTCATGACGGGATAATAGATGTAACTGATTATCAGTTTGTAGATAATAATTCATTCAATTTTGCAGCAGGATATAAAACTACTGATCTCAATGGTGATAACATTACAGATATTGATGATCTGGCAATTGTCGAATTGAATGCATTTAATTTTGTGCAGGTGATACGTCCATAGGTGCAATTGTAGAGGCAGATTAATAATCTGCCTTAAGAACGAAAAACAGTTAAATCATAAGGTCAGGTTAATAATCTGAACTACGACAAAAAAAACAAAATTGACAAGATTTAATCAAATGAAATAACTAAATTCTCAAAACAATTTTTTAATTTACAAAAGTTATGAATAAAAAAACTTACAAAGGTTTTAGTTATTTTAGATCTTTAATTTTCCTTGCCTTAATAATTTTCGTAATAGTATTTCAAGGGCAGCAATCCGGATCTGTCTTCGATGATGATAATCCTTACATTGAGCAGCCTACTATGGAATCTTATATGAACTACAGAAATAATAACCAGACTCATACACCAAGTATAATTACAATTGATGGCTATGATAATTTTGATATTGGAGTCGATAACTGGGAACAGAATATGACCATCAATCCTTTAAATCCTCTTGAGATTTTTTTTGGAGCGAATGCAAATCCGCAGAATGCAAGATATTCTACAAATGGTGGATTGAACTGGACTGTTAGTAATCCGTCCTATCATTCCTCTACATGCTGTGATCCCTGGAGTTCATATACCGGTAACGGAGTTCTGATCTATGCATCAGGAGTTAATGGTCAGTATGTTTACAGATCTACAAATAACGGAATGAACTGGAGTACTCCTGTTCTTTCTGTTGCAGGTAATGACAGAAATCATGTCTCGGCTGAATATACAGGAAATGGTCCTTATGCAAATTATGTGTACGCAGGAATCACTCCCGGAAATTTCGGCAGAAGTACTGACGCCGGTGTAACATGGACTACTACATTTACTCCAAGTAATTCTCTGCCCGGATGTTACATTGCTGTAGGTCCAAATGGAGCAGTCGATGGAGGATGCGTAATTTATGTAACAAATACCGGATCTGTTAATGCAAGGACTTATAATTTTTACAGATCGACAGACGGCGGAGCAACATTTACTTTAAGGTCATCTCAGAATTTTGCTGCAGTAGTCGGTACAGCAAATACTGCAGGAAGACATGTTATTAATAATGCAAGAACAAATCCTCATCCAAAGATCGCTATGGATAATAGTAACGGACCTTACAGAGGCAGATTGTATCTGGTTTATGCAAATAACAATCCTCCGGCAAGCGGAAATAAACCGGACATTTTTTTAAGATATTCAACTGATCAAGGAGCTACATGGTCGGACACAAATAGGGTAAACGATAATATTAATCCGATGCTTAGTGATCAGTGGTTCCCGGAAATTTATTGTGAGAAAGATAATGGCAGATTATATATTCACTGGTATGACGACAGAAATAATCCTGTAAATTACGGAACAGATATTTATGCAACTTATACTGAGGATGGCGGACAAACCTTTGTAGAAAATCAAAGACTTACGAATACAACATTTTTATACCCCCGTCCGGTCTGTGCTGTAAATTCAAACTGCTACAGAGGAGATTACACCAGCATAGCCGGAAATAAAGATGCAGCTTACAGCATTTGGGGTGATCACAGAAACGGAAATGCGCAGAACATGGGCGGTTATTTTCCTGACTTTGCACTGACAGTATCACCGGCATCAGATACACTTAGAGGAATAGCTGACAGTTCATTTCATAATGTAAAAATCCCCGGTGTAAAACTCTGGGATAAGTCAACAGTTTTCTCAGCGATAGTAAATCCGGTTCCGGCTTCAGGCAGTATCTCAATGACTTTTTTAAATAATTCAACAAACATTCCAAAAGATTCATTGACTTCTTATCCTGATTCACTTCGTTTAAGAGTAGTAACATCCGGCGCAGTTCCAACCGGTGTTTATACAGTCATGGTAAAAGGTAACGGTCGAAACGCAACGCCTGTTCATGTTAGAAATATCAGTATTACAGTTGATAATCCGGTAGGAATAATTTCAAATCAGACAGCAGTAAGTTTTGATCTTTATCAGAATTTTCCGAATCCGTTCAATCCTTCGACATCGATAATTTATGAGCTTCCGCAATCTGAACTGGTAACTCTGAAAATATTTGATGCACTTGGAAAAGAAGTGACTAATCTTGTTAATAGCAGGCAATCAGCAGGTGTGTATTCCGTTGACTGGAATGCAGGCAATCATCCGAGCGGAATTTATTTTTATACAATACAGGCAGGTAACTTTAAAGAAACTAAACGTATGATGCTGCTCAAGTAATTTTAAATATTAAATTTTAAATAATAAATATTAAATTTAAAATTTCAAACTTCCGGGGTCTTTGAAAATAGATTCCGGAAGTTTTTTATATTAAAGGAATGATATACCGTAGCAAAGAATAATTATCTTTAATATTAAATGAATTAAAAAGCATGCAATGCGAAATCATTCAAATCAATTTCTTCATCTATAAAGACCATTCAAAATCAGTTTCTGGTATTCTGTAAAATTCTATTTCGGAAACAAAAGAGTCAATGCTGCCCTGATTCCCCAGTCCGGACTTACCACCTGATTGCTTGCAAAGAAATATTTTGGAGTGACCTCTATGCTGGCAGGAAGTTTGCCTCCGATCTTTAAGATCTGCGACATATTGAGTGCTATCATTCCTGAATTAAGTCTTTTATGCAGCCAGTCATAAGTATCTTCAGAAGAAATTCCGACAGTAAATGCGCCGTCAAATCTGTAACTGATAAATGGCTGAAAATATAAATTATTTACATTTGATTTACTTGAATCCACATTGACAGCCCAGAGATTATTACTTAAAACACCAATTGACCAGTTTCCGGGCTGTGCAAGTACAACAAGTGTAGGACCGATTAACCAGTTCTCCGCACCTAAATATTTATTGGTTGAAGGAAATCCAATTTCGGGACCAACTCCAAAAATAAGTTTGCCTGTTTTCGGTGAAAAGAATGCAGAGTACAAAGTATTTCCTAAACCGTTTTGCATTTCAGGTCCGGTAACATTATTTTGATTTATAAACGGAACGATGAATCTGTTTATCAAACTAAGACTCTTTCCCAGTTTCATTGGAATCACCGGCTGGAAATTTAATGTATATCTGTAACCGCCAAGCGTACCGAAATTATAATCAAAGTTATTCTGAAACGGGACGCTGATAAGATTTGAAACCGGATTAGCAAGCTTCTTAGCCAGTTCATTTGCCTGCTGATCTTCAGTTGCTTTTTTTTGGGCACTGGCTGTAGAAAAGATCATTATCAAAAAAATTAACAGATAAAAAATTGTTTTGGAGGAAGTAATAATTTGCATAAGTAGGTTTATATTAAGTTAGTTTAAATTAAAAATTCATTGTGGAATAAGTACTTTTAATTTAGAAAATCAAATACATTTCGGGGGAGATGTATTCAATTGAAAATAATTTTTGGAAATTTAGAAAAGATACGATTAAAATAAATTCCAAATAAATTCCAAATAAATTCTTTTAATATCCCGGACTATTTAAGACATCGATTATTTTAAGTTATAAGCCGGAATTTTTAAAAGCACGATTTAAAATAATTTACAAATATTTCCTCTAATGCAGCAGGATTAATTGAACCTCAGCTTTACAAACTCTCCCGGTCTCAATGCCATTAAGTTAATGAAAGTATCGTCGCGATCAGCAAACCTCTCCCATCCTCCCTTTGAAAAAGGGGGAAGAACCTGAATTTTTTAATTATAAATTTACATTAATAAAATTATAAAATATAAATCACTTAACTTAATGGAATAGCTCCCATTCGCCATTTGGACAAAGGATGGAGCTTTTATTTTATATTATGATTTTTAATGTAGGCAATATCAGTGTATGTTTTAAGATTTGAAAAACGTATATATTGATTACTAACTTTAAATTTAGAATAATTCATTTTATTTTTTACACTATTAATATCCCTTAAACCCCGAATATATTACAATAGTAACCAGATAATATTTGTAAAAGAAATATGTTGATTTAGATTTTTTTAAACAGAATACAATTAAATTAAAAAAATAAACTAAACATTAAAAAAAATGAAAAGACAATTTCTACTTAAAGCTTCTTGGCTTAAGGTAATTATGACATTTGTAACAATAATTATTCTGGGAGTTATAAATTATTCTTATGCAGATAATATATCCGGTAAAGTATTGAGTGCCGGAAGCCCGATTCAAAACTCCACTGTAACAATGTATTCCGCAGGCACCGGCGCACCGGTGCAAATTTCACAGGTAAGCTCAAATAATTATGGTGAGTTTACGATAAATTATTCAAAAAAAAGTGATGATGTTTTTTATATAATTGCAAAGGACGGGAAACTTTCTGACGCAATCAATACAAACTCAAAAAATTCTCTCACACTCCTTACATTACTTGGAAATAGTTTCCCCGACAAGATCGTAATCAATGAGCTAACTACTGTTGCATCAGCTTTTACTGCTGCACAATTCATTGACGGTGAATCCATTTCCGGCAACATAAGTGGATTGAAGATAGCTGCTCTTAATGCGCCGAACTTAATTGATCCTGCTACAGGTAAATGGGGAAAAGTTTTGCTTGACGCGATTAACAGTTCACAAAACGTCACACTATCTAGTCTGAATACTCTTGGATCATTAATTACTGCTTATGCAACTGTAACTGACGACAACTGGCGCGGCAGGTTTTTAAAAGCCTGCACACCTGCCGGCGGTACTGAGCCGACTAATACATTGGAAGCAATTTCCGGTATAGCAAAATCTCCATGGGCAAATCCTGCGGAATTGTTTTCATTGTTTGATGCAGCTTATCCGCAGCCTAAAGACGGAGCTCCGCGCTTTGCACCTTTTATTCCTTATTTATTTTATGCGCCGAAAGATTTTGCTCTTATGTTATGTTTTGCCGGAGGAGGAATTTACAGTGCCGGTAAACTTTGTCTGGATGCGGAGGGAACTCTCTGGAGCGGACAAAACTGGATGCCGGGTTCGCAGTCCGGTGTTTTAAACGGACTCGGAGGTGGAACAATAAAAGTTACTTCAAACGGAATTCCTTTATCTCCTCCTATATTTGGATTCAGGGGAAACAGAGTTGACGGTGTCGGCTGGGGAACAGCCGTCACTCAGGACAGAGTCTGGATCGGAAGCCTTTCTGGTGGAATTGCTGTAATGGATTTTGATGGAAATCTTGTAGCTCCTGAATCTGATTTTCCCATGGCCGGAAAAACCGGAAACCTGATGGGAATCGGAGTTGCAGCTAACGGAGATGTCTGGATAGCTGACGGAACAAATGATCAGATGCTTTTTTTTCCAAAAGGTGAGATAAGGCAAGGTATAATTGTAAAAGTTGAAGGACTGAAGTCTCCATTTGGTGTAGCCGTTGATAATCAGAACAGAGTCTGGGTAAGCAATTCACAATCAAATACACTTGTAAGATTTTCCGCCGATGATCCTTCAAAAACAGAAACGTTTAATCTAGGAATATCTGTAAGAGGAGTAGCACTGGATTCAAAAGGCAACTTATGGGTAGCTAGTAATGCTTCACTGAATTTTCCTGAAGTTCCAATCCCGCCGGGTACTTCGATTATGAAACAATTTCAGATCTTAGGTAAAAACATGATGGAAAATGTAACTGCAACAAATACAACAGGAATAGTAAACATGATTCGTCCCGACGGCACGCAGCCAAATCCATCCGGATACAATGGTGGTAAAGAAATAAATGTTCCATGGGGAGTTTCAATTGACGGCAATGACGATGTATGGGTAGGAAATTTTTATGGCAGGGGAGTCGTACTGATGGCCGGTGCTGAACCGAAAGGCAGATCTGCAGGGAAAAATACGGGAGATGTAATTCATTCTTTCCAGGGCGGAAGTTTGCAGATGGTAACTGACGTAATCCCGGATGCAGCCGGAAATTTATGGGTAGCAAATAACTGGAATGTACCTGAAGCTGTACTTGATACAAATCCGGCATTGCCAACTTCGACCTGGGGAGGCGGATCCGGAATAGTGGTAATCTATGGAATTGCAGCTCCGACAAGAACTCCTGTTATGGGACATGCTCAGCAGCCGTAAGAATTTTATTATTAAGAAGATGTAGCTTGCAATATATTGCACAAAAGCAACCCCACCCTGCCTTCTCTGCCTGCGGGGTGGGTAATAATTATTTTACAAAAGCTCTTGCAAGAATACAAATTTTCAAAAACTGTGTTTAATTTTGAGAGGTGCAAAGCGACGAAGCAATCTCCGAATCTGCGGCTGTATTTTCTTTGATTGGCGTATCTTTATTTCAGAGATTTAATGAGGACACTGAAATAAACTATTCTAACTTATTTGACACTCATATATCAGCGGAATTCTGATTACTATTTTTTGCAACCCCACCCCGTCCGACCCTAAGGTGAATGACATTAAGTTAATGAAAGTTATCTTCGCGGTCAGCAAACCCCTCCATCCTCCCCTTTGAAAAAGGTAGGAGCCTGAATTTTTAAATCAAAAATTTACATTAATATAATTATAAAATAAAAAATCACATAACTCAATGGTATTGCCTCAAAGGGGAGGATTGTTACTGGTTGTTCCAGTGCTCCCGTGATGGGGAGAGATTTGAAGAAGAATTTAAATGTAATCGATTCAGCGATAATTGTTAAACCGTAATGAGATTAAAAATTTTCAAACCTCGCAGAGGTGACATTTTTTTAGAAAAGCTAACAATGAAAGAAACCGAAAGCTCAGGAATAAACACATTTTTAAAACTTTAAGTCTTAGTGTCCTGGTGTCTTTGTGGTAACCGCATCGCCAACTCACACGCCTCTTCCAATGTCATCTTCTTTCCCTTTTCCCAGTGAACATTAAATTCTTCAAAGTCTTTGTCACGGAGGTTTCTGATAGCATTGTCGTGAACGGTTTGTTCAAATCTTTCAAACACTATTCCCATTGACTGAATTGTTATATCGATTGCTGAAAATATTGAGATTATTTCGAAAAGATAATTTAATTCCTCTGAAAGCATACCGGCAAAATTATTAAGATGTTCGGCTGTGCTGTATTTATCATCAAGTTCAATGCTCATTTGCAGACTCTCTTTAAATAATTTCATTGCAAGATCATTATTTCCAAGTCTCTGAGTGACAGTGCCAAGATAATTCAGTGACCTTGCAATCAAATTTTTGTATCCGTTCTCTTTTGAGATCTCAAGGCTTTCTTCAATATATTGTTTTGCTTTTTTAAAATTACCCTGAATGAGTTCTGTCTCACCAAGATTATTTAAGGCAATTGCAGTTCCTCTTTTATCATCTGTTAAAGAAATAATTTTGTAACATTCTTCTATATACTTTCTTTCCTCATCATACTCACCCAGATTGCGGGCAACGATACTGAGATAATTCAGTGTCCTGGAAATTCCTCTTTTATCACCGATCTCCCGCAGCATCTCCAGACTTTCTTCATATAAATTTTTAGCAGAAATATAATCACCTTTGATATTTGAAAGTATGGCAAGATTACCAAGAGACCTGGCAAGCCCTTGATTATCGCCCATTTTTCTGAGCAGTGTAAGACATTCCTCCAGATACATTTTCGACTGATCAAAATTACCAATATCACCAATATCACAAAGTATTACTCCAAGATTGTTCAGATCAGTGGCAATCTTTTGAGTGTTCCCAAGTTCACGGTGCAATGCAAGACTTTCTTCAAATAAGATCCTTGCTTTTTCATATTTACCCTGTGCACTCTCTATAAAACCCATAGAACTAATGGAAGAAGCAATCTTTGATTTTTCATTTAGTTCTTTTGACAAAGAAAGACTTTCATCAAATAATTTCTGTGCATATTCCAGATTCCCCTGAATGTTGGATATTGAACCGGCAGTAATAAGAACAGAAGCAAGAGAAGAATTGTCTAACTTCTTTCTGTTTGCTAAAAATTTTTCCAGCAAGAGACTTTCCGTAAAATAATGTCCGCGGATCCTCCAGAATTCAATTAAAGAATTCAAGAGTGAAACACCATCCTGAATTTCTCCGCCGTCAAGCGACCATTCGGCAGCAGACTTGATGTTATGATATTCTGACTCGAGTTTATCCAACCAGTGTTTAGAATTTTTTCCTCTAAGCTCCGGTGCAGCAGAACCTGTAAGATTCTTAAAGTAAAGCAGATGATTAGATAAAATAAATTCTGATCCGGTGAGTTTCTCTTTTCCATATTGCTTAATAGTTTCAAGGATGTTATATCTGTCATTTATTTCGTCAAATAATATTATTGATTTTTCGGAAAGTCTGCTGAGCAGATCTATAACATCATCCTTATCCACTTCATCATCCGAACAAATTTCTTCAGCTTCCTCCAAAGTCCAGCCTCCGGAAAAAACTGAAAGTCTGCTCCATAATATTTTTTCATCATTTTCCAAAAGATCATAACTGTAATCGATCAAAGCTCTTAAAGTCTGCTGTCTTGGCAATGCAGTTCTCTTACCGCCGGTAAGCAGACTGAATCTGTTATCAAGTCTTTCATGTATTTTTTCTAAAGTTAAAATTTTTGTTCGGGCTGCTGCAAGTTCTATAGCCAATGGAATCCCGTCAAGCCTGGAGCAAATAGCAGCAAGTGCAGGAGCGTTATCTTTATTCACTCTGAATGCGGGATTAAGTGAAATTGCTCTTTCAATAAACAGCCGGACTGACTCATATTGATTGAGCTGTTCGGGAGTTTCATCTGAATCTGATTCAGGATGTGACAGCGAAGGAATTCTGAATAAATGCTCACCTCTGCATTTTAAAGCTTCACGGCTGGTCGCTAAGATTTTCAGCTTCGGACAGTATGTAAGTAAATTTTCTGCGAGTGCTGCACATGCATCAATTAAATGTTCACAGTTATCAAGTATGATAAGAATTTCTTTGTTTTTCAGATAATCTTTTAATGTTTTTTCAGGTGATTCATTTGGTTCTTCTTTAATGCCGATCTCTTCAATGATCTTCTGAGGTATTAACTCAGGTTCTGATACCGGTGCCAGTTCTGCCAGCCATACACCATTTGCAAAATCATCGATCAGATCCGCACCTGTTTGTAAAGCTAATCTCGATTTTCCTGAACCGCCTGAGCCGGTAATGGTTAATAAATGTGAATCAGCAAATATATTTTTTACCTGATTCAGTTCATTCTCCCTGCCGATAAAATTAGTAAGCTGCAGCGGAAGATTATTTGGTCTGGCATCGAGTGTTTTTAATGGAGGAAATTCTTCTCTGAGACCGGGCCCCATCACCTGATAAAGTCTGATAGGTTTAATAACATCTTTAAGTCTCCTCTCACCAAGATCACGAATAGAATAATTGCTGTTGGTTAATTCCGAATCTGAAAGTTTATTAAACACATCAACAGAAATTATGATCTGCTCACCATAAGAAGATGACATCACTCTTGCAGTTCTGGCAAGGGTAATATAGCCCATATAATTATTTTCAATCCATTCAGCCTGACCGCTGTGAATACCAATTCTAACTTTGATCACCGCATCTTTCCATTCCTCATTTTTAAGCCCTGTCTGTATAATGACGGCAGCTTTTACAGCATCACTTGCATTTTCAAATGCAGCACAATATGCATCACCAATGATCTTGAATATAAATCCGCTGTTCGATTCGATTGCTTCAGATAAAATTTTATTATGTATCTCCAGAGTAAGCTGATGAGTTTCCGGAAAATCCTGAGCGAGCTGTGTACTGCTTTCAATGTCTGTAAATAAAAAAGTTACATTTCCTGAGGGATTATTTTTCATGAAACATTGTACACAAATATTGAAAATAATTTATCCTGATATATCTCATATTTTTTAGATCTATTAATAAATGTTATAGAAAGATTTGTATGTAATTTTGAAAATGTAAATTACAAAATATAGCGGAAAGAAAAATGTGATTTAGAGAATTAGTGGAAATAAAATTCCCGGCTTTGAGTTTAAAATGGAGATTCAGATTCAAGTTAATTCAGAAAACGGAGTTTTGGAACGAGAAGAACGAATGAAAAACAGATGTTTGAGAACGACAGTAAACAAAAATTCAAAGCTGTCACATCGAATCGTGACGGTTTTTTATTGTCTGAATCACGGATTACTTTGATTACACAGACTACACTGATCGTTAGCGAATTTAAACAAGCCGGTTCATATAATACAATTTTCAACGGAGCGGGATTATCGGACGGAGTTTGTTTTTATAAATTAGAAGCGGGTAAGTTTTTTCAGACGAAGCTTATGATGATGATAAAATAATTTCGGGTTATGAGTTTCAAATTTACCGACGGCACAAACGGAGTAAGTCCTGCAGATATAGTCATACAGAAATCGCATTCACAGGATGCTGCAGATAAATATATTAAGTACTATGATCAGATAAAAAGACTTTTGAAAAAGGGATTAGATGAAGAGACAACAGCATCAATAACCGGAAGAAGTTTGAATTTTATTAGATAATATGTTAAGTTATATAATAATTTTTATTCGAAAAAAACTAAAAAATAGTCAAAGGCTATTTGGCACTAGAGTAAATAATTTATGAAAACTTTTTTAATAATTCAGTTTGCTTTAATTTTTCAGATTCAG
>Ga0209477_1000124_pt1 | contig 41499 bp, 21 predicted proteins | sample KloWWTupernatant_FD_187180 | JGI IMG/M metagenome (GOLD analysis project Ga0209477, IMG submission 187180) | Active sludge microbial communities from Klosterneuburg, Austria, studying microevolution and ecology of nitrifiers - Klosterneuburg... | ecosystem: Engineered > WWTP > Aerobic digester >...
GCGGCGTGAGATAATCGCGCCCGGCAGCACACGCCCCGGTAGCTCAGTGGATAGAGCAGCCCCCTCCTAAGGGGCAGGTCGGACGTTCGATTCGTCTTCGGGGCGCCACTCCCTTCGGTCGTGCCGCCCATCCGAATCGAACGATTGTTTGATCCTGGGCGGCGCCAGAGGCGCCTTGCGCGATTCGTCTTCGGGGCGCCACTCCCTTCGGTCGTGCCGCCCATCCGAATCGAACGAATGTTTGATCCCGGGCGGCGCCAGAGGCGCCTTGCGCGATTCGTCTTCGGGGCGCCACTCCGTTCGGAGTGCCAGTTTCCTACGCCAGCGCCACCGCCCGCCGCATCAGCCCACCGATCGGCCCGTTCGCCCCGATCCCGAAGAACGGGTCGCGGTGCGCGCGGAAGGCCGCGTCGATGGGCTCCCAGTCGCGCGGCGTGAGGAAGCGCCGGGCCATCGGCACGACGAGGTCGTCCTCGACGCGCAGGTGCTCGGCCTGACCGCGCGTGTAGGCCTCGAGCCGGAAGGCGAATTCGTCCAGGTCGCGCTCGCCCCCGCCGCGCGTGCGCTGCAGCGCCGACTTGAGCGCCTCGAGTTCCGCGGGCCCCACGGCGTGCTCGTGCTGCAGCCGACGAAGCACCGGGTCGGCCTCGCGCGTGCGCTCCCGCACCGCCCGGAACAGGAACTCGTCCTCCTTGGGGTGGTGGAAGCGGTCGGCGAAGGTCTCGAGGTAGGCGAGGATGGTTGCGAACACGTCGCAATCCGGCCGCACCCGGTGCTGCCGGAGTGGCTCCACGTAACGGCCGAGGGCCTCGAGGACGGCCGCGAGGCTGCGGTGCTCCCCGCCGATGATGTCCAGCGCCGTCAGGGGCGGGCGGGGCGGCGGGTTGGCGGGCAGGCAGGTCAAGGGGTCGGGGGATGGCGTCACGGACTGCCGCCTTTTTACGCGACCCGGCCCGGTAGGGGGTTGCGCCGGGTCAACCGCGGGGCAGGGACTTGGGGCAAGATCAAAGATCGCCAACCTTGAAGGAGGGTCCCATGGCCGACAAGATGCCCGATTTCTCGAACGTCCAGTCCGGCTCCAGCTCCACCGCCGAGAAGACCTACGTCGTCGTCTCCGGCGACAGCCTGTCGAAGATCGCCAAGCGCGAGTACGGCAACGCCAACGATTGGCCGCGCATCTTCGAGGCCAACAAGGACATCCTCAAGGACCCGAACAAGATCTACCCCGGCCAGAAGCTGAAGATCCCGCCGAAGTGATGCCTTCGGCCTCCACGACAACGATCCCCGGAGCGACCACCATGCGTTCGAACTACGCCTTCGCCCTCATCACCGCCTTCGCCTTCGCGCTCGCCGCCTGCGGCAAGAAGGAGGAGCCCCCGAAACCCGCCCCGGCGCCCGCGCCGGCCGCGGCACCCGCCCCGGCGCCGGCCCCTGCGCCCGCCGGCGTGGCCGTCTCGACCGTCTCGCTCGGCAAGGCCATCGGCGCCGACAAGAAAGTCACGGCCGCCGCCGACAGCTTCGCCAAGGGCGACACGTTCTACGCGTCCATCGACACGACGGGCACGGGCGCGGCCACCCTCAAGGCGAAGTGGACCTACTCGAAGGACGGGCAGACAGCCGTCGTGAAGGAAGACACGATGACGATCAACGCCACCGGCCCCGCCACGCACGAGTTCCACGTCGCGAAGCCCGACGGCTGGCCGCTGGGCAGCTACCAGGTCGAGATCCTGCTGGACGACAAGCCCGCCGGGACGAAGACGTTCTCGGTGAAGTGACCGCGCGCGCCCGGGGGCGGCCCGCGCCGCCCCTAGGCCGCCACCGGCGCCGCCCGGGCCGGCCCGATGCGCCGCCGCTGCAGGAAGTACACGAAGGCGATGATGGCGAAGGCGGGGATGAACACCCAGTGCTCCGAGGGCGCGTCGGAGCGCACCTTGATCTCCTTCACCTCCCAGCCCTGCTCGAAGCCGCCGCGCTTGGCGCGGCTGCCGAATTTCACGGTGCCGATGCGCACCTCCTCGCCCAGCATGCTGAAGGTGACGCCCGCCTCGACGAGCCGCTTGCGCGCATCGTCGGGCTTGCCCATCCGCACCGAGACCGTCTTCCGGATGTCGTCGCCCTCGATGTTCGTGCCGGAGATCACCAGCACCAGGCGCCGGTCCTGCGGCAGGTCCTTCACGACCTGGTAGATCTCCTTGGCGGGGCGCGACACCCAGGGCTCGTAGAGCTGGTCCATGAAGAAGTTGGGGCGGAAGAGCATCACGGTCGCGAGGAGCAGCAGCGCCGTCTCCCACCAGCGGCTCTTCGCCTGGAACCAGCCGATGGTGGCCGCCGCGAACACGAGGCACGCCACCGTCGAGGCGACGACCACGTAGACGAGCTCGTCCCAGCCCTCGAGGTCCAGCAGCAGCAGCTGCGGGTTGAAGATCCAGATGAAGGGCAGCACGACGGTGCGAAGCGCATAGACGGAACCTTGAAGGCCGGTCTTGATCGCGTCCTCGCCGGATATCGCCGCCGCCGCGAAGCTCGCCAGGCCCACCGGTGGCGTGATGTCGCCCATGATCCCGTAGTAGAAGACGAACAGGTGCACGCCGATGAGCGGGATCACGAGGCCGGACTGCGCGCCCAGCTCGACGATGACGGGCGCCATGAGGGTGGCCACGAGGATGTAGTTGGCGGTCGTCGGCACGCCGAGGCCGAGCACCAGGCAGACGAACGCGGTGAAGAGGAGCATCACCAGCACGTTGCCCTGCGACACGAACTCGACGAATTCCGTCATGCGCAGGCCCAGGCCCGTGAGCGTGATGCCACCCACGATGATGCCGGCCGTGCCCGTGGCGATGGCGATGCCGATCATGTTGCGCGCGCCGTCGTTGAAGCCGAGGAACACCTCCCGGACCCCGTCGTTCACCTCGCGCATCGCGATGGGGCGGCCGCGGAAGAACTCCGTGAGGGGGCGCTGCGTGACCATCAGGACGAGCAGCGTCGTGGTCGCCCAGAACGCCGAAAGCGCGGGCGAGAGCTCCTCGATCATGAGGCACCAGATGAGCATCCCGAAGGGGATGAGGAAGTGCAGGCCCGCCTTCACGGTGGGCCAGGTCTCCGGCAGCACCGGGTTCTTCACGTCGATGTCCTGCGGCAGGTCCGGGCAGCGCGCGGCGATGCGCAGGCAGCCCACGTAAAGCGCGGCGAGCAGGAACCCGAGCACCCACGGCGCCGCCTCCCCGAGCATCCGCTTGGCGGCCTCGGCCACGAAGTAGATCCCGCAGAGCACGGCGATCGTCCCCGACAGCCCCAGGCCCCACCCCGTGATCCGCTCGCGCGCGCCGCGCGCGCGTCCCGGCGCGAAGGGCTCGAGCCCCAGCTTCAGCGCCTCGAGGTGGACGATGTAGAAGAGGGAGATGTAGGAGAGCGTGGCCGGCAGGAAGGCGTGCTTGCAGATCTCGGCGTAGGTGAGGCCCACGTACTCGACCATCAGGAAGGCGGCCGCGCCCATCACCGGCGGCATGATCTGGCCGTTCACCGAGCTCATCGTCTCGATGGCGCCGGCCTTGACCCCCCCGTAGCCCGCCTTCTTCATGAGCGGGATGGTGAAGATGCCGCCGGAGACGACGTTGGAGACGGAGGAACCCGAGATGAGGCCGTTCAGTCCCGAGGACACCACGGCAACCTTGGCGGGCCCGCCGCGCATGTGGCCCAGCAGCGCCATGGAGACCTGCATCATGTAGTTGCCGGCGCCTGCGCGGTCCAGCAGCGCGCCGAAGAGCACGTAGATGAAGATGAACGACGACGACACGCCGAGGGCCACGCCGTAGACGCCCTCGGTCGTGAGCCACTGGTGCGAGAGCATGCGCTCGAGCGAGGCCCCCTTGTGCGAGAGCACCTCGGGCATGTGCTGGCCGAAGAGGATGTAGACCAGGAAGACGATCGCGAGCACCGTCATCGGCGTGCCCACGGCGCGGCGCGTTGCCTCCAGCAGCAGCACGAGGCCCGTGCAGGCGATCACGACGTCCTGCAGGTTGGGCTTGCCCGGCCGCGTGGCGAGCTCGGCGTAGAAGAGCAGGAAGTAGGCGCCGGCGAATGCGGCCACCACCGCGAGGACCCAGTCGTACCACGGCACGCCCGAGCGACCCCAGCGCTTGAAGGCCGGGTAGCAGAGGAATCCCAGGAAGAGCGCGATGCCCAGGTGCAGCGACCTCGCCTCGGTGTCGTTGAGGATGCCCCAGCCCAGCGTGAAGGGCAGGGGGGATGCGTACCACAGCTGGAAGAGCGACCAGCCGACGGCGACTGCGAAGATGAGCTTCGCCACCGCGCCGCTCGCCTCGCGGCCCCCCGTGTCCGCGTCGGCCACCAGCTGCTGCAGTTCGGCGCTCGGTTCGACCGGCTTCTTCTGTTGTTCTTCCACGGCTCCTCCCGTCAAACGAAGACGGGGCGGGCGCGAGCCCACCCCGTCAGGGTGCTGCGGTCATCCCGGCGCGAGCCGGGCGGGCCTCACTTGATCCAGCCCTTTTCCTTGTAGTAGCGCGCCGCGCCGTCGTGCAGCGGGGCGGAGAGGCCGTTCTTCACCATGTCCTCGGGCTTCAGGTGCGCGAGCGCCGGGTGCAGCTTCTTGAACTCCTCGAAGTTGTCGAAGACCGCCTTCACGACCGCGTAGACGTTGTCGGCCGGGACCTTGGAGGAGCTCACCAGCGTCGCCAGCACGCCGAAGGTGTCGGTGGCCTGCGGGTTGTTGGGGTACAGGCCCGCCGGGATCGTGACCTTCGCGTAGAAGGGCCACTGCTTCACGAGCTTGTCCACGTAGGCGCCGGAGAGGGGCACCAGCTTCGCGCCGCAGGTCGTGGTCGGGTCCTGGATGTTGGCGGACGGGTGGCCCACGGCGTAGAAGAAGCCGTCGATCTTGCCGTCGCAGAGCGCCGGGCCGTGCTCGTCGGCCTTGAGCTCGGAGGCGAGCGCGAAGTCCGACATCTTCCAGCCCATCGCCGCGAGGATCTCCTCCATCGAGGCGCGCGTGCCCGAGCCGGGGTTGCCCACGTTGAACTTCTTGCCCTTGAAGTCCGCGAAGGACTTGACGTTGGCTTCCTTGCGCGCGACGACCGTGAAGGGCTCCGGGTGCAGCGACATCACGGCGCGAAGGTCGCCGTAGGCGCCGGAATCCTTGAACTGCTTCTCCCCCTTGGCGGCGTTGTACATCACGTCGGACTGGGAGACGCCGAGGTCGAGCTCGCCCGCCTTGATCGTGTTGATGTTGAACACGGAGCCGCCGGTGGACTCCACCGAGCAGCGGATGCCGTGCTTGGCGCGGTCCTTGTTCACGAGGCGGCAGATGGCGCCGCCCGCGGCGTAGTACACGCCGGTGACGCCGCCGGTGCCGATGGTCAGGAACTTCTGCTGCGCGGCCGCGTCGGGGCCGGCGAAGGCCGCGGCCACGGCGAAGGCGATGCCGAGGGTGAGTCGCTTCATTGTTGAACTCCTCTTGGTGGGTCGGTTTGCCATACCTACGCCGCGCGCCGGAGGGCCGCGGTGCCGGTCTCGATGGCCCCGGCCAGCCGCCCGACGATCTCGTCGAGGTCGGCCTCCGTGGCGATGAAGGGGGGCGCGAGCAGCACGTGGTCGCCGTTCACGCCGTCGATCGTGCCGCCCATGGGGTAGACCATGAGGCCGCGCTCCAGGGCCGCGGCCTTGATGCGCGCGTTCACCTTGAGCGCGGAGTCGAAGGGCTTCTTCGTGGCGCGGTCTTCGACGAGTTCCACGCCGCGGAAGAAGCCGCGCCCGCGGATGTCGCCCACGTGCGGGTGGCCGCCGAGGGCCTCGCGCAGCCGGCGCTCGAAGTGCGGCGCGCGCGCGCGCACGGCGGCGAGGAGGTTGTCGCGCTTGATGACCTTCTGCACGGCCAGCGCCGCGGCCGCGCCCACCGGGTGGCCGATGTAGGTGTGGCCGTGCTGGAACAGGCCGCTGCCGGCGCGCAGGGCCTCCATGATGCGGCCGTGCACCAGCACGGCGCCCACGGGCTGGTAGCCGCCGCCCAGGCCCTTGGCGATGGCCATGAGGTCGGGGACGATCCCCTCCTGCTCGACGGCGTGCAGCGTGCCGGTGCGGCCCATGCCGCACATCACCTCGTCGGCGATGAGCAGGATGCCGTGGCGGTCGCAGATCTCGCGCACCCGCGGGAAGTAGCCGGGCGTGGGCGGCACGGCGCCGGCCGTGGCGCCGACCACGGTCTCGGCCACGAAGGCGATGACGCGCTGCGGCCCCACTTCGGCGATCTTCGCCTCGAGTTCCGCCGCCAGCCGCTCGCTGTAGGCCTCGGGCGATTCGCCCTCGCGGCGGTCGCGGTACTCGTAGCAGGGCGACACGCGCGCCACGTCGATGAGCAGCGGCGCGAACTGGCGGCGGCGCCACTCGTTGCCGCCCACGGCGAGGACGCCCAGCGTGTTGCCGTGGTAGCTCTGGCGCCGGCCGATGAAGACGCTGCGCCCGGGCTCGCCGCGCTCGACGAAGTACTGGCGCGCGAGCTTGAGGGAAGCCTCCATGGCCTCCGAGCCGCCGGAGACGAGGTAGACGTGCGACATGCCAGCGGGCGCGTCCGCGACGAGCGTGTCGGCGAGCTCCTCGGCCACGTCCGTCGTGAAGAAGCTGGTGTGCGCGTAGGCGATGCGGTCGATCTGCGCGTGCATCGCGGCGAGCACGTCGGGGTGGCCGTGGCCGAGGCAGGAGACGGCCGCGCCGCCGCAGGCGTCGATGTATTCGCGCCCATCCCGGTCGGTGATGAGCAGCCCCTTCGCGGAGACCGCCTGGGGGAGGGTGACGCGCAGGTTGCGGTGCAGGATGTGGCTCATGGGAAGTGGCGCAAGGATAGCACCGCCCGGCGCGGGCCGACGCGCCGCTGCTACACTGCCGGGCGCCCAACTGCCCCCCCTGCCCATGGAAATCGTCCTGGCCGTCATGGTCGTCCTCGCCGTCGCCATCGTCGCGTGGCTCGGCTTCGCCCAGTCCGGCGAGCCCCCGAAGCGGGGGGCGCCGGCGCCCGAGTTCGCCCTCGAGGACCTCGACGGGGGCCGCCAGTCCCTCGCGGCGGCGCGCGGCGCGCGCGTGGTTCTCGTCTTCCACCCGCAGGACGAGACGCCCGAGTGCGTGGCCGTCGTGGAACGGCTGGCGGCGGTCGCGCCCGCCATCGCCTCGGCCGGGGTCACGCTGTGGGCGGTGGTCGTGGCCGATCCGCAGGCCGCCCGGGCCTACGCGCAGGCGCGCGCGCCCGGTGTCCGGGTCCTCTGCGACCCGGGCGGCAAGACCACCCGCGCGTACGGGGCGCTCGTGAACCTGGGTTTCATGAAGTTCGCCCGCAAGCAGGTCGTCCTCGTGGACCCCTGGGGAAAGGTGGAGCGCACCTGGCGCGACCCGGTGACCCCCGTGCAGGTCGACGAGCTGGCGCGGACCCTGGGGGTGGCGCCTGCCGCGAGCCCGGCCTGAGCCCCGGGTCGAAATCGGCGCGCCGGTCGGCTATAATCGCGCCCTTCGCGTCGCCCCGGAGAGGTGGCAGAGTGGTCGATCGCGTCAGACTCGAAATCTGAAGTACCCTCCGGGGTACCGTGGGTTCGAATCCCACCCTCTCCGCCACTTGTTCCCCGAAGCCCGGCCCGCGCCGGGCTTCGTGTTTTCGGGGTTCCCGAGCCCCTTGTTTTCGTTGAGGAAACCATTGCGCTCCCCGGGCGGGCTGGTGGAAAATCCGTTTCAAACAAGTTTTTCAAACGGACCCCCCTCTTGCCCCCTTTCGGACGGCCCGGCGTGCTCCACGCGAACGAGGCCGCAACGGCGCAACGGCTCATCGATGCCGCCGCCCACGAGTTCGCGCTGCACGGCTACGAGGCCGCGCGCGTGCGGGACATCGTGGATGCCGCGGGCGCCAACCTCGCCGCGGTCAACTACCACTTCGGCGGCAAGGAAGGGCTCTACCAGGCGACCCTCGCTCACCTCGCGCGCCTGGCGCGGGAGGATTCCCCCGTCGATTCCCCGGAGATGCGGGCGCTCCCGCCGCAGGACCAGCTGCGCGCCTTCGCGCGCGTGATGCTCGAGCGCTACCTCGGCGCCGCGAGCCCCTCGCCGCTCAGCCGCATCATCGCCCACGAGCTGCTCGACCCCACGCCCGCCCTGGGCCAGATCGTGCGCGGCGTCACCGGGCCGCAGTGGGCGCGCCTGGAGGAGATCGTGCGCGCAATCCTCGGCCCCGCCGCGACCGACGAGGACGTCTCGCTCTGCGCCCTCTCGGCGGCGTCGCAGTGGGTGTTCTTCCTGTTCGGGCGGCGAATGTTCGAGTTGCAGTTCCCGCTGCTGGCGACCGGCCCGCGACGCGTCGATCGCTTGGCGGACCACATCGCGACCTCCGCCATCGCCGCCATGCGCGAGCTGCGCCGCAAGCGCGAGGAGGCGCCCGGCGAACCGGCGGCCGAGGCGGCGAAGCTCCCGCGAGGGAAACCCCCGAAGATTCCCCGGGCCCCCAAGTCCCGGCCCGCAGGACGGGGGCCGAAGTGACGGCCTCGCGCCGGACGCGTATTGCGCCTGTAAGGCGCGGCCGCGCCGATTTGTGCCGTCCATCACAAGGACCGGCGCATGCCTCCGTCGACAATTCCGGAGTCGCCGCACCGCGCCTGGAAGGCCGTGGCGGCCCGCCGGCGACACCCCTGAATGGAGAGTGAAAGATGACCCGAACCCTGATCAAGACCGTCGTTGCGCTGGCGCTCGCGCTGGCCGGGACGTCCGAGGCGCTCGCCCAGCGCGCGGCCGACCCGCTCGAGTCGCGCCTGGAGGCCCGCAAGGTGGTCATTGCCGACGGCCGCGAGACGCTCGCGGACGCCGCCACCGTGAAGCCCGGCGATGTGATCGAGTACGTCGCCACCTACCGCAACACCGGCACGCGCCCCATCACCGGCCTGCAGGCCACGGTGCCCGTGCCGCCCGACACCGAATTCGTCCCCGGCACGGCCCGCCCAGCGCAAGCGCAGGCGAGCCTGGACGGGCGCACCTTCGCCGCCATCCCCCTGAAGCGGATGGCCACGCGAAACGGCAGGCAGGTCGAGGAACAGGTGCCCTACCGCGAATACCGCTACCTGCGCTGGACGGCAGGCGAGCTGGGCAGCGGCAAGGCGCTCGCCTTCACGGCGCGCGTCAGGGTGGTCGACGACAGGACCCCGAGTGAGCCGGGGAGCAAGGGAGGCAGGCCATGACCCACGGCACCGGATGACCCCGAAGAAACCGGCGCGCGCCGGTTTTCGCGCGTAGTCAGGATCGTATTTCATGAGTTCAAACAAGGAGATGCAAATGAAAGCAGTCACGCAGACCGGGCGCAGGGGCGAACGCCTCCGCACCGCGATCGTGGCCTGTGCCGTGCTCTTCGCCGGGGCGATCCTCGCCGCGGCGCTGCGCCCGGCCCATGCCGCGCCCGCGGCCGGCGCCGTGATCGGCAACCAGGCCACGGCGACGTACACGGACGCGGGCGGCACGCCGCGCACGGCGACGTCCAACCTGGTGCAGACCACGGTCTCGCAGGTGAAGACCTTCACCCTCACCGCCGATGGCGCGCGCACCGCGTCCGCCGGCCAGACGGTGTACTACCCGCACACCATCACCAACACGGGCAACGGCACCGACACCTACGCGCTGAACGCGCCCACCACGGGCGGCGCCGTGACGCACACGGGCCTCGTGTACTACATCGACGCCGACGGCAACGGCGTGCCGGACAACTTCACGCCGATCACCACGAGCGGCCCCATCGCGGCGGCGGGCATCTTCCGCTTCGTCGTGGCGGGAACCGTCCCGGGAACCGCGGTGAACGGCACCACGGGCACGATCACCGTCTCGGTGTCGGACACGAACGCGCCGGTCGTCACGCTCACCAACCTCGACACGACGACGGTCGCCAACGCCGCGGTCAACGTGAACAAGGCGCTGTCGATCACGAGCGGCCCGTCGCCCAACGCCGGCCCGATCACCGTGACGCTGTCGTACACCAATTCGGGCAGCGCGCCGGCCACGAACCTCGAGCTGCGCGACGCGATCCCCGCGGGCATGACCTACCTCGGCGGCACGGGCCGCTGGAGCGTCACGGGCGCCACCGTCCTCACGGACCTCGGCGCGGCCGACGACCAGGGCGGCATCGTCTACGACTTCGGCGTGACGGTGGCCGGCCGCGTCACCGCCACCATCGCGACGGTTCCCGCCGGCTTCTCGGGCACCCTCACGTTCCAGGTGTCGATCAACGCCGGCGTCGCCCCGGGCTTCATCAACAACACGGCCCGCTACCAGACCGGGGGCACCAGCCCGCAGCCGCTCACCGACACCAACACGGCGAGCTACCAGGTGGTGCAGACGGCGCAGGTGGTGGCCAACGGCTCCACCACGGTGAGCACCAACGGCACGGGCGAGCCCGTGACGGTCGCGGCCGCCGCCGCCGGCTCCACGATCAACTTCACCAACGTGATCTGGAACCTCGGCAACGCCGCCGACAGCTTCGTGATCTCGCTCGCGGGGCAGGGCACCTGGCCCGTGGGCTCGACCTTCACGCTGCTGCAGTCCGACGGCGTGACCTCGCTCATCGCCAACACGACCCCGGCCATCCCCGTCTACAGCGGCGGCTGCGCCGCGGGCTTCGAGACCGACGCGGCCAACCAGCGTTGCGGCTACCGCGTGATCCTGCGCGTGCAGCTGCCGGTAGGCGCCACGGGCGGCCCGTACTCCGTGACCAAGACCGCCACCTCGACCTTCGACAACACGAAGACCGACACGGTGGTCGACACTCTCACGGCAGTGACGGCCAACTCGGTGGACGTCACCAACAACACCGCGCGCGCAGACTCTGCGCCCGCGGGCACGGCGGTGATCGGCAACCAGGCGACCACGGGCTTCGGCACGACGGGCACCACGGTCATCACGACCAACGCCGTCACGCCGTCGACCACCTCGACCACGGTGAGCCGCTTCCTGCTCTTCGTGAACAACACGGGCGCCATCAACGACTCGTTCAACCTGTCGGTGGCGGGCACGCCGGCCGGCTGGTCGGTGGTGTTCCGGGCCGACGGCGGGGCGGGCAACTGCTCCACCGTGGGCGCGAGCCTCACGACGACGGGCACCATCAACGCGGGCGCCAACCGGCTGATCTGCGCGGAGGTGACGGTGCCGGCCACGACGACCGGCCAGGCGGCGCCCGGCAACTACGACCTCGACTTCACGGCGACCTCGGCCCTCAACGGCGCGGTTTCCGACGTGAAGCGCGACCGCGTCACGGTGAACGCCGTGCACTCGGTGACCCTCACGCCCAACAACACGCAGCAGACCTTCCCGGGCGGCTCGGTCACCTACACGCACGTCCTCACCAACCTCGGCAACGTGTCCGAGACCATCACCTTCCCGGGCGCCTTCCTCACGGACTCGCGCTCGGCGCAGGGCTGGACCTCGGTCGCCTACCGCGACGGCAATGGCAACGGCACCTTCGACCCGGGCGTGGACGACGTGCCCGCGAACCTGGTGTCTAACGCCACGACCTTCCCGCTGGCCGTGAACGCGAGCTCGGCGATCTTCGTGCGCGTGTTCGCGCCCGGCTCGGCCGTCGGCGCCGACCCGGCCAACGTGACGACGATCACGGCGACCTACAACGGCGGCGCCAACACCGCCGCCGCGACGGACTCGACGACGGTGACCGACGGCCTCGTGCTCCTCAAGGAGCAGGTGGCGGTCGCCTGCGCCGCCCCGGGCCCGCACGCGGGCTACTCGACGGCGCCCATCCCGTCGGGCCCGGCCACGGCGCCCGGGCAGTGCATCGCCTACCGCATCACGGCGACCAACTCGACCGCGGCCGGCATCACCCTCGTGGTCGTGAACGACAACATCCCCGCCAACACGCGGCAGCGCGACAGCTGCGGCGCGCCGGCGACGACCGTCGGGGCCGTCAGCTCGCCCGGCGACGGGCTCACGGGAACGATCAGCGCGAACGTGGGGCCGCTCACCCCCTCGCAGAGCGCGGTCGTGACCTTCTGCGTGCGGATCGATCCGTGACGCAAGCGGTGTCACTCCACCCGGCCGAGGCGACCTCCCTCGCGGACGCCGGGTGACCTTGCGCGGGGTGCGGGCGACCGCACCCCCGTTTTTCCCTGCCCCTTCGTCCCGAGGGGGCAGCGAAGAACGAAGACGCGAACCGAAGACCCACTCGTGAAACCGACGGCTGCCCTTGCCCCGACCCTCGCCCGCCTGCTGGCGCGCCTCGCGCGCGCGGCCGCGGCGGCGGCGCTCGCGTGCGCGGGCGCGGCGGCGGCGGCCCCGCCGGCGGGCACCGTGATCACGAACCAGGCCGCCGCTTCCGGCAGCATCTCGGGAATCCCGCTCAATGCCCAGTCGAACACGGTCCTGCTCACCACGGCGCCGGCGCCGGTGGGCACGCCCGACGGCGCGCTGGTGCAGGGCCGCGTCCTCAAGATGGCCCCTGGCGGCACGGTGTACTTCCCGCACACCCTCACCAACACGGGCACGCTCACCGACGATTTCACGCTGGCCGTGGCGAACCTGCCCGGCACCTTCGACCTCGGCGGCCTCGTGATCCTGCCGGACGCGGACGGCGACGGCGTGCCCGATTCGGCCACGCCGGTCGGGCCCTATGTCGCGCTGGCCCCCGGGCAGTCCTTCCGCTTCGTGGTGCGCGGGACGGCCCCGGCCAACGCGCCCAACGACGGCTGGGACGTGATCGAGGTGATCGCGCAGGGCACGCTCCCCGGCGCGCGGCGCCTGTCCAACATCGACACCGCGGCGATCTGGGTCGAGTCGCCGCCCAATCCGGTGCAATCGGGCCTGTCGATCTTCAAGGCGTTCAGCGCGGAGGAGGGGCCCTCGCCGCGCGAGTCGATCCTGGTCACGATCCGGTACGCCAACTCGAACACCGAAGCCTCGGGCAAGCGTGATTTCACCATTCTCGACCGGATCCCCGAGGGCTTCGCCTTCGTGCCCGGCAGCGCGCGCTGGAGCGTGACGGGCGGCGCGCCGCTCACCGACGCCACGGGGGGCGACCCGGCCGGCATCGCCTTCGACTTCGGCGCCACGCGCCCCGGCTGGCTGCAGGCGGTCATCGGCACGCTCGGCGCGGGGGACAAGGGCGAGCTCACATTCCGCATGAACGTGCTGCCCGGGATCGCGGCCGGGCGCGTGCTCTCCAACGTGGCGCAGTACACCTGGACCGACGGGCTGGGCAACGTGCTCGCCACGCGCGAGACCAACGCCGCCACCTACCGCGTCACCGGGACGATCGACCTCACGCTCACCGGCGAGCGCATCCCGCTCGCGGAGCCGGGCTCGACGGTCGTCTTCACGAACGTGCTCGCCAACCGCGGCACGATCGGCGAGACCTTCGACATCACGCTCTCCGGCAGCACCTTCCCGCAGGGCACGACGCTCGCCCTGCTGCAGGCGGACGGCACGACGCCGCTTGCCGACACCAACGGCAACGGCATCCCCGACACCGGGCCGGTGGGTGCGGGCAATGCCTACCGCATCGTCGTGCGCGCGGTGCTTCCGGCGACGACCCCGCCCGGCGAGTACCGTGTCACCAAGACGGCCGTCGCATCCACGGCCCCCAGCCGGCGCGCCTCCGACGACGACATCGTGGCCGCGGTGGCCTCGCGCTGCCGCATCCAGCTCACGCCGGACAACGAGGCGCAGTCCGCCTGGGGCCGGCGCGTGACCTATGCGCACTTCCTGGAGAACCGCGGCAACTGCGAGGAACCGGTGCGCGTGGTGGTGGGCTTCATCGCCGACAGCCAGCCGGGGTGGACGTCGGCGGCCTACATCGACAACACCGTGGCGGGCGGGGCGTCGATTCCCGGCGCCGTCGATCCCACCGACACGCCCATCGTGACCGGCTGGACGGCCACGCTCCCGCCCGGGCAGGGCCTGCGCATCCTCGTGGAAGTGGTCGCGCCGCCGGCCGCCGCGAAGGCGGGCGCGAAGGCGCTGGTGGAGACGAACCGCACCACGCTCACCATCGAGAGCGACTCGGGCGGGGCGCTGCGCGTGGTCGACACGACGATGATCGACGACCAGGCCACCGGCGTGACGCCCGTCGACGTGCTGCGCAACTTCACCACCGATACCTACCAGGTGCCCACGCTCTGGGCCGTGCTCGGCGGTGACGCGTGGCTGCGCGCCGACGCGCCCTCGTGCAACGCGGCGCCCGGCGCCATCGAGACGCGCACGATCGTCATCACCGGCCCCGGCGGCGAGCGCGAGGAGGTCACTGCGACCGAGACGGGCGCCGACACGGGCGTGTTTCTCGCGCCGCGGCTGCCGGTGCGCGCGCCCCCGGTGGCGGCAGGCGACGCCACGCTGCAGGGGCGCGCCTTCGACGTGATGGACGCCGAGATCCTCGGCTGCGGGCGGCGCATCGCCACCACGATCACGCTGACGGAGCCCGTGGGCGTCGTCTTCGACAGCGCCACCAACGAAGGCGTGGCCGGCGCCGAGGTGACGTTGCGCGCCGCCTCCGGCGGCCAATGCGGTTCTCCCGTTGCGATGCAGGGCAACCCGGCCACCACGGACGGGTCGGGCCGCTACGCCTTCCCGGACGCGCCCCCGGGCAGCTACTGCGTCTCCGTCGTGCCGCCCAACGGATACGCGGCCCCGTCGCGCGTGCCGTGGTTCCAGCTCGCGGCCGGCCGCAACCTCGTGGTCACGGGTGCCACCGCCGGCGGCTCCTACGGCAACGCCTTCGCCTCCGGCGGCAACGGCATCGTCGTGGACGTCCCCGTGGACCCGGCGGCGCAGTCGGGCCTCTTCGTGCAGAAGAGCGCCTCGCGCGCCGTGGTCGACCTCGGCGGCTTCGTCGATTACACGGTGCGCGTGAGGAACGGCACCGGCAACGCGCTGGGCGGGGAGGGCGTGCGCCTCGTGGACGACCTGCCCGCCGGCTTCGCCTTCGTGGCCGGCAGCGCGAGGAGCCCCGGGGCGGCGGTGGCCGCGCCCGCGAACGCGGGCCCGCGGCTCCTGTTCGGGATCGGGCCGATGACGCGCGGCGAGGAGCGCACCGTGACCTACCGCGTGCGCGTGGGACCGGGCGCCATGCAGGGCGACGGCGTGAACCGCGTGCAGGCCTCCTTCACGGCCGGCGGCGCGACGACGCTCTCCAACGTGGCCACCGCCAAGGTGGAAGTGCAGGGCGGCGTGTTCAGCGACCGCGGCTTCCTCCTCGGCAAGGTGTTCCTCGACTGCAACGCCAACGGCGTGCAGGACGCGGGCGAGGCGGGCGTGCCGGGCGTGCGCCTGCTCATCGAGGACGGCACCTGGGTCGTCACCGACGGCGAGGGCCGCTACAGCTTCTACGGGCTGTCCAACCGCAGCCACGCGCTCAAGGTCGACGCGACCACGCTGCCCGCCGGCGCGAAGCTCGCGCCCATCTCCGCCCGCCACCTCGGCGACGCCGGCAGCCGCCTCGTGGACCTGAAGGCGGGCGAGATGCATCGCGGCGACTTCGCCGTTTCCGGATGCGCGCCGGCCGTGGCCGATGCGGTGAAGGAGAGGGCGCGCGCGATGGGCAACGGGGATTCGCTCTCCTCGCTCGCCGGCGCGCAGCTCGCCACGGACGCGCGCGTCGTGCCCGACGTGAAGGCCCTGCCGGCGAGCGGCGTCATCGCGCCGCCCGGCGCGCCCGGTTCGGCCCCGGCCCTCACCGACCCCGCGGGGAGTTCGCGCACCTCGCCGTACGCGCAGGTGCTGGAAGTGCCCGGCGCGGCCCGCCCTACGCCGGCCCCGCCGCGCCCGCAGGCGGCCGCCGCGCCGGCGCCGGCCCTCGAGCCGCTGGAAAAGCTCGTGCCCGGGCTGGACAACGCGCTGGGCTTCGTGGGCCTCGCCGACGGCGACACGGTCGCCTTCGCGCAGGCCCCGGTGCGCGTGAAGGGAACGGCGGGCGCGACGCTGCGGCTCGAGGTGAACGGCACGCTGGTCCCCGAGTCGCACGTCGGCAAGCGCGCGACGCTCGCCGAGAAGCAGGTGCAGGCCCTCGAGTACATCGGCGTGGACCTGAAGCCGGGCGTGAACGAGCTGGCGGTGTCGCAGGTCGACCCCTTCGGCAACCCGCGCGGGAAGGTCGCGATCCGGGTCACGGCGCCGGGCAAGGCCGCGAGGCTCGTGGTCGAGGTGCCGCCGGAAGGCGCGATCGCCGACGGCCGCACGCCCGCTCGCATCGTGGTGAAGGTGCAGGACGACAATGGCGTGGCGGTGACCTCGCGCACGCCGGTGACGCTCGCCTCGAGCGTGGGCGCCTGGAGGGTGGACGACCCCGACCCCGCCGAGCCCGGCGTGCAGGCCTTCGTCGAGGGCGGGCGGGCCGAGTTCGCGCTCGCGCCGCCGCTCGAGCCCGCCTCGACGAACATCGCCGTCACGAGCGGCGCGCTCAAGGCCGAGGCGCGGCTCGACTTCCTCCCGGAGCTGCGCCCCCTCATCGCCACCGGCGTCGTCGAGGGCGTGCTCAACCTGCGCAACCTCGACCCCCGCGCGCTCGTGCCGGCGCGCGCTTCAGACGGCTTCGAGCAGGAGCTGCGGCACTTCTCGCGCGACTGGAACGACGGCAAGGCCAGCGCCGGCGCGCGCGCCGCCTTCTACCTCAAGGGCCGCATCAAGGGCGACTTCCTGCTCACCGCCGCCTACGACTCCGACAAGGACACGCGCGAGCGCCTCTTCCGCGACATCCAGCCCGACGAGTACTACCCCGTCTACGGCGACTCGGCCGTGCGAGGCTACGACGCGCAGTCCACCGGGCGCCTCTACGTGCGCGTGGACAAGGGGCGCTCGTGGCTCCTGGCGGGCGACTTCACCACGCAGGCCACGGGCGACGTGCGCCGCCTGTCGAACTACAGCCGCTCGCTCACGGGGGTGAAGGGGCACTGGGAGAACGCCCGCGCCAGCGTGAACGCCTTCGCCACGCGCGACACGACGCGGCAGGTGATCGAGGAGCTGCGCGCCAACGGCACCTCCGGCCCCTACCAGCTCGGCACGCAGGGCGCGCTCGTGAACAGCGAGAAGGTCGAGATCGTGACCCGCGACCGCAACCAGCCCTCGCTCGTCCTCGCGAGCCTGCCGCAGGCGCGGTTCTCCGACTACGAGATCGAGCCGCTCACCGGGCGCATCCTCTTCAGGAGCCCCGTGGCGAGCGTGGACCGCGACCTGAACCCCGTCTTCGTGCGCGTCACCTACGAGGTGGACCAGGGCGGCGAGGAGTTCTGGGTGGGCGGCGTGGACGCGCAGGTGAAGTTGGGCGAGCGCGTCGAGGTCGGCGGCACCTTCGTGAAGGACGAGAACCCGCAGAAGCCGTTCACGCTGGCCGGCGCCCACGTCGCGGCGAAGCTGGGCGAGTCGACCGTCGTCGTGGCGGAAGTCGCTCGCACCGAGAGCGGCACGGATGGCCTCACGGGAGACGCCGCCCGCCTCGAGGTCAAGCACGAGTCGAAGGACCTCAAGGCGCAGGCTTTCGTGGCGAGGAGCGACCGCGCCTTCGACAACCCGGGCGCGTGGGTGACGCAGGGCCGGGCCGAGGCCGGTGCCCGCGCCGAGTACCGCTTGCGCGAGGGCACGCAGCTTCGCGCCGAGGCGCTTCGCACCGAGGACCTTTCGACCGGCTCGGTGCGCGATGGCGCCATGGCCGCGGTGACGCAGCAGCTGGGCCCCGACTTCACCGTCGAGCTGGGCCTTCGCCACGCTGCGGAGAAGGGCGCGGCCTCGCCCGTGCCGCCGGTCGCCGGCGGCCCGGCGCCGCAGGCGATGCCCGACGAGGTCACCACAGCGCGCGCGCGCCTCACCGGCAAGCTCCCGTTCGCCGCCGGCGCGAGCGTCTACGGCGAGGCCGAGGTCGACGTGGAGGAGGCCGGCCGGCGCATCCTTGCCGTCGGCGGCGAGTACGCCCTGCCCAACCGCGGCCGCCTCTACGGGCGGCACGAGTTCGTCTCCTCCATCACCGGCCCCTACGGGCTCAACGCGACGGAACGGCAGAACACCTCGGCGATCGGCGTCGACTTCGACTACATGAAGGACGGTCGCGTCTTCAGCGAGTACCGCATCCGCGACGCGATGTCCGGCGGCGACGCCGAGGCCGCCTTCGGCCTGAAGAACCTCTGGACGCTGGCCCCGGGGCTGCGCGTGGGCACGACGCTCGAGCGCGTGCACGCGCTTTCCGGGACGGGCCGGAACGAGAACACCGCCGGCGCCGTGGCGCTCGAGTACACCGCCAACCCGCTGTGGAAGGGCACGACGCGGCTGGAGCTTCGCGACGCCTCCACGTCGGAGTCGATCCTCTTCACGGTGGGCCTTGCCGCGAAGATCGACCGCGACTGGACGGCGCTCGCGAGGAACGCCTACTCGCTGCAGCGCGCCAAGGACGGCGGGTCCGAGCGCCTCGTCGAGCGCCTGCAGGCGGGCCTCGCCTGGCGCGACAGCGAGACCAACCAGTGGAACGCCCTCGCGCGCGTCGAGCACCGGCTGGAGCAGGACGACATGCAGGCCGGCGTGCAGTTGAAGAGCGCGACGACCCTCGTGTCGATCCACGCCGACTGGCAGCCGCGCCGGCCGTTCCTCGTCTCCGGCCGCTACGCCGCCAAGTGGACGACGGACAAGTCCAACGGGCTCGCCACGCGCTACCGCGCGCAGGTCGTCGGGGCGCGCGCCACCTGGGAGTTCGCGCCGCGCTGGGACATCGGGTTCGTGACGAGCCTGCTCGTTGGCGAGAGCCTCGACTCGCGGCAGTATGGGCTGGGGCTCGAGCTGGGCTACCTCGTCACCACGAACCTGTGGGTCTCCGCGGGCTACAACCTCCTCGGCTACCGGGACGCGGATCTCGCCGGCGCCGACTACACCGCCAAGGGGCCCTACGTGAGGCTGCGCTACAAGTTCGACGAGACCCTGCTGGACGGCGTGGGCGCGGGCCCGCGCCGCGCCGCCGCCGCGGAGGCCGCGCGATGAGCCTGCGGCGCCTCCTCGCCGGCACCGTCCTCGCCGCGGCATCGCTTGCCGCCACGGCGCCGGCGATCGCGCAGGTTTGCGCGGCCCCGGGCGTCACGGGCACCGCGAGCGTCACCGGCATCGTCAACACCTACTACCCCTCGGCGGGTTCGGCCTTCGCGGGCTCGTCGTCCATCCCCGTGAGCGGGCCCGACGGGCGCGGCGCCGCGACCCCCATCGCCGCGGGCGACCTGCTGCTGGTCGTGCAGGTGCAGGACGCGGCCATCGACGCCACCAACACGGCCACCTACGGCGGCAGCGGCGGCGGCGCGGGCTACACCTCGCTCAACAACGCCGGGCGCTACGAGTACGCGGTGGCGGCAGGGCCCGTCTCCGGAGGCCTAGTGCCGCTGGCTGCGCCGCTCGCCAACACCTACACGCACGCCAACGCGAGCTCGGTGCAGGGCCAGCGCCGCTTCCAGGTGATCCGCGTGCCGCAGTACTCGAGCGCCACGGTCACCGGCACCGTGACCGCGCCGCCGTGGGACGGCGCCACCGGCGGCGTCGTCGCCTTCGACGTGGCCGGCACGCTCGACTGGGGCGGGCAGGCGATCGACGTGAACGGGCGCGGCTTCCGCGGCGGCGGCGCGCAGTGCTCGACCTCCGGCTTCGGGGTCAATACGGATCACCGCACCAGCTCCGCGGGCCGCACCATCAACCTCGCCGGCACGGGCAACAACCCCAACGGCACCAAGGGGGAGGGCGTGGCCGGCACGCCGATCCTCGTGTTCACGCCGACCACGCCGTTCGACAACAGCGCCGGCACCATCACCAACACGGGCGGCAGCGACGGCACGACGGGCGGCTATCCCAACGGCAGCTTCGGCCGGGGCGCGCCGGGCAACGCGGGCGGCGGCGGCACCGACGGCAACCCCACCGCCAACGACCAGAACACGGGCGGCGGCGGCGGCGGCAACTTCGGCATCGGCGGCAAGGGCGGCTTCGGCTGGACGCCCGGCACGCCTCCGGGGTTCGACACCGGCGGCTACGGCGGCATGTCGATGCCGCTCGCGCCCGCGCGGCTCTTCCTCGGCGGCGGCGGCGGCTCGGGCAGCACCAACAACTGCACCGGCACGCCCGCCAACGGCCGCGCCACCTCGGGCGGCGCCGGCGGCGGCATGGTGCTCATCCGCGCCGGCAACACCACCGGCTCCGGCGCGATCAACGCCCGCGGCACCTCCGGCAACTCGACCATCACCAACGATGCCTCCGGCGGCGGCGGCGCGGGCGGAGCCGTCCTCGTCTTCGTCGACAACGGCGGCGCGCCCATTGGCGCCACCGTCGACATCCGCGGCGGCAACGGCGGCAGCAACACCGGCGGGGGCTCGCCGCACGGGCCGGGCGGCGGCGGCAGCGGCGGCTATGCGGCGCTCTCCGGCACGGCCACCGTGAACCTCGCCGGCGGCGTGAACGGCACCACGGCCACCAGCCCCACGTCCACCGCGGAATACGGCTCCACCACCTCCGTCGGCGGCTTCAACATCGTGAACCTCGGGCCGGCGCAGATCCCGGGCGCCGGCGTCTCGTCGGCCTGCTTCCCGGTGCTCACGGTCACCAAGTCGACGACGACGCCCTACGTCTCGGCGGGCGCGCCGGCCACCTGGACCATCACCGTCTCGAACCAGGCGGGCAAGGGCGCCGCGGAGAACGTCGTCATCGCCGACGCGTTGCCGGCGAACCCGAACATCACCTACGCCGCGACCAGCGCCGTGACGCTCGCCGGGGGCGCCACGCGCCCGGCGACCGCCAATCCCGCGGCGGGCACGCCGACGCCCTCGTGGGGGAGCTTCCGCATCCCGGGCGGCGGCAGCGTCTCGCTCGCCTTCACGGCCAACGTGTCGGCCGCGGTGGCATCCGGCGTCTACCAGAACCCGGCAACCGTCACCTACCTCGATCCCACGCGCACCGCCGCCCAGACGGTGACCCCCGGCGGCACCTATACCGCCGGCGGCACGGTGCCGGGAACCAACTACGTCGCCGCCTCGACGGCGAACGAGGACGTCACGGTCATCAACCCGCCGCCGTCGTTCACGAAGTCCTTCGCGCCGTCGGCCATCACGCCGGGCGCCACGGCGGTGATGACGATCGTCGTCAACAACCCGAACCCGCTCGCCCTCACGAACGCGGGGTTCACCGACAACTACCCGCCGGGGCTGGTGAACACCGCGGCGCCCGGCGGTGCCTCGAGCTGCGGCGGCACGGTGACGGCGGCGCCAGGCGGATCGACGCTGGCGCTCACGGGCGCGACCATCCCGGCGAGCGGCAGTTGCACCATCACCGCCAACGTGACGATCACGGCCAGCGGTTCCTACGCGAACACGCTGCCTGTCGCCGCGCTCGCGAACACCCAGAACATCACGAACACCGTCGCCGCCACGGCCACGCTCTACTCCAACGTGACGGTGGCCAAGTCCTTCAGCCCGACCGCCGTGGCGCCGGGGGCGGATGCGACCCTCACGCTCGCCATCACCAACCCGAACACGGTGCCGGTGTCGCTCGCCAACCCCGGCCTCACGGACAACTTCCCGCCCAACCTGCGCGCCACGGGCGGCGCGGTGGCGGTGGCCGGCGCCGGCTGCGCCGGGTTCGCGCCCGCCACGATCGCGGCCAACGCGACGAGCCTCGTCCTCACCGCGGGCACGGTGCCCGCCGGCGGCACCTGCACGGTCACGCTCCTCGCCAACAGCGCCGTCACCGGGACCTACAACAACACCACTTCCGGCGTCACCACGCTCACCACGGGCACGACGGGGCCGCCTTCGAACACGGCGAGCCTCGGCGTGGGCCTGGTGAGCATCGCCAAGAACTTCAGCCCGGCGCAAATACAGGCGGGGGGCGTCACCACGCTCACCTACACGCTCTCCAACCCGACGGGCGTGCCGCAGACGGGCGGGCAGTTCCTCGACACGCTCATCAACATGCAGGTGAGCGCGAACCAGGCGCTGGGGGGCACGTGCACGGGCATGACGCCCGCGACCGCCAGCGCGGGCGACACGCTCGTGAGCCTCACCGGCATCAACATCCCCGCCGGCACCTGCACGATCACCGTCCAGCTCACGAGCTCGGTCGTGGGATCGCATCCCAACGCGACCAACGGCGTGACCACCAGCCTGCTCCCGCAGGGCCCCGGCTCCAACACCGACTACCTCACCGTCATCGGCAAGCCCGCGATCGCCAAGGCCTTCACGCCGGCGGCGGTGCCGGTCGGGGGCGCCAGCACGCTCACCCTCACGATCACGAACCCCAACGCGGTCCCGCTCACGGCGATCGCCTTCACGGACGCCTACCCGGCCGGCATCGTGAACGCGACGCCGCTCGCGGTCGGTGGCACCTGCCCGGGCGTGACGACCACCGCCACCGCGGGTGGCGCGAGCTTCAACGTGACGGGCGGCACGGTCGCAGCCGGCGCGAGCTGCACGATCACCGTCGGCGTGACCGGGACCACGGCCGGCGCCTGGAACAACACGGCCTCGGGTGTGGCGACCGCCGAGAGCGGCGCGGCCGGCGCCGGCTCCAACACGGCGACGCTCACCGTCTCCAGCCCCGCCACCATCACCAAGGCCTTCGGCACGAGCCCGATCTCCCAGGGCGGCACGAGCGTGGCCACCTTCACGCTCGCCAATCCCAACGCGACGCCGCTCACGAACCTGCGGTTCACGGATGCGCTCGCCAACATGAGCGTCGCCAACGCCGCGATCGGCGGCACCTGCGCGGGCACCTTCAGCACGCCCGCGCTGCTCGCGGGCGCCACGGCGCTGGACCTCACCGTGCCGACCCTTGCCGGCGGCGCGAGCTGCACCGTCACCGTGACGCTCACGAGCGCCGTGTCGGGCACGCATCCCAATGCCACGAGCGGCGTCACATCGACGCAGACGCCCGTGGCGGGCGCGCCCTCCAACACGGCGAGCCTCACCGTGCTCACGCCGCCGGCGCTGCAGAAGAACTTCGTGCCCGGCACGATCGAGGCGGGCGCGAATGCCGCGATCGTGTTCACGGTGTCCAACCCGCAGGCGGTGGCGCTCGCCAACGTGAGCTTCAGCGACCCGCTGGTCAACATGGCCCTCGGCACCGGCGCCGGGGTGACGGAGACCTGCTCCGGCGTCGTGACGCCGGTGGGCGTCTCCGCCGGCAGCACGAGCTTCACGCTCACGCTCAACACGCTGGGGGCGAGCGAGTCGTGCACGATCACGGTGAGCCCGGTCACGAGCGCGGTGTCCAGCCCGGCGGCCGGCCATCCCAACACCACGAGCGGCGTCACGAGCACGCAGACGGCGGTGAATCCCGGCGCGGGAGCCACCGGCAACCTGCGCGTGATCGTCCCGCCGACGGTCACCAAGACCTTCTCGCCCGCGGCCATCGCGACCGGCGGCACCTCCACGGTGACCTTCACGATCACCAACCCCAACGCCGTGGCACTGACCGACGTGCGCTTCACGGACGACCTGCCCGCGAACCTCCTCAACTCGGCGGCGCAGGCCTTCATCGGCGGCGGGCGGGGCACCTGCACGGGCACGATCCCGAGCGCCAAGGTCGCCGGGAACCTCGATCCCGTCAACTTCGCCTCGACCAACGTGCCGGCGAACTCGAGCTGCACGATCCTCATGGACGTGACGAGCTCCACGGTCGGGGCCTACACGAACACCGTGACCGCCATCACCTCGGACCAGACGCCCACGGCGACCACGGGCGGCTCGGACATCCTCACCGTGGGGGCGATGGGGATCAACAAGCGCTTCTGCACGAACCTGCCCGCGGCGACCCCGGGCACCTCCACCTGCACGCCGGCGACCGACGCCCAGGTGAACGCGCAGGTGTTCATGTGGATCCAAATCACGAACAACACCGGCACGAGCAACGTCAACGACCTCTACTTCAACGACACGCTGCCCGCCGGCATGCAGACGGTGGCGGGCGACATCTTCGTCTCGCGCGTGGCGGGCCAGTGCGACGAGAGCCCCAACCCGATTCCCAACGAGGCGGGCGGCGCGACGACCTTCAACTTCAATGCCGGGCGCCACCTCGACGACCTCGATGCCGGCGCGAGCTGCATCGTGTCGGTGCCCGTCACGAGCACGACGGCGGGCGTCAAGAGCAACACCGTGACGGGGGCCAACCCCGCGTCGCTCAACGGCCGCACCGACACCGCGACCATAGATTTCTGGGAACCGCCCGTCATCGCCAAGGCGTTCTCCCCCGCCACGATCGGCGCGGGCGGGACCTCGACCCTCACGATCACGCTCACCAACCCGGCCGCCAACCCCGGCCCGGTCACCGGCGCCGCCTTCTCCGACACGCTCGCCAACATGAGCGTCGCGGGCAACCAGTCCGTCGGCGGCACGTGCGCGGGCATCACGCCCGCGAGCCTCGCCAACGGCCAGGCGGGGCTCATCGCCTTCTCCGGCATCGGCATACCGCAGGGCGGCAGCTGCACCGTGACCTTCACCGTCACGAGCACGAACGTCGGCGTCAATCCCAACGCGACGACCGGCGTGACCTCGACGCAGGCGCCCACGGCCGGGGCGGGCTCGGCCGTGGCCAACCTGACGGTGGCCGGCACCGCGCTCACCAAGGCGTTCTCGCCGGCGACCATCACGGCCGGCACGGTCTCGCGCCTCACCTTCACGATCGCCAACGGCGCCGGCAACCCGGCACAGCCGCTGCTCGCGTTCACCGAGACGCTGCCGGCCGGCGTCACGATCGCCGGCCCGGCCAACGCCGTCACCGACTGCGCGGGCGGATCGGTGAGCGCCACGGCAGGCGGCGCGACGCTCTCGCTCTCCGGCGCGAGCCTCGCCCTGGGCGACGCATCCTGCACGGTCGGCGTGGACGTCACGAGCGCCACCGCCGGGACCTACAACAACCTGCCCGCCAACATCACCGGGCTCTCGCCCGGGCTCTCGGCGGCCGGCCTTTCCGCGACGCTCACGGTCAACGCCTCGCCTGCGCTCACCAAGGCCTTCCTGCCGGCCGCCATCGCGCCGGGCACGCCCTCGGTGCTCACCTTCACGCTCGCGAACGGCGCGGGAAGCCCGGCGCAGTCGGGCCTCGCGTTCACGGACAACCTGCCCGCCGGCGTGGTCGTGGCAGCGGCGCCCAACGTGCAATCGAACTGCCCCACGGGCGGCGGCTTCGCGGCGCCGGCCTTCACGGTCACGGCCACGCCGGGCGCGGGCGCGATCGCCGTCTCGGGCGCGGCACTCAACGCGGGCGTGGCCTCGTGCGAAGTGCGCGTGAGCGTGACCGCCACGGCGCTCGGCAACTTCAACAACAACGCGTCGAACATCGCGGGGCTGGCCGGCGGCCTCACCGCGGCCGGCGCCAACGCCACCCTCTCGTCGGTGGGCACGGCGCTCACGAAGGCCTTCTCGCCCACGGTGATCGGGCGCGGCGGCGTGTCGACGATGACCTTCACGGTCACCAACGGCGCCGGCAACCCCGCGCAATCGGGCCTGCAGTTCACGGAAAACCTGCCCGCCAACCTCTTCGTGGCGCCCGTGCCCAACCTCGTGAACACCTGCGGCGGCACGGTCACGGCGACGGCGGGCGCGGGCACGATCCCGTTCACCGGCGGCAGCCTCTCGGCCGGGGTGGGGAGCTGCACGATCTCCGTGGACGTGACATCCGCCTTCGTGGCGAGCTACCCGAACCCGCCCTCGCGCATCCTCAACGCCTCGCCCACGATGGACACGAGCGGCGTGAACGCGACGCTCGAGGTGCTCGAGAACGTGGAGGTCACGAAGGCCTTCGCGCCGGCCACCGTTCCGGCGGGCACGCCCAGCACGCTCACCATCACGCTCGCCAACGTGAACGGCACCCCGCTCGCGGGCGTGGCGTTCACCGACACCTACGCCGGCGCCATCGCCAACGCGCCGGCACCCAATGGCGCGACGACCTGCGGCGGCACCGTCACGGCGGCGGCCGGCGCGAACTCGGTCGCGCTCGCGGGCGGCACCGTGCCGGCCTACGGCTCGTGCACGGTCACGGTGAGCGTCATCGGCACGGCGGCGGGCGCGCAGGCGAACACCATCCCGGTGGGCGGCGTCACGACGACGAACGCGGGCGCCAGCAGCGCGGCGGCCAACGCGACCCTCACCGTGGTCGCGCGGCCGACCGTCACCAAGGCGTACTCGCCCGCCCAGGTCGGCACGGGTGGCGTCTCGACTCTCACCATCACGCTCGCCAACACGAACCCCGCCACCGCCATCACCGGGGTCGCCTTCACCGACACGCAGCCGGCGCCGGTCTCCACGGTGCCGGCCACGGCCGCGACGACCTGCGGCGGGACGGCGTCCCAGGCCGCCGGCAGCGTCTCGCTTGCAGGCGGCACGATTCCCGCTGCGGGTTCGTGCACCGTGACCGTCCAGGTCACCAGCGCCACGGTCGGCGATCACGCCAACACCATCGCGGCGGGCGACGTCACTTCCGCCAACGCGGGGACGAACGCGGCCGCCGCCAACGCGACGCTCTCGGTGCTGGCGGCGCCCACGGTGGCCAAGGCGTTCGCGCCGGCGTCGATCTTCCCGAACGCGACCTCCGTCCTCACCATCACCCTCACGAACCCGAACGCGGCCGACATCACCGGGGCCGCGTTCACGGACAGCTATCCCGGCGCCATCACCAATACCGCGACGCCGGCCGGGGCCACGACCTGCGCGGGTGGCACCGTGACGGCCGCGCCGAACGGGACGAGCCTCGCGCTTTCCGGCGCGACGATCCCGGGGGGTGGCTCCTGCACCGTGACCGTGAACGTGACCAGCAACACCGTCGGCGTGCACGCGAACTCGACGGGCGCGGTCACCACGGCTAACGCCGGCACGGCGGCGGGCGCCGGCGCCAATCTCGCCGTCGTGGGAGGCCTGGCTTCCACGAAGCTCTTCTCGCCCATCTCGGTGGCGCTGGGCGGCACCTCGACCCTCACCATAACGCTCACGAACCCGAACACGACGACCGCGGTGTCGGGCATCGCCTTCACCGACACCTATCCCACCGGCATCGCCAACAGCGGCACGCCGGGTGCCGCGACCACCTGCCCCGGCGGCACGGTCACGGCGGTCGCGGGCGGTGGCAGCCTCGCGCTCGCGGGCGCCACGCTCGCCGCCGGCGCGAACTGCACGGTGACCGTGCAGGTGGCGGGCACCACGGCCGGCACGCACGTGAACGCCGTGGGCACGATCACCGCGGCCAACGCGCCGTCGATCACCGGCGACAGCACGGTGCTCTTCGTCTACGCGCCGCCGACGGCCGCGAAGTCGTTCACGCCCGCGTCCATCGGGTCGGGGGCCACGAGCACGCTCGCGCTCGAGGTCGGCAACCCGGCCGCCAACCCCGCCACGGCGATCACGGGCGTCGCGCTCGCCGACCCGCTGGGCACCTTCAACCTTTCCGTGGCCGCGCCGGCCGCCGCCACCTTCACGCCGGCCGCGTGCGGCACGCTGCAGTCGCGCGCTACCGTGGGCTCGGGCGCCTTCGGCGCGCTCACGGCGGGCCATGCCGAGGTCCGCCTCGACGTCGCGAGCCTCGCGCCGGGCGACACCTGCCGCGTCGAGCTGGGCGTGACCTCCACCACGCCGGGCGCGGCCAACAATACCACGGCGGCGCCGACGGCCGCCGGCCCGGTTCCGCTCACCGGCACCGCGGCGAGCGCCACGCTCACCGTCGTCCGGCCCGCGCTCACGAAGGCGTTCGGCGCGGCCGCCATCAACGACGGCGCGACGACGACCCTCGTCTTCACGCTGGCCAACGCCGGCGCGAACCCGGCCCAGTCCGGCATCGGCTTCACCGACACGCTGCCCGCGGGGCTCGCCTTCGACTCGGCCGCGCCCGTTCTCGCCTACTCGGCAGGCTGCTCGGGGCCGGCCGCGGCGTCCTACGTGGCGGGCACGCGGGTCCTCACGATCGCGGGCGTGGCGATGGCCGGCGGCACGGCGTCCTGCACCGTCACCGCGGCCGGGCTCACCAACGCGCCGGCGCAGGTGAGCGCGAGCTGCCCGGCGGCCGCCTTCACCAACGGCGCGGGTGCCATCGGATCGCTCGCCAACGCGACCAACGCCGTGACCGACCAGTGCCTCGTGGTGAACCGCGTGAATCCCGCGCTCACGAAGGCCTTCTCGCCGGCCACGATCGACCAGGGCGGCGTGTCGACCCTCACCTTCACGATCGCCAACGGCGGCACGAACCCGGCGCAAGCGGGCATCGCCTTCACCGACACGCTTCCCGGCACGATCCTCGTCGCCAACCCGCCGGCGGTGTCGACGAATTGCCCCAGCGGCACGGGCGCCGTCACGGCGACCGCGGGTGCCGGATCGATCGCGGTCGCGGGCGCCTCGCTCAACGCGCTGCAGGCCTCATGCACGATCTCCGTGAATGTCACGGGCAACACGGCGGGCAGCTACCCCAACACGGACGCGGGCAACATCACCGGCGCGGCCAACGTCACCACGACCGGCGTCAGCGCGACGCTCACGGTGCTGCCGCTGCCGGCGCTCACGAAGGCGTTCTCGCCCGCCTCGGTGGGCACGGGCGAGAACGCCGTGCTCACCTTCTCGATCGCCAACCTTGCCGGCGGGCCGCCGCGCACGGGCCTCCTGTTCACGGACGCGCTCCCGCCGAACCTGGTGATCGGCACGCCCGCCGGCGTGGTGAACAATTGCGGCGGCTCGCCCACGGTGACGGCCACGCCCGGGGCAGGCACCTTCGCCGTCGGCGGGGCCGGCGTGAACGCGGCGGCCGGACCCTCCACCTGCACGATCTCGGTGAACGTCGCGAGCGGCCTCGCGGGAACCTACGTGAACGGGGCCGCGCAGGTCACGCCCGGAGGCGGGCTCCTCAACGCGGTCACAGACCAGGCGCTCGCCGTGCTCGACCGGCCCGCGGTCGCCAAGGCGTTCGGGGCCGCCTCCATCGCGCCGGGCGGCACCACGACGCTCACGGTGACGCTCTCCAATCCCAATGGCGCGGCTGTCACCGGCGCGGCGTTCACGGACGTCTTCCCCGCCGCGCCGGGGGCGATGACGCTCGCCAACGCCACCGCGTCGAACACCTGCGGCGGCACGCTCGCCGACAACGGCGGCGGCGCGCTCGGGGCGGGCGACGCCGGCATCCAGCTCGCCGGCGGAACGATCCCGGCCGGCGGGTCCTGCGCGGTGACGGTGAACGTGACGGCGGCCGCGCCCGGCACCTACACGAACACGCTCGCGGCGGGCGCGGTCACGAGCGCCAATGCGGGCGCGAGCCTCGCGGCCGCGAACGCGAGCCTGGTCGTCACGGCGCCGCCGACGATCGCCAAGGCCTTCGCGCCGGCGACGATCGCGGCGGACGGCACCTCCACCATCACCTTCACGCTCGCCAATCCCAACCCCCTAGCGCTCACGGCGGCGGCCTTCACCGACACGCTGGCCTCCATGGCCATCGCCGCCAACGGCAACGCGGGCGGCACTTGCGCGGGCGCCGCCGGCAATGCCGTCACGGCGGGGCAGGTGGCGCTGTCGCTCGCCGGTCTCGCGATTCCGGCCGGCGGCTCGTGCACGGTGACCCTCGTGGTCACGAGCGACATCCCGGGCGCGCACGGCAACCAGGCCTCCGGGGTGTCGTCGGCGGAAGCCGCGACGGGTGCGGCCTCCAACGTCGCCACGCTCACCGTCACGGCGGCGGCACCCACGATCGCGAAGGCCTTCTCGCCGGCGTCGATCGCGGCTGACGGCGCGTCCACCATCACCTTCACGCTCGCCAACGCCAACGGCGTGCCGCTCACCGCGGCGGGCTTCACCGACGCGCTCGCGAACATGGCCATCGCGGCAAACGGCAACGCCGGCGGCACCTGCGCCGGCGCGGCGGGCAATGCGCTCGCGGCCGGGCAGGCGGCGCTCACGCTCTCCGGCCTCACGGTGCCGGCCAACGGGTCGTGCACCGTCACGGTCGTCGTGACGAGCGACACGCCGGGCGCGCATCCCAACACCGCTTCCGGGGTGACCAGCGCCGAGGCGCCGGTCGGCGCCGCCTCCAACACCGCGACCCTCACGGTGACGGCGGTGGCGCCGTCGATCGCCAAGGCCTTCTCGCCGGCGACCATCGCCGCCGGCGCCACATCCACGATCACCTTCACGATCGCCAATTCGCTGGGCGTGGCGCTCACCGGCGGGGCCTTCACCGACACGCTTGCGAACATGGCCATCGCCGCCAACGGGAGCGCCGGCGGCACCTGCGGCGGCGCGGCGGGCAATGCGTTCACGGCGGGGCAAACGGCGCTCGCCTTCACCGGCCTCACGGTGCCCGCCAACGCGAGCTGCACGGTGACCGTGGCGGTGACGAGCGCCGTGCCCGGCGCGCACAACAACGCGACCTCCGCGTTCACGAGCGCCGAGGCGCCGGCCAGCGCGGTCTCGAACACGGCTGTGCTCACCGTGACGGCGGTGGCGCCCACGATCGCCAAGGCGTTCGCGCCGGCCGCCATCGTCGCCGACGGGACCTCGACCGTTACCTTCACGATCACCAACCCGCAGGCGATCGCGCTCACCTCGGCGAACTTCACGGACACGCTCGCGAACCTCTCCATCGCCGCGGCGGGCGCGGCCGGCGGCACCTGTGCCGGCGCCGCGGGCAACGTGTTCTCCGCCGGCCAGACGGCGCTTGCGTTCACGGGGCTCGCGATCCCGGCCTCGTCGTCGTGCACGGTGACGGTCGTCGTCTCGAGCGACCTGCCCGGCGTGCACCCGAACCAGGCCTCCGGCGTGGCGAGCACGCAGGCTCCCACCGGCGCCGCCTCGAACGTGGCGAACCTCACCGTGACGGCCGCGCCGCCCACGATCGCCAAGGCCTTCGCCCCGGCGGGGATCCCGGTGTTCGGCACCTCGACCATCACCTTCACGATCGCCAACGCCAACGGCATCCCGCTCACGGCGGCCTCCTTCACCGACACCCTCGCCAACATGCAGGTGAACGCGGCCGGGCCGGCGGGAGGCACCTGCGCGGGCGCGGGCGGCAACGCCCTCACGGCCGGGCAGACGGCGCTCGCGCTCTCCGGGCTCACGATCCCGGCCAACGGCTCCTGCACGGTCACCGTGGTGGTCGCGAGCAACGTGGTCGGCACGCATCCGAACCAGGCGAGCGGCGTGGCGAGCGCCGAAGCCGCGACCGGCGCGGCCTCCAACGTCGCGAACCTCACCGTCCAGCCGCTGCCGCCGACCGTCGCCAAGCAGTTCACGCCGGCGGGGATCCTCTCCGGCGGCACCTCGACGCTGATGGTGACCATCGGCAACCCGAACCCGTCGCCGATCACGGTCACCTCCGTCACCGACACCTATCCCGCGGGCGTCACGACGGCGGGCACGCCGGCCGCGTCGACCACCTGCCTGCCGGGCGGCGTGGTGACGTTCAACGCGGGCTCGGTCACCCTCACGGGCGGCACCGTTCCCGCGTCGGGCTCGTGCACTTTCCAGGTCGCGGTGACGGCGGCCACGCAGGGTTCCTACACCAACACGATCGCCGCGGGCGCGCTCACGACGAGCGGCGGCTTCAACACGCTGCCCGCGAGCGCCACCCTCACGGTCGACCCGGTGGCCGACGTGGCGGTGGTGAAGACGGCGCCCGCCACGGTGGGCACGGGCCAGTCGCTCAGCTACACCGTGAGCGTCGTGAACAACGGCCCGGACGCCGCCCACGGCACGCAACTCGCGGACACCGTGCCGGCGCAGGTGACCGGCGTCTCCGCCGTCTGCGGCGCGGCTTCCGGCGGGGCCGCCTGCGGCGCCGTCAATGTCTCGGGCAACGCCGTCACGAGCACGATCCCGACGCTGCCGGCGGGCGGCTCGGTCACCTTCACCATCACCGGCACCGCGACGGGGCTGGGTGCGTCCAGCAACACGGCGACCGTCACGGCACCCGGCGGCGTGTTCGACCCGGTGCCGGGCAACAACTCGTCCACGGCCGCGACCACGATCCTCGCCCCGGACCTCACGCTGGCGAAGTCGCACGCCGGCAACTTCACCGTCGGCGTGAACGGCACGTACTCGCTCACCGTGAGCAACGGCGCGGGTTCGCTCGCGACCTCGGGCACGGTGACCGTGGTCGACACGCTGCCGGCAGGCCTCTCGTTCGTGAGCGGCGGCGGCACCGGCTGGAGCTGCGGCGCGGCGGGGCAGGTGGTGACCTGCACGATGGCGGCCTCGATCGCGGCGGGCGCCTCGGCTCCCGTGCTCTCGATCACGGTGGCCGTCTCCTCGACGGCGGTGCCCGGCGTGTTGAACGTCGCCACCGTGAGCGGGGGCGGGGAGCCGGCGGCGGCCAGCGGCAACAACACGGCCTCCGACAACACGATCGTCACGACCGCGGCGGCGAACGCCTTCGCGCCGGACGGCGCGCAGACGGGCCTGCCCGGCACGGTCGTGTTCTACCCGCACACCTTCAACGCGGGCCTGGCGGGGAGCGTCTCCTTCGCCACGACGGCCGTCGCCGCCCCGGCCGTCCCCGGCTGGACGCAGGCGATCTACCGCGACACGAACTGCAGCGGCGCCCTCGACGGCGCGGAGGGCGCGGCCCCGCTTGCGGGCGCCATCGCGGTGAATCCGGGCGACGCCGTCTGCATCATCGTGCGCGACAGCATCCCGGGGGCCGCGCCCTACAACGCGCAGAACGTGATCTCGGTGACGGCGACCTTCAACGGCACGACGACCTACACGCGCACGGACACCACCACGGTGGGCGCCGTGGGCGGCGCCGGCCTCACGCTCGCGAAGACGGTGCGGAACGTGACCCAGGGCGGCGCGGCGGGCACGACGGGCACCGCGCGCCCCGACGACGTCCTCGAGTACACCATCACCTACACGAACGCCGGCTCCGGCCCGGTGTCGGCCCTCGTCGTGACCGACGCGACACCCGCCTTCACGCGCTACCAGTCGGCGGCCTGCGCCGCGCCGCCGGCCAACCTCACGGGCTGCTCCGTGACCTCCCAGCCGGCCGTGAACGGCACCGGGTCGATCGTGTGGACGCTCACGGGATCGCTCCTGCCGGGCGGCACGGGGTCGGTGAGCTACCAGGTGCGCGTGAACAACTGAGGCGGCGCCCGCGTAGAATCGCGGGCGTGCACACAGCCTCGTCCCCGGGGCGCGGGCCGCGCCTCGCGGGCGTGGCGCTCGTCGTCTTCTCCGCCATCGCCTTCTCGGCCAAGGCGGTCATCATCAAGCTGGCGTACCGCCATGGCGTCGACGCGGTGACGCTGCTCGCCCTGCGCATGGCGATGTCCGCGCCGTTCTTCGTGGCGATCGCGTGGTGGGCGAGCCGGGGGGAGGGCGCCGCGCCGCTCGCGCCCGCGGACTGGCGCGCCGTCGTCTTCCTCGGGATCGTCGGCTACTACCTCGCGAGCCTCTTCGACTTCCTGGGCCTGCAGTACATCACGGCGGCGCTGGAGCGCCTGGTGCTGTTCCTCTACCCGACCTTCGTGGTGCTGATCTCGGCGGCGATGTACGGCCGGCGCATCACCGGGCGCGACGTGGCGGCGCTCGCCGTCTCCTACGCCGGCATCGCCCTCGTCTTCGCAAACGACCTCGCCACGCGGCAGGAGAACGTGCTGCTGGGCGCTTTCTGGGTTTCGCTCTCGGCGCTCGCCTATGCCATCTACCTCATCGGCAACGGGCGCATGGTGCGCAAGATGGGGAGCGTGCGCTTCGCGAGCCTCGCCTCCGTCGTCTCGTGCGCGGCCGTGCTCGCGCATTTCTTCGTGGTGCGCGATGCCGGGCTCCTCTGGTCACAGCCCGGGCCGGTCTACTGGCTCACGCTGCTCATGGCCATCGTCTCGACCGTGCTGCCGGTGATCCTCATGAGCGTGGGCATCCGCCTCGTGGGCTCCAGCCACGCCTCGATGCTGGGCACCGTGGGGCCGGTGGCGACCATCTTCCTGGGCTTCGCCTTCCTCGGCGAGCCCATCACCGCCATCCAGCTCGCCGGCGCCGCCCTCGTGCTCGCGGGGGTGGTGGCCATCTCACGGGCGCCGGGGAAGGGGGATTGAGTGGAGGCGGGAGCGGGGCCGTGCAGGGGGAGGCGGGGCATATCAACACGGAGGGCACGGAGAACACGGAGGTCACGGAGATGTTCCGGCCATTTCCCGTGTGCCGCGCCGGATTGTTTCGGCTTTCCTGAAGTTCTCCGTGTCCTCCGTGCCCTCCGTGTTGATATGCCCCGCCTCCCACCTCTCGGTCCCTTGATCTGGCTCAACCCCGGGCGGGGGGAGGGGATGCTGCGCTGCGATATAATTTCGCGGGGCCGAGGGGCCCGGCGCTCGCGGCGCCGCCTCCCGGTCGACCCCGAATTCCCAACGAGAAGACCCAGGAGACCCCATGAAGAAGCCCATGCGCGTTGCCGTCACCGGCGCGGCCGGCCAGATCGGCTACAGCCTGCTTTTCCGGATCGCGAGCGGCGAGATGCTCGGCAAGGACCAGCCCGTGATCCTGCAGCTGCTGGAGATCCCGGACGAGAAGGCGCAGAAGGCGCTCAAGGGCGTGATGATGGAGCTGGACGACTGCGCCTTCCCGCTGCTCGCGGGGATGACAGCCGCCTCCGACGCGAAGGTCGCGTTCAAGGACGCCGACGTGGCCCTCCTCGTGGGCGCGCGCCCGCGCGGCCCCGGCATGGAGAGGAAGGACCTGCTTGAAGCCAACGGCGCCATCTTCACGGTGCAGGGCCGCGCGCTGGACGAGGGCGCCAGCCGCGGCGTGAAGGTGCTGGTGGTCGGAAACCCCGCCAACACCAACGCCTACATCGCCATGAAGAGTGCGAAGAGCCTCTCGCCGGCGTGCTTCACCTCGATGATGCGGCTCGACCACAATAGGGCCGCCTCCCAGCTCGCCGCGCGCATCGCGAAGCCCGTCGACTCGCTGGAGAAGATCGTCGTCTGGGGCAACCACTCGCCCACGATGTATCCCGACTACCGCTTCGCGACCTCCGGCGGCCAGTCCGTGAAGGCGCTGGTGGGCGACGAGGCCTGGTACAAGGACACCTTCATCCCTCTCGTGGGCAAGCGCGGCGCGGCCATCATCGAGGCGCGGGGCCTGTCCTCGGCCGCCTCGGCCGCCAACGCCGCCATCGACCACGTGCGCGACTGGGTGCTGGGCTCCAACGGCAAGTGGGTGACGATGGGCGTGGTCTCCGACGGCTCCTACGGCATTCCCGAGGGCGTGATGTACGGCTTCCCGTGCACCACCGCCAACGGCAGGTACGAGATCGTCAAGGGCCTGGAGATCGACGAGTTCTCCCGCAGCCGCATGGACAAGACCCTCGCCGAGCTGGAGGAGGAGCGCGCCGGGGTGAAGCACCTGCTGGGCTGATCGCGCAGGAGCAGGAATGGAAACGGGGCGGCCAGCGGCCGCCCCGTTTCGCTTTCCTGCATCGCCGGGCGCGGGCCGCCCGGCAGGAAGGAGCTTAGCAGCCGCCCTTCTTCTTCTTCGGCTCCGGCTTCACGGCAGCCTTGGCGTCGGCCTTCTTCTCCTCGGCCTTGGCCTCGACCTTCTTCTCCGCGGCCTTGGCGTCGGCCTTCACGGCGGCCTTCTTGTCGTCGACCTTGGCCTTGGCGTCGGCCTTCTTCTCTTCGGCCTTGGCGGCGGCCTTGGGGGCGGCCTTGTCCTGCGCCAGCACGGCGGGAGCCTGGGCCATCACGAAAGCCCCGGCGACCAGGGCGGCGAGCAGCTTCTTCATGGGTAATTCTCCGGATGTGGTGAAGTGGGGTTGGGCGCGAAATCGCGCGGCGCGTATTCTAAATGAAAGGGGGGGGCCGCAGAAGGCCCCCCCTCGTGTCGGACCGCGACCGCGGCGCTAGGGCTTCAGGCCCGCGAAGCGCCTTTCGGCGAGGGACATTCCCCAGCCGGCGAGCGCCAGGAACCCCACGAAGAGGAGCACGAACCAGCCCATGGGAATTCCCGTGAGGCCCGGGAGGGTCACGTCGGGGTGCGCGGAGGCAGCCAGCCAGGTGTCGAACCCGGACAGGAACTCGGCATACGCCCAGGAGGCGACGAAGATGCCGCCGATGAACGCGGCCCCGTCGAGCCGCCCCGTCGCCGCGGCAGCGAGGGACGTGCCGGGGCAGTAGCCGCCGATCACGAAGCCCGCGCCGAAGACGAGCCCGCCGAGGATGGCTGCCGTGTAGTTGGACGGCTCGACATAGAGCTCGGCGAGGTCGAGGCTCCCCGCGGCGGAGAGGACGAAGAGGCCGGCCATGGCCGTGACGATCGCGGTGAACATCACCTTCACGACCGCCATGTCGTAGAGGTAGAAGACGGCGACCAGCTTCCTCGCGCTGCCGAAGCCGGCCTTCTCGAGGAAGAAGCCGAAGCCGATGCCGATCAGCACGGCCAGGCCGAGGGAGGCCACCTGCGAGAGTTCCATCGTCGAGGACAGGGGAAACATCAGAGCCACTCCTTCCGGGCCACGAACCAGGCCACCGCGTAGCCGGCGGCGAAGACGGCGAGCATGAACACGAGGCTGCCGGCGTTGAGGATGGCCGCACCCGTGAGGGCCTGCCCGCTGGTGCAGCCGCGGGCGATCTTGGCGCCGATGCCGGCGACGATCCCGCCCACGAGCGCGAGCGCGAGGCGCTGGCCGTCGGTGACGCGCGGGCCGCGCTCGACGCTCACGCGGAAGCGCCCCGCGGTGAATCCCGAGACCGCCGCGCCGATGAAGGAGCCGACGAGGAGCCACGTGAGCCACGCGGTGAGCGGCGTGCCCGCCTCGAGGTAGCGGGCGTGCACGGCGCTCGCCTGGGCGTGTTCGGGCGAGATCGCGTTGGCGAGCCACGCGGCCAGGGACGAGAAGGCGCCCGTGGCCCCGAGGCCGCGCCCCGCGATGAGGTAGGCGGCCAGCAGCACGAGGCCGAGCCCGAAGCCGGCGACGTAGGGGTTCCAGAACGGCGCCGGCGCCGATTTCTCGCGAGTGGCGGAAGCGCCGTGCGGGGCGGAGAGTGCACTCATGTCGATCCTCCTTGCGCGTTCAGAAGCCCGCCGCGGCGACCATCTGGCTCGCCTGGCCGGCGTTGACCATCACCCAGCGCAGCCCGAAGCCGCCGGCCAGCACCAGGAGGGCGGGGAGGATGGTGTGGGGGATGCGGTGCCCCAGCTCGAGCCACTGCAGCGCGAGCGGCACGAGGATCCCGGCCACGATCACCACGCCCCAGAACACCACCGCGAACCTGCCGGCGAGCAGGAGGTCGACCGCGGCGAGGTGCGAGGCGGAGCTCGAGACCAGTCCGATGAAGAGCAGCCCGATCAGCACGAGCTCGATGGCGAGGAAGCCGAGGTCCGCCTTGATGAGCCCGTCCGCGGTGCGCGGCTCCGGCGGGCGCTCGCCCAGCGGCTGCACAAGCATCGCGAACGCGCCGCCGAGGAAGCTGCGCGGGGCGGGGTGCCCCGGCACGAGGCTCGCGACCAGGTGCACCATCGCCGCGGCCGCCGAGAGGCCCGAGAACAGGAAGAGCGGCCCGAGGATGGCGCTGTTCCACAGCGGGCGCGCGACCATGGTCGAGAGCAGGATGCCGGTGTAGATGCCGAGGGCGATGCCCAGCCCCACGTTCGCGATGCCCAGCAGCCGTACCTTGCCGGGGCTGGCGACGATGGCGTCGGAGAGCTTCTGCAGGACCGGCAGGCGCTCGCCCAGCCACGGCCAGGCCTGCGGCAGCCGGATGAGCGCCGAGACGAGGATCACGGGGTAGACCAGCAGCAGCACCCAGGAGCCCCACGACATCGGCGACAGCGGCTCGAAGGCCATGTACACGCGGTACACGTAGAGCTTGTGCGCGAGGTCGAGGAAGAGGGCGCCCATGCCGAGGTTCATGAGGATGAACCCGAGGATGGGCGTCTGCACGCTGTAGAAGCCCTCGGCGCGCTCGCCCTTGGCGAGGCGCAGCATGTTGAGCCCGGCGAGGATCATCATCCCGGCGATCATGCCGCCGAAGAAGAGGTAGACGGGGATCTCCCAGCTCCAGACCGAGAGCACCGGGTCCACGAGGGGATTGTGGCGGGTGGAGGTGATTTCGAGCATGGGGATGGCCTCAGGTCAGGTAGAACACGCGGGGCTTCGTGCCCGCTTCCGGCAGCAGCGTGTGGTATTTGCGCGACGCGAGCAGCCGGCTCACCTCGCTCTTCGGGTCGTCCAGGTCGCCGAACGCCATGCAGTGCGTCGGGCACACCGAGACGCAGGCCGGGTCCTTGCCCTCCTTCACGCGGTGCAGGCAGAAGGTGCACTTGTCGGCGTAGCCGTCGGGGTGCACGAAGCGCGCGCCGTAGGGGCAGGCCGCCAGGCACGCCTTGCAGCCGATGCACTGGTTGGCGGTGACCTGCACGGTCTTGCCGAAGTCCTCGACGTGGCTCGCGCCCGTGGGGCAGCAGGTGACGCAGGGCGGGTTGTCGCAGTGGTTGCAGCGCTCCGAGCGGATCTCGAGCGTGAGGCTGGGGAAGGCCCCGCGCGTCTCGGTGACGATCCAGTCGCGGCAGTAGCCCTGCGGGACGTCGTTCTCCGTCTGGCAGGCGACCACGCAATCCATGCACCCCACGCACTTCAGGGTGTCGATGACCATTCCGAAGCGTGGCATGTCACGCCTCCTTTTCGAAAGTGACGAAGTTCTGGTGGATGCTCGTGCCGCCCATCAGCGGGTCGACCTTGTAGCGCGTGTTGAGCTGCGCGGCGCTGGCGCCCATGAGGTAGGCGCTCTTGAGCATCCTGCTGGTGTGGCCGAAGCCGTAGACCATGTAGAGCGTGTCCGGACGGATGCGCTGCGTGGCCTTCACCTTCACGCGGTTGGAGACCACCCCGTCCTGGTTCTTGAGCTTCACGTACTGGCCGTGCTTCAGGCCCGCCTTGGCGGCCGTGTCGGCGTTCACCCAGACCTCGTTCTCCTTCATGAGGTCGCGCAGCAGGAGGTTCGTCTGCGTGCGGCTGAAGGTGTGCACCGGGGCCCGCCCCGTGACCAGCCGGTAGAAGCCGGCGGGCGCGGCCTCCGGCGCCGTGTACTTCGGCACCGGGTCGAAGCCGGCCTTGGCGAGCTGCTCGGAGAAGAACTCCACCTTGCCCGAGGGCGTGTCGAAGGCGATCCCGGCGCCCTCCTCGACGGTGATCGGGTCCTTCGGCCCCATCACCACGCCCTCCTTGCGGAACTTCGCGTAGTCGATGCCGCTCTTCTCGCAGCGCGCCGCGAGGTACTCGTCCATGTCCTTGAAGGGCATGTACTGGCCCACGCCCAGCCGGTTGGCGAGCTCCTTGGCCATCCACCACGCCGGCTTCTGCTCGCCGGGGGGCGCGATCACGGGCTGGCGGATCACCGCCCAGCCCTGGCGGCCCCAGCCCACGTAGAGGTCGTCGTGGCGCTCGAGGAACATCGTGTCCGGGAGCACCACGTCGGCGTAGCCGGTGATCTCGGCCGGGTGCGTGTCGACCACGACGAGGAGGTCGAGCTTGTTGATGGCCTCGATCGTCTCCTTCTCGTTGGGCAGCGTCTGGTTGAGGTTGGCGGCGTAGACCACCCAGCCCTTGATGGGGTAGGGCTTGCCGGTGATCGTGGCCTCGCGAAGCCCCGTGGTGACCTCCTCGTCGGCGAAGGGCCACTTGTGGTCGGGGTTGTCGACCTTGGGCTTCGTGGCTTCCGGGAACTTCGGGAACGGGTAGCCGGCCACCTTCATGCCGGCCTGGATGAAGAGCCCGCCCTTGCGGCCCCAGTTGCCGAGCAGGGCGTTGAGGAGCGCGGTCGAGCGCGCGCGCTGCGCGTCGTCGCCATACCAGTTCACGCGGCGGCCGGGGTGCACGAGGGCGGCCGGGCGCGCCTGCGCCATCTCGCGCGCCGTGGCGCGGATTGTGGCGGCGGGGATGCCCGTCTCGGCCTCGGCCCACTCGGGGGTGTTGTCCTTGATGGCCGCGGCGAACTTGTCGAAGCCGTGGCCGTGCTTCGCGACGAACTCCTTGTCGTACAGGCCCTCGGCCACCAGCACGTTCATCCACGCCAGCACCAGCGCCATGTCCGTGCCCGGCTTCACCGGCAGCCAGTACTTCGCCTTGCTCGCGGCCACCGAGTAGCGCGGGTCGACCACGATGATCGTGGCCTTGTTGGCCACGGCCTGCGCGAACTCCTGCACCTGCGTGTTGTGCATGTTCTCGCCGAGGTGCGTGCCGATGAGCACCAGGCACTTCGTGTTGGATATGTCGGTGGGCTCGGGCGAGCCCAGCCCGGTGCCGTAGGTGAGCAGGTAGCCGATGTCGCGCGGGCCGCGGCACTGCGCGAAGGAGGGCGCGCCCTTGTTGATGCAGCCGTAGGCCCGCATCACGTGCTCGAAGAAGCGCGCGCCGGTGCCGTGCTTCCACAGGGCGATCGACTCCGGACCGTGCTCGGCGGCGATCTTCTTCATGCGCTCGGCCACGTAGTCCAGGGCCTCGCCCCAGGTGACGGCCTTGAACTCCTCCTTGCCGCGCTCGCCCGTGCGGATGAGGGGCTTGGAGATGCGGTCCGGGTCGTTGTGCGTGCCGGGCGCGGCCGTGCCGCGCGGGCACAGGCGCCCCTTGCTCATCGGGTCGAGGGGGTTGCCCTCGAATTTCCAGAGCTTGCCGTCCCGGATGTGGGCGATCCCGCCGCACTTCCAGAAGCACATTTCACAGTAGGTGGGGATGGTCTCCACCTTGCCGGCCGGGGGCTTGGACCCCATGGCGAGCGAGGAGACGACCGGGACCTGGGAGCCCACCGCGCCTGCCCCGACGGTGGCGGCGCTGATCTTGAGGAATCGCCTGCGGGAGAGCTGTTCCATCACGGCCTCGTGGTTGCTGGGAGGGGATGGCGTCATTTCAAACCCGTTTGCATTAGCGGATTCTGATATAGGTCAATCGGCGCGCCGGCGCAGGGGATAAATTGGCTGCACGCACGAAGCCCGCGTGGGCCCTTCGGCCCATGCGCAGTTGAAATGTCCGCGCCGGAGGCATCCGCAAGCCGGCGCCGAGGGAGGCGACGATGGACCGCGAATCGGCCCTGAAGGTCTTCGAGTCGCTGGGGTCCAGCCTGCGGCTGGACATCTTCTGCCTGCTCGTACACGCCGGCGAGCGCGGGCAGGTGGCGGGCGAGATCGCCGAGGCGCTCGAGATCCCGGCCACGAACCTCTCCTTCCACCTGAAGGCGATGCTCGCGGCGAGCCTGGTGACGGTGCGCCAGGAGGGGCGGTTCCTGCGCTACCGGGCCAACGTGCCGCACATGCTGCACGTGCTCGCCTTCGTGATGGAGAACTGCGCGGGCACCGCGCGAAGCGAGGGCGAGTGCCCCCTGCGGTCGAAGCGCGCGGCGACGGCGGTCGCGCGCGTGGCCGCGCCGAACGGCTGAGCGCTCAGGCCTCGTCGGCCACGAGCACGGCGGCCACTGTCGCCATCCCCATCGCGAGGCCCAGGGCGGCCCATGCCGAGGGCGTGAGCGCCTGCGCGCGCGCGAGGTCGACGAACCCCTGCACGACGGAGGTTCCCGCGGGCGCGAGCAGCCACGCGAGG